>MTKZ01017226.1_pt1 | contig 11995 bp, 6 predicted proteins | sample 1042781 | NCBI WGS metagenome assembly MTKZ01 (sample SAMN06212207, study PRJNA360539) | anaerobic digester metagenome | biome: Wastewater treatment plant; material: sludge; isolation source: anaerobic digester fed with sludge from wastewater treatment plant | place: Denmark: WWTP Viborg ...
AACAGGCTCTATTGCATCAAACAGGTGCCCACCGAGACGCCGACGATCACCCCGACCTCCGTGCCCACGAAGACGCCCACCATCACTCCCTCGCCCATCCCGCCGGATCCGACCGCGACGCCGCCGATCGATTTGACGGCGGACAAGACGGAGTATGAAACGACGGGCTCGATCTCCGTCACGGCGGACGTGTGGCCCCTGACGGTGCCGTGCTACCCGTTCGTGCGTATCCAGATGGCGGACGGGTCGACGCTGTATTACCAGTCCGGCGTCGGGTTCACGGCCTCGCCGGTGCCGTACCTCGGCTTCGAGGCGGGGACCATCGTGACAACCGAGCCCATCCGGGACTACCTGGTTCTCTCGGCGAACTTCTCGGGCATACCGGCGGGGCCGTACGTGCTGGAGGGCGGCGCGGTGGATATGGAACAGACCACCTCCGCGAACAACCTCATCTACTTCGGCACGGTTGACCGTGAGACGCTGACGGTGAAGTAGGGTGCCGCATACATACCACACACGCCCCGCTTCCGGCGCCCGTCGGGAGCGGGGATTCTTCTTGCTTTCAGTTTCCCCTAGAACGCTTCCTGCAGTGCTGACGCTAACCCCGCACTTCCCTTTACTCCCACCATGCAGGCAAGTAGCGACAGCCTCAACGGATTACGCCCAATCTCGTTGTATCGCCCCGTCTATGCTCGGCGGTGTTTGCAGCCGGTGGACAGACACTATGTGGACGCCGCGCCTCCTTTCCGAACCCGCAAGCGTTTGCTGATAACAGACCTTCAGACATCTGGTCGAAACCTGGAGGAACAGGTCACTCAAGAGCGGATTATCCTTGTCGGAAAAGGCACTAAAAAATCACCCCCTATGGGGGGATAGACAGCTAGCGGGAGAGGAGTATACTGATTTCCGCCGGGGAGGTATCCCCTGTGAAGACGGGTTATCAAAGCGAACCTGGCGCAGACTTCAAGCGCGTCATTGAAAAGGTGCGCCGTTGTCTTTTGCCGGCGTCATCTCTCGCGAATTTGACGAAAGGAGGCAGTCGTGAATAAACTCTCCTTCTGTCTGACGCTTGCCCTCGTTGCATCCCTTGTCGCTGGTCCCCCCGCACACGCCGAACTCGCCGACACGCCGTGGCCGATGTTCCGCCACGATTTGCAGCACACGGGGTGGAGCGAATACGCGGGGCCGTCAAATCCCGTATTCGCGTGGAGTTATGAAACCGGCAATGATCTGTACTACTCCTCGCCTGCGCTCGGGACTGACGGGCGGGTGTATGTCGGCTCTTATGATAACAAGCTCTATGCCATCGCCCCCGACGGAGCGCTGTCGTGGATTTATGAAGCCGGCGGGGATGTGCTCTCCTCGCCTGCGCTCGGGAGTGACGGGCTGGTGTATGTCGGCTCTTATGATAACAAGCTCTATGCCATCGCCCCCGACGGAGCGTTGGAGTGGAGTTATGAAACCAACGGGTATGTGTACTCCTCTCCCGCGCTCGGGAGTGACGGGCGGGTGTATTTCGGCTCTCATGATTACAGGATTTATGCCATCGCCTCCGACAGAGCGCTGGAGTGGAGTTATGCAACCGGCTATAATGTGGCACACTCTTCGCCTGCGCTCGGGAGTGACGGGCAGGTGTATGTCGGCTCTTATGATAACAGGCTCTATGCCGTCGCCTCCGACGGAGCGCTGTCGTGGAGTTATGAAACCGTCGGTAATGTGTACTCCTCGCCTGCGCTCGGGAGTGACGGGCGGGTGTATGTCGGCTCTTTGGATAACAGTCTCTATGCCATCGCCTCGGACGGATCGCTGTCGTGGAGTTATGTTACTGGCGGCTCGTTCTACCCCTCTTCGCCCGCGCTCGGGAGTGACGGGCGGGTGTATGTCGGCTCTGCTGATAACCGCCTCTATTGCATCAAACAGGTGCCCACCGAGACGCCGACGATCACCCCGACCTCCGCGCCCACGAAGACGCCGACCACCACGCCCACGCCCCCGATCGACCTGACGGCGGACAAGACGGAGTACGGGACGACGGGCGCCATCTCCGTCACGGCGGACGTGTGGCCCCTGACGGTACCGTGCTACCCGTTCGTGCGCATCCTGATGGCCGACGGCTCGACGCTGTACTACCAGTCCGGCGTTGGGTTCACGGCCTCGCCGGTGCCGTACCTCGGCTTCGAGGCGGGGACCATCGTGACAACCGAGCCCATCCGGGACTACCTGGTTCTCTCGGCGAGCTTCTCGGGGATAGCCACAGGAACCTACTACCTCGAAGGCGGAGCGGTGGACATGACCAAGACCGTCTCCGCCGACAACCTCATCTACTTCGGCGCGGTTGACCGTGAGACGCTGAAGGTGAAGTAGGTTGCCGCATACATACCACACACGCCCCGCTTCCGGCGCCCGTCGGGAGCGGGGCTTCTCCTTGCTTTCAGTTTTCCCTAGAAGGCTTCCTGCAGTGCTGACGCTGACCCCGCATTCTCCTTACTCCCACCATGCAGGCAAGCAGCGACAGCCCCAATGGATCGCGCCCGATCTCGTTGCATCGCCCCGTCTATGCTCGGCGGCGTTTGCAGCCGGTGGACAGACACTATGTGGACACCGCGCCTCCTTTCCGAACCCACAAGCGTTTGCTGATAACAGACCTTCAGACATCTGGTCGAAACCTGGAGGAACAGGTCACTCAGGAGCGGATTAATCTTGTTGAATGATCCTGGCACGATCTCTCTACAATCTTTTTACATTTCCGTGACACTCCGCGCGCGGCCCGGTGGTCTACTATCAGTGGGACGATGGAGGGGTGAGGACGGACGGGAGATCCTTTAGGGATACGGCGCGGCGCGAAGCGGGGGGACGCCGGATACGGCTGCGACGCCCCGGGCCTCCGCAGAGGAGGGCGCGCGAAAGGAGGGCGTCATGAGCGCCGCCGAGAGGTTTTTCCGGTACGCCGTTCTTTTCGTCGCCGGGGGGCGCGGCGGGCCGAGGCGGTCTTCAGGGAGCGCGCGGCATGGAGGAGGGCTGGGGAGGCCCCGCCCGGGCCCGCGGAGGCGCACCTTTTTGTGTTTACCCCCCAAGTCTTGCATTTACATAGGCAATACGCCGTACCATCCAAAAAGGAGGTTCTGATGAAATACCTCTCTATGTGCCTGATGCTCGCCCTCGTTGCATCCCTTGTCGCCGGTTCCCCCGCACACGCCGAACTCGCCGACACCCCGTGGCCGATGTTCATGCACGACGCGCGGCACACGGGGCAGAGCGAATACGCGGGACCGTCAAATCCCGAATTCGCGTGGAGTTATGCAACCGGCTATTATGTGTTCTCCTCGCCTGCGCTCGGGAGTGACGGGCGGGCGTATGTCGGTTCAGCAGATAACAGGCTCTATGCCATCGCCCCCGGCGGAGCGCTGTCGTGGAGTTATGAAACCGGCTCTTGGGTGGACTCCTCGCCTGCGCTCGGGAGTGACGGACGGGTGCATGTCGGCTCTTATGATAACAGGCTCTATGCCATCGCCTCGAACGGAGCGCTGTCGTGGAGTTATGAAACCGGCAGGTGGGTGCAACCCTCGCCTGCGCTCGGGAGTGACGGGCGGGTGCATGTCGGCTCTTATGATAACAGGCTCTATGCCATCGCCCCCGACGGAGCGCTGTCGTGGAGTTATGAAACCGTCGGTAATGTGCGCTCCTTTCCCGCGCTCGGGAGTGACGGGCGGGTGTATGTCGGCTCTGAGGATAACAGGCTCTATGCCATCGCCCCCGACGGTGCGCTGGAGTGGAGTTATGAAACCAGCGGTAATGTACGCTCCTCGCCTGCGCTCGGGAGTGACGGGCGGGTGCATGTCGGCTCTTATGATTACAGGCTCTATGCCATCGCCTCCAACGGAGCGCTGTCGTGGAGTTATGAAACCGGCGACGTTGTGCGCCCCTCGCCCGCGCTCAGGAGTGACGGGCGGGTGCATGTCGGCTCTTTTGATAACAGGCTCTATGCCATCGCCTCCGACGGTGCGCTGGAGTGGAGTTATGAAACCAGCGGTAATGTGCACTCCTCGCCTGCGCTCGGGAGTGACGGGCGGGTGCATGTCGGATCTCAGGATAACAGGCTCTATGCCATCGCCTCCGACGGAGCGCTGTCGTGGAGTTATGTAACCGGTTGGTATGTGGACTCCTCTCCCGCGCTCGGGAGTGACGGGCGGGTGTATGTCGGCTCTTATGATAACCGCCTCTATTGCATCAGACAGGCGCCCACCGAGACACCGACGATCACCCCGACCTCCACGCCCACGGAGACGCCGACCACCACGCCCACGCCCCCGATCGACCTGACTGCGGACAAGACGGAGTACGGGACGACTGACTCGATCTCCGTCACGGCGGACGTATGGCCCCTGACGGTGCCGTGCTACCCGTTCGTACGCATCCTGATGGCCGACGGCTCGACGCTCTACTACCAGTCCGGCGTCGGGTTCACGGCCTCGCCGGTGCCGTACCTCGGCTTCGAGGTGGGGACCATCGTGACGTCCGAGCCCATCCGGGACTACCTGGTTCTCTCGGCGAGCTTCTCGGGGATAGCCACAGGAACCTACTACCTCGAAGGCGGAGCGGTGGACATGACCAAAACCGTCTCCGCCGACAACCTCATCTACTTCGGCACGGTTGATCGTGAGACGCTGACGGTGAAGTAGGGTGCCGCATACATACCACACACGCCCCGCTTCCGGCGCCCGTCGGGAGCGGGGCTTCTTCTTGCCCGCATAATCACCCCCACGGGTGGTTGACCAATCCCCTCTGGGGTGATAACATTAATAACTTCAGAATCAATATGATGCCGGGGTAGCTCAGTTGGTAGAGCACTGCACTGAAAATGCAGGTGTCGTCAGTTCAATTCTGACCCCCGGCACCAGCTTCCCTCCCGCGCACCCCCGGTCGCCTGGGCTTGTCGCGCAGAGGATGCCCGGCCGACCGATCTCCTGCCGCGCCGTCCCGGGTGCATATCTTCCAGTTCGGCGGCGGGTTTGGGCGAGATCTGCCATCCCCGCGCGCCCCCGGCCGCCCGTCCGCATTCCGCAGACCCGCCGATGCGATGCGCCGTTTGCCGCCCCGCCGGCCTGTTTTCGCGAAGCACAGATCGGGGACCTCCTGCCGCCGCGTCACCGGCCCGTCCCCGCGGGGCGCCGATTGGGACATTCCGCCCCTGCATCTCCGGCCCCTCCCCGCGCGCTCTCCGGCTGCCCGGCCCCGTACGCGTGGTAGCCGGCGCACCGGCCCCGCGCGCTCTTGTCCGGCCGGAGGGATGATGGTATACTCCGCTTTTCGGCGAAAGGATCCGGAATGTTCATGTGGCTGCTGAAGCACACGATAGGCACGAAAAACGACAGGGATATCCGCCGGCTCCGTCCCCTCGTGGCGCGCATCAACGAGATCGAAAAAGAATACCAGTCGCTCTCCGACGACGAGCTCCGGGGCAAGACCGAGGAGTTCAGGAAGCGCCTCGCCGCGGGCGAGACGACGGACGATCTGCTGCCCGAGGCGTTCGCCGCGGTGAAGAACGTCTGCCGGCGTCTCCTCGGGAAGCGATGGGAGGTCTCGGGGCAGGAGATCGAGTGGGACATGGTCCCGTTCGACGTCCAGCTGATAGGCGGCATCGTCCTCCACCAGGGCAAGATCGCCGAGATGGCGACCGGCGAGGGGAAGACGCTCGTGGCCACGATGCCCCTCTATCTCAACGCGCTCGCCGGGAAGAACGTCCACCTCGTGACCGTCAACGACTACCTCGCCCGCCGGGACTCGGAGTGGATGGGGCAGGTCTACGGCGCCCTTGGCCTCACCGTCGGCTGCATCCAGCACGACATGCCGCACGATGCCCGTCGCGAGGCGTACCGCAGGGATATCACCTACGGGACGAACAGCGAGTTCGGCTTCGACTACCTCCGCGACAACGGGATGGCGATGAGTTTGGAGGAGCAGGTCCAGCGCGGGCACCATTTCGCCATCGTGGACGAGGTGGACTCGATCTTGATCGACGAGGCGCGCACCCCCCTCATCATCTCGGGGCCCGCCGTGGTGTCGTCGCAGCAGTACGACGCGCTCAAGCCCCGCGCCGAGGCGCTGGTCCGGAAGCAGGGGGTTCTCTGCAACCGCCTCGTCAACGAGGCCAGGGAGGAGATCGGCGTTTCGGAGAAGGAGTACGAGGCGGCGCGCAAGGTCTGGCTCGTGAGCAAGGGCGCTCCCAAGAACCGCCAGCTGCTCAAGCTGATGGAGGAGCCCAAGGTCAGGAAGCTCGTGGACCGGGTCGACCTCGACTTCAGGGTCGACCTGAAGAAGGAGGAGCGATTCAAGTTCCTCGAGGAGCTCTACTACGAGATCGACGAGAAGGGCCACGACATCGACATCAAGGAGAAGGGCCACCAGGTCCTCGACCCGAGCGGGCAGCAGGCGTTCGTGATGCCCGACGTCATCACCGCCACGCAGATGATCGAGGAGGATGCGTCCCTCTCCCCCGAGGAGAAGGCCCGCAGGGTGGGCCGGCTGCAGCAGCGGCAGATCGAGATCGGCGAGAAGCTCCACAGCCTCACCCAGCTGATCCGCGCCTACGCCCTCTACGAGAAGGACGTCGAGTACGTGGTCCAGGACAACCGCGTGATCATCGTGGACGAGTTCACGGGGCGCCTGATGCCGGGGCGGCGCTGGAGCGACGGTCTGCACCAGGCGGTCGAGGCGAAGGAGGGGGTGAAGGTCGAGCAGGAGACCCAGACCTTCGCCACGATCACCATCCAGAACTACTTCCGCCTCTACGCCAAGCTCGCCGGGATGACCGGCACCGCGGAGACCGAGGCGCCGGAGTTCCACCAGATCTACAAGCTCGACGTGGTCGTCGTCCCGACGAACGAGGCGGTGCGCCGCAAGGATTTTCACGACGTCATCTACAAGACGCGCCGCGAGAAGTACAACGCGGTCGTGGACGAGATCGAGAAGTTCAACAAGGCAGGACGGCCGGTGCTCGTGGGCACGGTGAGCGTCGACCAGTCCGAGGTGCTGAGCCGCCTCCTCCAGCGCCGCGGGATTCCGCACGCGGTTTTGAACGCCCGCTACCACGCGCAGGAGGCCGCGATCGTCTCGAAGGCGGGGCAGAGAGGCGCCGTGACGATCGCCACCAACATGGCCGGCCGCGGCACGGACATCAAGCTCGGGGAGGGGGTCGTGAACGCCGACTGCCAGCGTGCCGACGGGCGCTGGTGCTGCGTCCGATGCCCGAAAGAGCGGCAGTGCCGCCGCCTGCCGAAGCCGCTCTGCGGGAAGCCCGGCCGGATGAGCGCGTGCTGGGACGACCCGCCCTGCGGCCTCCACATCATCGGCACCGAGCGGCACGAGGCGCGCCGCATCGACCGCCAGCTCCGCGGCCGGAGCGCCCGGCAGGGGGACCCGGGCTCCTCGCGCTTCTACCTCTCGCTCGAGGACGACCTGATGCGGCTCTTCGGCTCCGAGCGGATCGCGCGGGTCATGGAGCGGATCGGGATGAAGGAGGGGGAGGAGCTCGTGCACCCGCTCCTCACCCGCTCGATCGAGACGGCCCAGAAGAGGGTCGAGCAGCGGAACTTCTCGATCAGGAAGCACACCCTCGAGTACGACGACGTGATGAACAAGCAGCGGGAGGTCATCTACGACTTCCGCAATCAGGTGCTCGCCACCGAGGACCCCCGGACGATGGTGCGCGACCTGATCCGGGAGCTCGTCGAGCAGAAGGTCGCGTTCCATCTCCCCGCCGAGGCCGACCGGGACGCGTGGGGGATCGACGGGCTCGTGCACTGGCTGAACTTCACCTTCCCCGTCTTCCTGCAAGGCTCGGACCTCGACACGGACGGGGCGACCCCCGAGACGGTCGCGGCGGCGGTCCTGGCCCGCATCGACGAGGCCTTCTCGCGCAAGGCCGGCTTCGAGGACGAGGCGGCGCGCCGGATGGACCGCGAGGCGGGCGGGGAGGGAGGGGAGCCGGGGATGCAGCGGCTCTGCCGCCTCCTGATGCTCAGCGTCGTGGACCGCCTCTGGAAGGAGCATCTGTACAACATGGACGCCCTGCGCGAGGGGATCTTCCTCAGGGCGTACGGCCAGAAGGATCCGCTCATCGAGTACAAGAAGGAGGGGTTCGAGATGTTCTCCGAGATGATGGGCGCGATCAACGAGGGGATCGTGGGCGGCATATTCCGCACCACCTTCTCCCCGCAGACGATCCGGCAGATACTGGCGGAGCCCGCCCAGCAGACGTACGTCCATCGGGAGGTGAGCGCCTTCCAAATGGCGGCGGGGGAGGTCCCGGAGCCCGCGCTCGCCGGCGCCGCGGCGCACCACGAGCAGTCGTACGGGGCGCTCGGCGGCGATGACGCGCCGCGGCCGGCGCGGAAACCGTTCGTCAGGAAGGATCGGAAGGTGAGCCCCAACGAGCCGTGTCCGTGCGGCAGCGGCAAGAAGCACAAGAAATGCTGCGGCGCGGGGAAGGCGTGAGGATGGACCCCTCCCTGCGGCGGGCACCGCGCCCCTACGGAGCGGCCGCCGCCCCCCCGCGCCTTCTTTGATGGAACGTTGACGCGCCGCCCCATGACCATGCTCCCGTATCTCCTCTCGATCTTCTCCGGCCTCCTGCTGGCCGCATCGTTCCCGGATGCGGACTGGAACCTCCTCGCCTGGGCGGGGCTCGTCCCGTTCTTCATCGCGATCGAGGGGCGGGGATGCCGCGAGACGTTCCGGATCGGCTACCTCGGCGGCGTCGCCTTCTACTGGGCCCTCTTCTACTGGCTGAACAACGTCACGGTCGCCGGGTTCCTCGTCCTCACCTGCTACCTTGCCCTCTACTTCCCGCTCTTCGGGATCCTGATGAACTACGCCCGCCGCCGGGTCCCCGCCCCCTGGTGGCTGGTCGCGCCGCTCGTCTGGACCGCGCTCGAATACATGCGCACCTACGCGTTCACCGGGCTCCCGTGGGGCGTGCTGGGGGTGACGCAGCACCGGGCGGTGCGCCTGATCCAGTTCGCCTCCGTCACCGGCGTCTACGGGGTGTCGTTCCTGGTCGTGCTCGTCAACGCCGCCCTCTACGACTGCGCCGTCAGGCGCGGGGCGCGGCGTTTCGCGGGACCCGTTGCCGCCCTCCTCGCCGCCTCGCTCGCCCTCGTCCACGGCGGCTGGTGGATGGGAGGCGGCGCGGTGCTCGGCGAAACGGTGCGGGTGGCGATCGTGCAGGGGAACGTGCCGCAGGAGGAGAAGTTCGGGGAGGGGTTCGCGCGCGAGATCATCGAGAGGTTCCACCGCCTCACCCGCGGCGTGAAGGGGGCCGAGCCCGACCTGGTGGTCTGGCCGGAGACCTCGGTGCCCGGCTACTACTGGTACGATCCGCTCCTCCGGCGCACGACCGCGGCGCTCCAGAGCGAGATGCGCACGCCGCTGCTCCTGGGGAGCGTCCACGTCTCCGATCTCGACGACCCGCGCTACACCAACTGCGCCTTCCTCGTGGGCGCGGACGGGGAACCGCTCGGGCGCTACGACAAGATCCATCTCGTCCTCTTCGGTGAGATCATCCCCTGCAAGGGGATCTTCCCGTTCCTGAAGCGCCTCGTCCCCTACGAGGAGGATTTCACCCCGGGGGAGGAGTTCACCGTCTTCCCGCTCGCCGAAGGCGACTTCTCGGCCCTGATCTGCTTCGAGGACATCCTGCCGGACCTCGCCCGGAACTTCGTGAAGCGGGGCGCCCGATTCCTCGTGAATATCACCAACGACGCCTGGTTCGGCAGGACGAGCCAGCCGTACCAGCAGGCCGCGCACGCGGTCTTCCGTTGCGTGGAGAACTGCGTGGGGATGGTCCGGGCCACGAACACCGGCCTCTCCTGCTTCATCGACCCGTTCGGGCGGGTCTACCGGGTGCTGCGGGACCCCTCGGGCGAGGAGCTGTTCGTCGAGGGGACGGCGGTGGAGGAGGTGCCGCTCACGGAGACGAGCACCTTCTACACCCGGCGCGGGAACGTCTTCGCGGCCGTCTGCGCCGCCCTCTCGGCGGCGCTCCTGCTCCTCGGGCCGGCGCGGAGGGGAAGAGGGGGGAACGGTTTCCCGCGGGACGACACGGCGCGCGTGCTATAATGGGCGCGCCACGGAGGGGCGCATGCTGGACGAACTGACCGAGCGGCACCGGAGGCTCATCGAGGGGCTTCGGCAACTCGGAGACTATCTTTGACCTCGCCGGCAAAAGGGAGGAGATCGCGGCGCTCGAGGAGAGGATGGGGAGGCCCGGCTTCTGGAACGACCAGGCGGGCGCCCGGACCGTCACCGAGTCGCTGTCCCGGATCCGCGAGACCGTCGAGGCCTGGGAGCGGCTCAAGGCCGAGCTCGAGGATCTCGGCGTCCTCTTCGAACTCGTCCGGGAGGAGGGGGACGACGCCTCCGCCTCCGGCCTCCTGAACGACCTCGACCGGGTCGAGGGGGAGTACCGGAAGCTCGAGCTCGAGTCGATCCTCGGCGACCCCCGCGACCGCGCGGGGGCGATCATGATGATCCACGCCGGGGCAGGCGGCACCGAGGCGTGCGACTGGGTGGCGATGCTGCTGCGGATGTATCGGCGCTGGGCGGAGAAGCGCGGCTACGCCTCCGAGGTCCTCGACATGGCCCCGGGGGACGAGGCGGGGTTCCGCAGCGTCACCCTGTCGGTCAAGGGGGAGCACGCCTACGGCTACCTCAAGGCGGAGCGGGGGGTGCACCGCCTCGTCAGGATCTCGCCGTTCGACTCCGCCAAGCGCCGTCACACCTCGTTCGCCTCCGTGGATCTGGTGCCGGAGGTGGAGGGGGAACAGGAGGTGGAGATCAAAGACGAGGATCTCCGGATCGACACCTTCCGCGCGCACGGGGCCGGGGGGCAGCACGTCAACAAGACAGACTCCGCGGTCCGGATGACGCACCTGCCCACCGGGATCGTCGTCCAGTGCCAGAATGAACGCTCGCAGTACAAGAACCGGGTGACCGCGATGCGCGTCCTCACCGCCCGGGTCGCCGAGCATTACCGCCGCATCAGGGAGGAGGAGCTCGCGAAGGAGCGGGGCGTGAAACAGGAGATCGCCTGGGGGAGCCAGATACGCTCGTACGTCTTCCAGCCGTACCAGATGGTCAAGGATCACCGCACGAAGCACGAGGCGGGAAACGTCGAGGCGGTGATGGACGGGGAGATCCAGCCGTTCATCGAGGGTTTTCTGCGGAGCGGAGCGGTGCGGGGGTAGTCGCGACGCGCGCCCGGCGGCGTGGGGGACGAAGGAGGTGACGGATGAGCAGGACGGCGTGGGGCGCCTCTGTCGCGCTGTGCGGGCTTCTCTGCGGGACGGCCTCGGCGGCGTACCTGGACGACATCGGCCGCAAAACGGACCGCGGTTTCTCCAACGCGCTCGGCTGCTGGCTCGAGGTGCCGTACCGGATCCACAGGACGGCGGGGGAGAAGGGGATCGCGAGGGGAGGGGCGCAGGGGCTCGGCGAGGGGCTCCTCCTGCTCCCGTGCCGCCTTCTCTCGGGGCTCGTCGACATCGTCACCTTCCCCGTTCCGCTGCCGCGGGCGGGATGGAACGGCCTGATGCAGCCGGAGTACAACCCGTGGGTCGAGGCGCCGGATATCTCGCCCGCCGAGCTTCCCGGGGGCGACGCGGAACCGGCGCCGTGAGGCGCCGAAGCGGGGGGTGAACAGGGCGCGCGGAGGCGGGATGCCCGCGCGCCCCCGCTTCACGGCGGCGGCGCGGGATGGGGGGACAGGGATGGAAACCGGGGATCTGTACCGTCAGCGGGTCGAGAAGCTCCGGCTCCTCGTCGAGAAGGGGGCCGGCGTCTACCGGGAGGGGTTCCCCGGGCGCCTGCCGGTGGGCGAGGCGCTCGGCGGCTTTTCCGAGGGGCGGGAGGTCCGCCTCGCGGGCAGGATCGTCTCGATCCGGGGACACGGGAAGGCGATCTTCGCGGATCTGCGGGACGCCAGCGGCCGCATCCAGAT
>MTKZ01126377.1_pt1 | contig 11991 bp, 2 predicted proteins | sample 1042781 | NCBI WGS metagenome assembly MTKZ01 (sample SAMN06212207, study PRJNA360539) | anaerobic digester metagenome | biome: Wastewater treatment plant; material: sludge; isolation source: anaerobic digester fed with sludge from wastewater treatment plant | place: Denmark: WWTP Viborg ...
CAGGATCGTTTCCTCGTGCGGCGGGGGTGGGAGGCCATCGACTTTTATCTGTTGGCGCCCCAGAATCTCGCGCTGGGCGATGGGGAAACCGCGGAAGTGGGATTCCGGTTGCAAGTGGACGGAAGCACCCAATGGCTCTCGGCGTCGGCATGCACGACGACGGTGATTCAATTGCCATACTGCAAATTCCATGGGCTTCCGACGGCCAATTCCCGGACCCTCGATGTGTACCGCGCCGAATGGGCGTTTCAGCTGTTTACAAACGCGGAATACAACCCCTGCATCCGGGTCCGGGACGCCAGCAGCAACATTGTGGATGAGGTCTATTTGATCAAAGGCGCGGTGGACGCGAATTCCCGCAGCAACAACTGGCTGACCAACCCGCAGTTCTTCAGTGCGTCCCCGGCCGCTGGCGCCTATCCCATAACGCCGGTATGGACTCCGAGTCCGAGCAACGCGATGCGCGGCGCGAACGTCCTGGTGATCTACAATTCGGCCTGGACAAACGATGCCAACGCCGATGGCGTTCAAGACTCCAAGGAAGTGGCGGACTACTACGCGGTCCGCCGCGGCGTGCCCACCAACCAAGTCGTGGGAGTGTCGCTGGGGTATTTCAATCAAGCGGCCACGTGGGGTTCGCTCGCCTACGCCAGCGCGCGTTCCGACGTCTTGGTTCCGGTCGCCAATGCCATCCAGGCGTGCGGCAATGAGATCTACTATCTGGCCGTGTGCTATGGCATCCCGACGATGGTCAGCGGCTCTCCGACCAGCGGGCAAGCCTTGGATGCCTTCATGATCGACCTGTATGGCAGCATCAACCAAGCGACTGATCTGGGGCATGCCTTCATCCAAAGTTCATCGGATCCGAGGTGTTCCCTCTCGCTATGCGAACTGCGGCGCATGAATCCCGCCGGCTACAACATCTTCCTGCCCAGTCGAATCGATGGCCCGGACGTCGAAATCGCCAAGGGATTGGTGGACAAGGCGCTCTATGCCGAGCGGCATCTGCGCGATGGCGGCGGCGATTCCAATGCACCCTATGGCGGGATGGCGATGTCCGATGATCAATATGACATCCTGGCGCAGGGGAATTGGAAATCCTTCGCCGTTGGCGGCGATGTGAAGAACATTTTCGCCGGACAGGCCACGCGGGATTTTGCGACTCCTCTGGGGCGGGCATCGCCCCATCCTGCGCCATGGGACGTGCTGTATGACAATGCAAATGAGGTGGTGGGTCGGCAAGGGCCCGTCACATGGGGAACCATCGACAGCCTGTCGTCCACCAACCTCATTGGGTTGCGGACGTCCGCGTCTGTCCCGCGTTGGGATGAAAGCATGTCTTGGTCGGGATATGAGGGGCGGACGATCACCAACAATTTCGGGGTGTCGGCCACGATCCAAGAAGTCCTTACGAATGGGATGCTGCGCGTGGACAACGCGTCTGGTTTTTCCGTTGGCCAAAGAATCACGCTGTCCCGGCCCGTTGCCTTTCCGCTGGCCAACATATTCTGGCACAGCAGCTACTACCGCTATCTGTACTACAACGACATCATGCAATGGCCGGTCGGATCTGTATCCATCCAGCACGAATCGGGAACGTTGGGATGTTTCCGGTATCTGGATATTACGGGATATGGCACGCGGGCGCTTTGGCGCGGTCTGACCGCCGTTGCGGGGCCCGTATCCGAGCCGCAATTCAACTGCGTTCCCAACGCGGACTTGATGTATTTCTCCTTGATCCAGGGAAATACCTGGGCCGATGCGGTGCACCAGGCATACTATTCCGCGGCCATGCAGCGCTGGCAAAACATGGCGGTGGGCGATCCGTTGTATGCCCCGTTCCGCGGCTTGTGGGAGGGAACGGTCCGGGAGGACACGACGGCTCCGGCATGGGGCGCGATCAGCGTGACCACCAATGGATGTTCGCCAGACCAGGTCGTCGTGCAGGCGGAGTTGGCATCCGGGAGCGAGGACGAGGCAGTCGATGTGGCCATGTTCAAGATCGTCTATTGGCGAGACGGCGCTCCCGCGAGCAACGTTGTGGATTATGTCGCGTGGGAAGATCCGGAGTGCGACCAGTTTGATTTCTCCCGGCGCTATGGCTATTCGCGGCGTCTCTCTGAGAAGNNTACGGATGGCGACGGGAAGGCCGATGGCTGGGAGATCGCCAACGGCTTTGATCCTTTGGCCGGCATCGATGAATCGCTGGTGGCGTGGTGGCGGTTCGAGCCTTCGCCGAATTTCCGGGTCAATGAGATGTCGCCCCGGTACCATTTGAACGGCCTGTGGCCGGCGCCAACCACCGCCGGGAAGATCGGCAGTTCATTGAACATCAATACCACGAGCTGGTCCTTCGGCGTGGCCGAGGAGCAGCGTTGCCGGACGCTGATTGAAAGCAATGTGTTCAGCGTCAGCGTCTGGGTGAAACTGAGCGCGGCCGCTTGGGCCTCCAATGCCTATTCCGGGGAGGCGTTCACGATCCTCTCGGACTATTCGCAGGTTTCCGCGAACCACAGGGGCTTCATGCTGGGATGCACCCGGGCGGACACCAACCTGGTTTTCTCCCTGAGCACGTCCGGCGGGCTGGTTTCCCTAGCGCATGCATTCCAGGACCGGGTGGGGGTGTGGACCCATGTGGCGGCAACCTATGACGGGACCCAGGCGGTGTTGTATTTGAACGGCACGGAGGCCGGGAGGGCCACGGTCCAATATGTGCCCGCCCCGTTGATGCAACCGTTGTACATCGGGCGGAAAAGCAACGACGTCAACGCCTGGATCGGGGCCATCGACGAGGTCCGCATCTATACGGCGGCGCTGTCCGGCGAGGACATCGCAGAGATGTACAGCGCGACGGACGAAGCGGAGATCCCCGACACCGATGGGGACGGCATCCCCAATGGGTGGGAGGTTCAGGAGGGCTTGGATCCGTTCGACTCCGGCGATGCCGCGGCGGATCCGGACGACGACGGGCTGGCGAGCCTCGTGGAATACCAGCTGGGCACGGATCCGAACGCCGCCGACACGGATGGCGACGGGTATGCGGATGGGCTGGAGGCCGCCCGGGGTTCCGATCCCGTGGATGCGGAAAGCGCGCCGCCGGCCATCACCATCTTTGTGGACGCGGGGCGTCCAGATGATGCCGGGGCGGCCACGAACTGGGCCACGGCCAAGCAGACGATCCAGGCGGGCGTGGACCTCGCGGTCGTGCCCGGCGACCTCGTGCTGGTGACCAACGGGGTGTACGAGACGGGGGCGCGGGTGACGCCGGGCCACCAGTTGCGGAACCGGGTGGTGATCACCAATAACATCGAGGTGCGGAGCGTGAACGGGCCGGCGGCGACGGTCATCCGGGGCCAGGGGCCGCGCGGGACGAACGCGATCCGCGGCGTCTACATGTCGGCGGGGAGGTTGATCGGGTTCACGGTGACGAATTCCCACACGCGGCTGGACGGGGACGGGGACCATGACCAGAACGGGGGCGGGATCAACATGTTCCCGTCGACGACGGCGGTGGCGTCGAACTGCGTGCTCACCGGTTGTTTTTCGCACGACAGCGCCGGCGCGTCGTGGGGCGTGCTGTACAACTGCGTGTTCACCGGGAACGCGGCCGAGCGCGCGGCGGGCGGGGCGTCGTGCGCGACGCTGTTCAACTGCGCGATCTTCGGGAACACGGCCGGCCAATACGGCGGCGGGACCGACCAATGCACGCTGTACAACTGCACGGTCACCGGGAACACGGCGCCGAACGGCGGCGGGGTTTTCCACTGCACGCTGTACAACTGCATCGTCTATTCCAACAGCCCGGCGAACATGAGCTGGGTGACGTGCCGCCATACCTGCACCACCCCCTTGCAGGGGGGCGAAGGGAACATCACGAACGATCCGAAGCTGGTGTATGGCCATCACATCGCGGCAGATTCCCCTTGCGTGAACGCCGGGAGCGCGGCGCACGCCTTCGGGACGGATCTCGACGGCGAGGCGTGGCCCAATCCCCCAGCCATGGGCTGTGACCAGCCCGTGGACACCGATGACGATGGCATGCCGGATTGGTGGGAGGTCCGTCATGGGCTGGATCCGCGGGACGGGGTTCTGGATTCCCTGGAAGCGTGGTGGCGGTTCGACGAGTTCAGTGGGACGAACGTGTGGGATGCGACGGGGCACGGGCATCATGGCTATTTGGTGGGGATGGACCCCGTGGTTGCCCGGGTTGGCGGAAGCGTTGGCGGGGGCGCGCTCGCGTTCGACGGGACAAACGGGATGGTGGTCGTGCCCCAGACGTCGGCGATCGTGACGGGCGCGCCGTTCACCGTGGTGGCAAGGGTGTGGCGGGACGAGGGTGCCCCCAGCGCCTTCCCCGCCATCGCGGGCGACGCGCATCCGTGGCCGGCGGGGGGGTACGCCGGCTTCCTGCTCTATCACGGCGAAGGATCCTATTATGGCGCGATGAGTTCGGCGGCGGACGTGACCTGTCTCTCGGGATCCGGCGGCCGCTGGGAAAGAGCGGCGATGGTCTACGACGGAAGTTCGATGACCGTCCAAGCGGGGACCAACAGGAGTTCGTGGGCCGCCACCACGTATCTGGTTTCCACCCAAGACCTCCTGATGGGCTGGTGCACCGATCCCGCGTACACCTATCACTGGAAGGGAAAGATCGACGACGTGCGCATCTATGGCGAGGCGTTGAGCGAAAGCCAAATCCTCCATGACGAAGGCGCGTTGGACGTCGATGGCGACGGCTTGAGCAATCTGGCGGAATACCATGGCGGGACCTTGCCGGCGGAGCCCGATACCGACGGGGACGGGATGGACGACCACCATGAGGTGACGTGTGGGCTGGATCCGCTGGATCCCTCCGACGCCGTGGAGGATCCAGATGGCGACGGGTTGACGAATCTCCAAGAATACCTGCACGGGACCGATCTCCACGTGCCGGACATGGTGGGGGGCAAGGGGCCGTTGAACACGTTGGTGGTGGTCAATGGCAACAGCCCCGATTCCATCGCGTTGGGCGCCTACTACGCCGAACAACGCCACCTGCCGGCCACCCATGTTTGCACCGTCATGGTCAGCACGCAGTCTCCTTCGATGGCGGCGGCGGCCTTCGAGCAGGACATCCGCGCGCCGATCGCGGGGCATATAGCCTCGAACGGCTTGGCGGGNNGCATGGATGCGCCGACGCGCGTGGACAACGACAAGGGCCTCACCGCCATGCTCTATGGCGTCACGAATTCGTTGGGCAACACCTACTACGGGGCCGAAACCGCCTATTCCGCGCGCGCCGGGTGGAATCGGACCAATGCGCCCATCGCCTTCCTGCTGACGGCCAGGAACCTTGCGACGGCGCAGGCCGTGGTGGACCGCTCCGTCGCGGCCGACGGGACCTGTCCCGGCGGCGTGTTCTGCCTGCATGGCACCGGCGACAGCGCCCGCAATCTGCGCAATTCATCCTATGCCAGCGTGGCCCGTCTTTTCAGCCTGTTTGGCCGTGGAGGCCAGGTCGACGTGCGCACGAACACGTGGATGGTTCCGACCACCAACGTTCTCGGGTATATGATTGGCACGGCCTACCTGCCCACGAACTTCGCGGCCATGCCGTTCGCTCCCGGGGCCGTCGCCGATCACTTCACGTCTTGCGGGGGTATGTTGCCGGATCCCTGCAACAACCAAAGCACGGTTTGGGACTGGATGGAATATGGCGCGAGCGCTTCCTACGGGACCGTCGCGGAACCCTATGCTTATACGAACAAATTCCCGGCGCCGATGGTGCATTTCTGGATGGCGCGGGGGTTCACCGCGGGCGAAGCCTTGGCCATGTCCGTCGCCACCCCCTACCAAGGCATCTGGGCGGGCGATCCATTGTCCGCCCCCTTTGCCACGCCGCCATTGGTCAGCATCGATTCGCCGGCATCCAACAGCGTCGTCGATGGAACCGTCGTTCTGGAAATCGCGGCCGAAGCCCATAGCCAGGGGGCGTCGCCCGCCTATGTGGACCTCTATGTCGACGGGCGTTTGGCGGCACCGATCCTTCGGCCCGCCGCGCCGGCCGGGAACCAACTTGCGGTCGAAGTGGGCACCAATCGCTTTTCCCGGCTCGTCGCGCGCGGCGAAAGCTTGGCGGCGGCCGTCGCCGGCTTGTCTCGAACCATCAACCAAGAGGGTGGGGGGATCATTTCCGCCACGAACTGTTCCGACCGGTTGGTGGTCACCACCCAACAACCCCTGGGGCCCGCCGCCGAGCCGTTGGAGTTCTCGGTGGAAACGGAGCAGGGAGCGGCCCAAGGACTTCACATCGGGGCCGTTGCCGGCACCGACCACGTGGTTGTGGAAGGGGCCTTAGGCCGCGCGGCCGCCACATTCCACCTTGGCGATGCGCCCAGCCTGGAAATCGAACACCCCGTGGATCTTTCGGCGCTGGAGCCGGGGGCCCATGTCATAACGGTGGTTGTCCGTGACGGATCGGCCGTGCAATGCCAGGCGCAGGCCGATTTGCCGATTATCATTCCAAGCCGAGACTAGAGCATTTCCATATAATATGTAGCTTGCCACGGGAGCCGATATCCCCTACGCTGGGGATATGAAATCCATACCTGTACCGATACGAGAACGCATCCTGAAACTCTATGAACACGGTAAGGGGACCGTGGAGATCGCATCCGTTTTAGGCTACTGCGTAGCTGCAGTGCGGCGGGTACGCCAGCAATTCAAAGTGCGGGGAACGCTGGAGCCCCAAACCCACTTGTGCGGTCGCAAGACCTTGTTGACCGAACCGCGGCGGGCCCGTCTGCAAAAACTGGTGGCCGAACATCCCGACGCGACACTGGCGGAACTGGGAGCCCAGTTGGACCGGCCCTTCGGGACTTCGACGGTCGACGTGTGGTTGCGCCGGCTGGGACTGAGCTATAAAAAAAACGATGCACGCCGCCGAGCAACAGCGTCCCGACGTGGCCGAACAACGGGCTCATTGGCACGAACAGCTATCCGCCGTGTCCGGCGCCCGGCTGTGGTTCGTGGATGAAAGCGGGGCCAACACCAAAATGGCCCGTCGGGGTGGCCGCAGCGCCATCGGTCGGCGCTTGGTCTGCCCGGTCCCTTTCGGCCGATACGAAACCCAGACGCTGATCGCCGCCGTAGGATTGGACGGGGTGCGTGCCCCGTGGGTGTTCTCGGGAGCCATGAATGGCGAAATGTTCCTGGCGTGGGTCCGGCAAGGTCTGGCGCCCAAGTTGCAACCAGGAGATTGGGTGATCATGGACAATCTGGCCACCCATAAGATCGTTGGCGTGAAGGAAGCGATTGAAGCCGTCGGAGCCCACCTGCGGTATTTGCCGCCCTATTCCCCAGACTTCAATCCCATCGAGAACATGTGGAGCAAAATCAAGCAACTCCTGCGAAGTCTGGCACCACGAACCGCCGAGGACCTCCTCCGCGCAGCGGCACTGGCGTTTGCCGCCATTTCCACCACCGACTGCCGCGGGTTCTTTTTATATGCCCAATACGCTATATGATATATGGAAATGCTCTAGGGCGCCGCGCGGCGGCTTCTACGGCGGCGGCTACGGCGGCGGGGAATACGGCGCGACGACGCGGTAGTGCTTGGCCGTCTCGGCCGCGTTGGTGTCCACCTGCCGCAGGGCCGCGCCCGTCACCCAGGAACCCCACGCCGTCCACGGCGGACTCGCGGTGCTGGGCAGGTCGAGGATGTATTGCGTCTCGTAGACCGCGCCGGTGTTGCCCGCCCATTCGATCGTCGTGCGGTTCGTGGCCGCATGCGTGATGTTGGTGATGAAGAACGCGTTGGTGTCGGGACTGTTCTGGTAGATGGTGAACTCGTGGTCCTCCACCTCGCCGTCCGCCGCCAGGCCCGTATAGGACAGTCCGCCGGCGCTGGCGAAGCGGAACCGCCCGACGACCGGACCCACCTGGGCGCCGGCGGGGATGCCGAACACCAGCGCCGAGAAGCCCGCGGGCATCGCGCGATCGGCGGCGATCTGCTCGCCGGCGTCCGCCCAGCTGCCGTTGTTGTCGAAATCCAACCAGCCGTTCAGATAACCGCTGGTCGAACAGATCACGCCCAAGGCCGAGCTGGGATCGCCCCTCACGAGCGGCGCGCCCCCGACGGCGAACACCCCGTCCTCGTCGTCCGCGCCGGCGTTGTCGTCGTCCTTCGCGTCCGGGGACGGCTGGCCGTCGGAGTCGAGGTCGGGCGGCGTGGCGCCGAGGTAGTAGACCGGCGCGGGCGGGATCAGGTGCCGCGCGCCATCGCTGGCCAACAAGGTCGGATATGGCGGTTCCGGGGAATCGCCAAAATCCAGCACCTGCAGGTTCACTTCGTAGTCCTCCACTTCCCCGTCGAGTTCCGCCCCCGTGAATGCCGGGAGCGCGGGCGCATAGGTGGTGAACCGCCAGCGGGATTGCGGCCCGCCCGACACGAGGGCGGGCGGCAAAGGCACGGCCAGCAGCGTCAGATTCGGGCCGGGCGACAGCGGATAGTTCAAGAACACCTGCTCTCCGGGATCCAGCCACGTCCCGTTGCCGTTCCAGTCGATCCAGGCGTTGAGGAAGCCGGGCACGGAGGCGACGACCGGCACGGGCACGGTCGCGCCCGCCACCAAGACGGCCGGCAACCCCACGCCGTCCTCGTCGTCGAGACCGGCCGGCGGATTGTTGTCGTCGCCGGTGGCGGTGCCGTCGGGCTGGCCATCGGGCTCGGCGTCGATGGTGGCGCCGAGGAAGACGCCCGCCGCGATCACGTGGCGCGCGCCGTTGTTGGCCAACAGGGTCGGATAGACGGGCACGCCGGAACTGTCGGTGGCGTCGCCGAAGTCGAGGGGTTCCTCCTCCTCCGGCTGGATGGCCAGGGCGTGGTCTTCCACTTCTCCGTTCGCCACCAGCCCGGTGTAGGTCATCGCCACCGGCAGCGTGGTGAAGCGGAACCGGGCGAAGGTGTTGGTGACCTTCGCGCCGGCCGGAACGTTGACCGTCATCCAATTGGTGCCCGCCGCGACCGGCGCGCCCGCCAGCACGTTTTCACCGAAGTCGCCCCACCATCCGTTGGCGTCGAAATCCACCCACGCCGACACGATGCCTGACGTGGAGGCCACGACTTGCACGGTGGCCACCTGGCCCGCCACCCAACTGTTTATGAACGACACGCCGTCCTCGTCGGCCAAGCCGGCCAGGTCGTCGCCCGTGGCCGTGGCGTCGGGCTGGCCATCCGGTTCCGCGTCGATCGAGGTTCCCAAACGCACGCCCGGCACCACGACGTGGCGCGCGCCGTTGTTGGCCAGCAAGGTTGGATAGGGCGCGTCCGGCGCATCCCCGAAGTCCAGATAGGGCTCCTCTTCGCCCCGGTCGTGGAAGACGGACACGTCGCTCAGGCGCGCCGGCGGTTCCTCCTGCTGGAGGGCGTCCACGGCGAGCGTCTCGATCCACGTGCTGATCTTCAGCGAAAGCGCGCGGTTCAGCAGGATGTCGTTGGTCAGCGCGAAGGACTGCACGATGGGCGCATAGCGGGCGTCGCCCGGCAGGAGCCCGCCGGCCGGAATCGCGAACGACAGCCGCCGCGTGGCCGCCTGGCCGATCGGAATGGTGCCGAACTCCCACGCCGGAACGAAATAGTTCCCGGACGGCTGGTGGCCGGGATCCGGATCCAGCGGGCTCCAGCAATACCAGGCCCAGAGATCCTCGTTGACGGCTTCGATGTAGGGCTGGAAATCCAGGTACGGGCCCGTGAACGCCGGCGGCAACGTGTTGGTGTCGGCAATGCAGAACTCCGCCACGAGCCGGGCGGCCACCAGCGGACCGACGTAGGGCGCTTCCAGATAGTTCAGCGATTCGCCGTGGCGGTTGCTGCCGGCGGACCATTCCGCGCCGGGCGTCGCGTCGTTGATGATCGTGGCCTGGATGGTGAAGGCCGTGATCGGCGTGCCCGGCCCGGCCGCGAACGTGATGGAATCCACGTGCCCGGAGATGGCGTTCGCGCCGGCGAACCCGCCCAGCGCCTCGTCGTGGAACTCGTTCGTCCGGACGCTCTCGATTCCGCCCGCGTCCATGAACCACTGTCCTCGGGCGGCGGCCGGGTCGCTTCCCGGCCCCGTCATCAGCGGCAGCGGCTGGACCGGCGGCTTCGTCACCGGCAGCGACGGCCCCGCCGCGGAATGCAGAACCCCCACCAGCACCCCCACGATGGATCCCGCCGCCGCAAGGCTCGTTTTCATGGCGACCTCGTCGTTCCGGCGGAGGCCCCGCTCACCGGGCGGTTGGCGGACACGCGCCCGCAACGCCGTCGTGGTGAAGCATCCTCCACCACCCATCATCAATCTACTTCACCGGGCCTCCGTCAACCCCCAATTGGCGGAAATTTCCGCGCGAGCCGCCCCCCGGAACGGCTCCCCGCGCCGTTCACCGTTCCCGATAAAGAACTTGCAGTTGGACGTTGGTGTAGGCGCCCAGGAACTGGGCCATCACGTGCCGGCAACTGGCGCACGGATAGAGATCGGTGTAGAGGCGCACGCGCCCGGCCACGGAGGGATCCGGCAGGCGCGCCGCCAGGTCCTCGATGATCTTGTATTCGGTGTCCACGTGCCGCGGCCAGCAATCCGGCCCTTCGATCTCGTCGGCGTGGTTCACGCACAGCACCTCGAAGCGCCCCTTCTTCTTGGGGCGGAACGACGCGCCGGCGACCACCTGGGTGGCCGCGGCGGAAAGATCCCCCGCCCGCTGGATGCCGCTGTGGGCGAAATATTCCGCCTTGTCGAGTCCCTCGATCTTCGCCACCGCCCAGGCGAAGTTGTTCCGACGCCGGTATTTCTCGGGCAGTTTCGCGCGCACGGACTCGATCCGTCCCAAGGCGGGTTCGTCGCGGCCGGGCTCGATNNCGCCGGCCAGCGCCTGCGCCCCGGCCAACGCCCCCGCCCCGAGCAGGAACGCCGCGAGCAAAACCTGCGCAATCCGCGCCGCTCCCCGCCGGCGGGCCAAGCCTGGCGGCGCGCTCATAGCTTGAGGACCACCGCGGTCATGTCGTCTTGGAGGGGATCGGGCTTGCAGAACGCCCGGGCCTCCTCCATCAAGACCTGGATGATCTCCGCGGAAGTGCGGTTCCGCTCGCGCCGCACCAGATCCAGCACCCGCTCCTCGCCGAACTCCTCGCCGGCGCGGTTCCGCGCCTCGGGAATGCCGTCGGAGATCAACAGCAGCAGGTCGCCCTTCTCCAGCACGANNGTGGTCCAGCCCGAGATCCTCCAGCATCAGGCTGCGCACGCGCGCGAGGATGTCCTCGAAGCGCTGCTCCGACACCGCCAGCGCCCGCAGGTAGGCCCGGGCGTCCGCCATCAGCAAGGCCGGGCCGATCCCGTGGCCGGTCACGTCCCCCACCACCACGAACAACTCGCCGGCGCGGGTGGAGATGAAGTCGAAATAATCACCGCCCGTGGCCGCCGCAGGCAGCGAGGCTCCCGCGATGTCGAACTCCGGCAGCGAGGGCGGCCCGGACGGAAAGAGCCGCTGCTGGATCTCGCGGGCGAGGCGGAATTCCTCTTCCTGCGCGAGCAGCGCGCGCTCCGCCACGCGGCGGGCCCGGCGCTCGCGGGCGTCCATGAGCTCCCGATCCACGGCCGCCACCAGCCGGGCCATGTTGCCTTTCATCAGGTAGTCCTGCGCGCCGGCCCGCATCGCGGCCACCGCCGCCTCCTCGCCGATGGCTCCGGACACGATGATGAACGGCACGTCCAGCGCCGAGGACCGCACGATCTCCAGCGCCGCCATCGAGTTGAACCGCGGCATGTTGTGGTCGGAGAAGATGATGTCCCACGCCTGCTTCTCCAGCGCGTCCGCCAGGTCGTCGGCGTTGTCCACCCGGCGGGACGCGGGCTCGTAGCGCCCCTGCTTGAGCTGCTCCAGCAGCAGCAGGGCGTCGATTTCCGAGTCCTCGATGATCAGGACCTTCAGGGGTTTCCGGACGGCGGGGCGGGTGTCGGCCATGGGAGGGGTTCT
>MTKZ01031056.1_pt1 | contig 11986 bp, 16 predicted proteins | sample 1042781 | NCBI WGS metagenome assembly MTKZ01 (sample SAMN06212207, study PRJNA360539) | anaerobic digester metagenome | biome: Wastewater treatment plant; material: sludge; isolation source: anaerobic digester fed with sludge from wastewater treatment plant | place: Denmark: WWTP Viborg ...
ACTCGCCGCTTCTGCATACGATCATCATACTATGGACATCGTTTCCGAGTACTGGCGCGGCCACGCCTCGCCGGATCTTCATAGCGACCCTCTGGTCGCCCGCGGTCAGGGCGTGACGATCGCGAAGTCGGGGTTTGGCTGGTCGGTGTGCCCGATGAGGGTGGCGAGGACGGCGGAGTCACCGTCGATGGTGACCCCGTCGGCGTTGCCGGCCATCAGAAGTGCGACGAGTTGCTGTCGGGTCGCCGTGATTGTGGCATCGGCGGCCGGCAACGAGTCGGTTGGGTGGTGGATGAGCACGCCGTTGCTCAGCTCCATGCGGTAGTACTCGTCGGCGTCGGTGATGTGCCAGGCGATCGTGAGGTGTGCGTCCCATGCGGAGGGCCCGTCGATGCGGATGGCGATGGAGTCGAAGAGTTGGGTGACGGTCAGCGCAGGAGCGAGGCCCGCGCTGTTGATGTCGGTGTGGTCGACGGTGTTGGTCCGAAGCTCTTGGGCGCCGGTGAGGAAGCTGTTGCGCCAGGTCGCGTTCTCTGCGCCGTAGCCGAGCTGCTCGAGGGCTGAGGCGAGCAGCTCGCGGGCGGCGAGGTTGTCGGGGCCGGCAAAAACGGCGTGGCTGGCCAGCTCGGCGGCGAAGCGAAGATCGCCGGCGTCGTAGAACTCGTTGGCCCGGGCGATGGTGGCATCGATGCCGCCGATCGCCTGGACGTAGCGGGTCGCTGCGGCTTCGGGCGGGTGCATCCAGAGGTGGGCGGGGTTGGCGTCGTACCAGCCGAGGTAGCGCTGGTAGATGGCCTTCACGTTGTGGTTGACCGAGCCGTAGTAGCCGTGGGTGTGCCACGCCTGTTCGAGTACCGGGGGCAGCTCCATCATCTCGGCGATCTCGCTGTGGACGTAGCCCTGGTTGATCAGCCGCAGGGTCTGGTCGTGCAGGTAGCCGTACAGATCGCGCTGGGCGATCAGGTACCCGACGATGGCGTCGGTGCCCCACGTCGGCCAGTGGTGCGATGCGAACGACACGTCCGCGTCGCGGGCAAACAGATCGATGGCTTCGTTGAGGTAGCGCGACCAGATACGCGGGTCACGAACCTGAGCGCCGCGCAGGGTCAACAGGTTGTGCAGGTTGTGCGTTGCGTTCTCGGCCATGCACAACGCACGCCGGTCTGGGAAGTAGAAGTTCATCTCGGACGGGCACTCGGTGCCAGGCGTCATCTGGAAGACGATGCGCACCCCGTCGAGGACCTCTTCCTGGCCGGTGTGGGTGATGTCGACCGTGGGTGCGATCAGGCCGGGCGTTCCGGTCGAGCCGCCGGCGCCAAGCCCGATGCCGAGGGTGCCCGTGGGGCTCTTGTCGAGGTTGATGCCCGCGTAGTACATCGAGCGGCGCAACATCGCGGTCCCGGCGTAGACGTTCTCCGAGACCGCATGCTCCAGGAAGTGCTCCGGAGCGAGGATCGGTACCTCGGTGTCGGCGTCGACCACCCCGAGAACGCCCCCGAAGTGGTCCAGGTGCGCATGGGTGTAGATGACCGCAGTCACGGTTCGATCGCCACGGTGTGCGCGGTACAGCGCCAGCGCCGCAGCCGCGACCTCCTCGGAAATCAACGGGTCGATGACGATGACCCCGTTCTCGCCCTCGACAAGTGTCATGTTCGACATGTCGAAGCCGCGCACCTGGTAGATGCCGTCGGTCACCTTGTACAGCCCGTGCTTCGCGGTCAGCTGCGCTTGGCGCCACAGGCTCGGGTTGACCGTCGACGGGCACTCGGCATCGAGGAACCCCCAGTCCATGTCCCACACCACGCGACCGTCGTCGGCCGTGATCACCATGGGATCGAGCGCTGCGATGAACCCCCGATCAGAAGCAACAAAGTCGTCGCGATCCTCGAAATCGGCTGTCCCGGCACCAGACATATGCGCTCCCTCACGTAGCGGACCAGCATCCCGACCCGAAGCCGAAACTGTACGTGCATCCCAGCCACACGTCGACGCGCAGTGTCGAGGTGATCCGACATCGGGCCACGCTTGAGCGGACGCTGATCATCTGGGATCGCCTTGAGGCATGGGCTGCGCTCAGCTTCCTCATGGCCATCGCCTACGTGACGGGATCCGTGCTGTTCGGTTGGTGGCTCACCTGAGGTCGAGGCGCTCGACAGGCTGGCCGGTGACGTCAGAGATCAGGTCGAAGTCCTTATCCAGATGAAGCACGGTGAGCTCAGCAAGTTCCGCTGTTGCAGCGATCAACACGTCTGGAATCGACGGCGCACGATGCTGCCCCCGGGCTGCCAGCAGGGCTTGGACCGCCATGGCCCGATCCTCGATGGTGGGGGTCAAGTACTCCACCGGCATCGACGCAAACGGGGGCTGAGACGTCACGAGCCGGTGATCGGTCGCCGAACGGGCGGAGAAGCCAATTTCCAATCGGGTGACGGTGCAGATCCGAACCAGTCCGCGCTCAATCCTGGCCGCCCATTCAGGCGCGTTCTCAGCCAGATGGAGGCGCCCAAACGCCGACTTGTCAACGAGCCAAACGGTCACGACCAAGCGCCGGACATGACGTCAGGGTCGTCGAGGTCGGCCGTCAGCTCAGCCATCCGGCTGAGCTGGGCAACGCTCACGGGCCCAAAGCCCTCCTGACGTTCTCGTTCCAGCACTCGCCTGAGGTACTCGGAACGCGAAAGTCCCAAGCGCTTCGCCGATAGGTCGATGGCCGCAACGACGTCGCCTGCAACCCCTCGGATCAGAATGTCGGCCATTCGAACCTCTCACTGTGATATCTCATGATATCGCCATGCCAACCAGCATCGCCGCCATCGGTTGTGTATGCGGAGATGTCCGGCAGCGATCCAGCGACGCGTAAGTACACGGCTTGAGCGCCTACCACGATGATCGAGGAGCGCCTCGCCCTCTGCCGACATTCGTCCGCTGCCACTCAACCAGTCGACCGCCAGTTGTGGAAGGTTCACGAAACGGACGCCGTAGGTTGCCCTCCCGAAGCCCATGCCAGGCCAGAAGCGACCCGCCGACCAGGATCAGCGTGTGCTGGGGACCGATCGGCTCCATTGCATCGGCAACCTCACTGAGGTAAAGCCGGATGTGGTGACCGGTGAGTGGTGGCATCACGCAATCTCGTTCCACCGATCACGCCACAGGCTGTTGGACGCGAGAACAAAGCCCCTGGCCACCAGTTGCGGAGCCGTGGCGCTCTGCGCGGCCGCCTGCATCCGGGGTGTTGCGGGCGTGCACCATGGCCTACTCAGGCCAGGAATCTCAGCAGTCCACGACGGGCGTGGCAGCTCGGCGTCATCGCTGAGCTTCTCAGCCATCGCTGCCAGGAGATTGTCCATGACCTGCGATCCTGACGGGTCAGGCTTGTCGGCGATCGACGCCTGGATCAGCTCCGGATGGAGCCAGAGGTAGTCGAGGAATACCCTTAGCCGGGTCCAGTCCGGACGATCCGTGCCATCCGGATGGACCCGCCACGCGTCCGTCAACGCACCGAGCCTCCCCTCGTGCGAGCGACGAGCACGGAGTTCGAGGTCGTGCCCGGAAGCATCGAGGAGCCGGTCGAGCATGCCAACGGTTGGGTCCATGTGACGTCGCTCGACCCGCGAAACCGTCGAGGCAGCGACGCCTGCCCGCCCTGCCAGCTCCCGAACGGTCAGGTTGGCTTCCTCACATGCCGCTTTCACCAGCATCGCCGCATCCATGACGTAAGCATATACGCAACAGCTCGCCGACGGTCAGCCAGACAGGGATCAAAACGATGGAAGCCCTGGTGGCCACCGAAGCGAGCCATCCCAGGACTTATGGGCCAAGCGTACCGCCCGGTCCCGACAGGGAGCGGGCAACAGCAGTGGCAACGCCGCCGATGTGGATCAGGCACGCCGGGTCCTCGGCACCGCAAAGTCATCGCAGGTGCGGATCGCCGTATCCGCTGACCTCGGTCCCGACCTGCTGGCCCCATGGCGCCACCCCACGCTGACCATCGTCTACGCCGACGGCCAGATTCCGCTGGAGGAATCCGGGATGGTCCCAGCCGAAGGTCAAGCCGACGCCAGCCTCGTTCTACGCATCACCGAATAGTCGGCGGACCTTTCTGCAACGCCTCCTGGCCCGCCGAAGTAGAGGGTCTCCCCTTGGCCGACCCAACCCAGCAATGGTGGGACCTCAAGGATCTCGGCGGCGAAGACCGGTACGAGGCCGCCGACCGCCTCCAGCAGGCCATCATCGATCGAGCCCTGCCGAGGGGCACATGAACGAACAGCGGGTCGGTCTCACGAGCGTGTCTGCCGCCCCTGAGCCAGAGCATTGCGTATCATAAAAGACACGCTATGCTGGCGAGCATGTCAACCGCGCGCACCGGAGCAGAGCGATACCTCGAAGCCCGGCGGGCGGATCCCGACTATGAGCGCGAGTACCAGGCCGCTCGGCGACGAATCGGTCAGATCGATTCATTCATCCGAATGCTCGACGAACGGCGGTCCAACCTCCACCTCAGCAAGGCCGAGTTGGCGCGCCGTGCTGATCTCCGCCCAGAGATGGTCAGGCGGCTCTTTTCCGCCCAGGGGCCCAACCCCACCCTCGCCACGCTTGTTGCGCTCACGGAGGCCCTCGAGCTGGAGCTTGTCGCTCAACCCAGGTCGACGAAAGGTTGAAGGGCCGTTTCGCCTCCGGTCAATAGGGGTCGATCTCGATCTCAATCAAGACGATGGAGCCGTCAGCCAAGAGTTGGCCAGTCACCAGCGCGGCCTTCGCCAAACTCCCGGTTGCGACCAGCAACCGGTAGTCATCGCGATCGGCAAACATCGGCTGAAGCTCGTCGAACCGTTCAGCGAACGCATCGGCGATAAGCGGCAGGTCGATCAGCAAGAAATCGGTCGACGACGGCTCACCGTTTGGCCCCCTGCCGGGCCCGAAGATCGCGTCCAGCTCGTCGAAGAAGTGTGGGGCAACCCGAACAGCTCGACGGGAGGGGTTCATCAGCCCGCTTGAGACCCCTCGGTGGCCGCAATCCGTCGCTCGACCTTCCGCCGAGCCCGATCGAGTAGGTCAGGGGGCACCTGGCTCGGGTCGGTAACGAATCCAGCCTTTACGATCGCGGCGCGCTCATCCGGTGAGAGCCGTTCCAACTCCGCTGCTGTCCAGATCTTCTCTCCAGCCATGCAAACCAGCGTACCGCGACATCAGCTGATCTCGACCCTCCAGTTCGGGTCGAGCGACCCGGTCAGGGATCGCCGGCTCCGACCGAAGCGCCATCCCCTGAATCCACTGCGGCTGACACCCCTCAGCCGCCGCCGCATCCGCCGAGGCCGCGGCTTCGTTAGAACCTCTCAGGGTATGAGTGTTCCTTGTTTCCATGAGAGAACACTTATACCCTGAGAGGATGACAGCGACCGACAGCCGAGTGCGCTCGGTTCGCAGCTGGGGTGCAGGAACCTGCGCGGTGGTTCGGCTCCTCATCGCGCTCGACCAACCGATCACCGGTATGGCGATCGCACGTGAGGTGGGCGTCACCCAACCTCGGGTCTCACAGGTACTGGCCCAGCTGAGCGACAAGGGGGCTGTCACAGCTTCCCCCCGGGGCTATACCGGCGACCCCGCTCGGCTACTCGTCCTCTACCAGGCCCATGCCAAACCACACCTCGCCGAGCCACAGTCCTACTGGTACAGCACCCGGCCACTCATGGATCAGGCACGCCGGGTCCTCGATACCGCAAAGATGTCGCAGGTGCGGATCGCCTTCTCCGCTGATCTTGGTCCCGACCTGCTGACCCCATGGCGCCATCCCACGCTGACCATCGTCTACTCCGACGGCCCGATTCCTCTGGAGGAGTCCGGCATGGTCCCGGCCGTTGGGCGAGCCGACGCCAGCCTTGTTCTGCGCATCACCAAAGAGCCGGCGAACCTTTCCGCGACGCCTCCCTGGTGCGCCGACGCTGAGGGGCTCCCAATGGCCGACCCCGCCCAGCAATGGTGGGACCTCAAGGATCTCGGCGGAGAGGACCGGGACGAGGCCGCCGACCGCCTCCGCCAGTCCATCATCGATCGAGCCCTCCCGAGGATTCCACCTTCTGTTGAACAGTCGGATCACGGACCTTCCGCCTCAATCACAAGGGACTGGATGTAGTTGCTGAGAAACTCGTCGTCCGGAGCGTGCGGATAGGCCTCCCGGAACATCGTTGCGGCGGCCTCTGGCGATACGAAACCCGTCCGAGACCAAATCGCTGCAAGATCCTCTCGGTCTTGTTCTCGTCCGGCATAAAGCTTCATGACGAACACCTGGGCCCACGGCGCACCGAGAACCTTCAGCCGTGGAGCTCAGCATCCAACCGTCGAACGCTGTCGACATCAAAGGTCGCCTCCCGAAGCCCATGCCAGGCCAGAAGCGACCCGCCGACCAGGATCAGCGTGTGCCGGGGACCGATCGGCTCCATTGCATCGGCAACCTCACCGAGGTAAAGCCGGATGTCGAGACCGGTGAGTGGTGGCATCACGCAACCTCGTTCCACCGATCACGCCACAGGCTGTTAGACGCAAGAACAAAGCCCCTGGCCACCAGTTGCGGAGCCGTGGCGCTCTGTGCAGCCGCATGCATCCGGGGTGTTGCAGGCGTGCACCATGGCCTACTCAGCCCAGGTATCTCAGCAGTCCACGACGGGCGCGGCAGCTCGGCGTCATCGCTGAGCTTCTCAGCCATCGCTGCCAGCAGGTTGTCCATGACCTGCGATCCCGACGGGTCAGGCTTGTCGGCGATCGCCGCCCGGGTCAGCGCCGGGTGGAGCCAGAGGTAGTCGAGGAATACCCTCAGCCGGGTCCAGTCCGGACGATCCGTGCCATCCGGATGGACCCGCCAGGCGTCTGTCAACGCACCGAGCCTCCCCTCGTGCGAGCGACGAGCAGTGAGCTCAAGGGTTTGACCGGCAGCATCGAGGAGTCGGTCAAGCATGCCAACGGTTGGGTCCATCTGACGCCGCTCGATCCGAGAAACCGTCGAGGCAGCGACGCCTGCCCGCGCCGCCAGCGCTCGAACGGTCAGGTTGGCCTCCTCACGTGCCGCTTTCACCAACATCGCCGCATCCATGACGAAAGCATATACGCAACGGGTCGCCATGCGGCCAGTAAGGGATCAAAACGATGGAAGCCCTGGTGGCCGCTGAAGCGAGCCATTCCAGGGCTTATAGCCAAGCGTACCGCTCAGCACCCATACCACCACCCTTGCTTGCTGGAGGACTATTCAATCGTCGCCGGTGACGCCGCGACGTATTCAGAGTTGAGGTGAAGCCGTTGCGCGACGGCTCGTCGCCGAGGCTTGTGTTCCACACGTCGAAAGTCGATGAAGCAATGGAAGTCATCGTCGACACCGTCGCAATTGCTGTCGTCGACTACATCCATCGAGACGCCCTCAAGCTCGGCGGCATCAAGCACATCAGACACGTGGAAATGCGCCACTCCTACGGTCGTGCGGTTTCGTGTCCCCCACAGGTCAACGAAGTCCTGGAGCTCGATCTTGTGCGAGTCCACGCAGGAGTGCTTAAGGTCGTCTGAAGCAGGCATGAAGACATCGAACCGAAACTTGATGCCGGACGGATACATCTGGGTTGGCAACACATTGCGCCAAACTGGGGAAGGATGCCCCGTCATCGAAGCCTCACAGGGCTCGTCACTCACTGGTCAGATCCTCGAGATCCCCGATCTGGGTAATCAGGTCGGGGACCGTGGGGTATTCCAGGATGGTTGATGGATGGCGGTCCTCATGGGTTCCGACGACCTCAACGATCCCGTCTTCAAACACATCCAGCGACGTCATCCACCCAGACCCCGACCAGCAGAGGCGGATGCTCTGTTCCCCAGTTGCGTACGCATCAGACGGAGGCGGAAGGCGTTCGTGGGAGAGGGCCTGCAGGACATCGAGAGCGCTCGCCCGTAGCTGTTCAGGTATCGGCTCTCCGCATTGCCCATCAATCCAGCCGGACTCGAGGCCGCTTGTTGCAACGATCGCATCTTGGGCGGCGTCAAAAGCACCAAGCTCAACTTCAACAACGCTGATCCCCAAGAGTTCCCCGACCCCCTTCCTTCCCCCATCGTGGCCGATTTTGAACTCGACTTCGACGGCCACGCGAGGGCCCAGTCCATCCGGACGCAGGTTGTCATGAAGCAGGGCCCAGTCGTTCTCGGTATATTCGACCGTGAAGAGTTCACCAGCTTCTGACTGCAGCGTCGCCTTATGCCCCTTTGAGTCGAGAGCCGCAATTCGGGCGACCTCCTCGGCAACCTCCGAATGGGTCCCGGCCAACGATGCCAAGAGAACCCTGCGAGTACCTTCGTCGAACCGGACCGGATCGGAGACTGCTTCGCCTGCTCGTGAGATGGACACCCACTCGTCGGGGCGAAGGTTGCGCCCGAAGTTCTTCAGCGCCACCGTTGCCGCCGAGGTCCGTAGCTCGGGAGGCAAGGTCTGCGCCCGCGCCGGTGACCTCAGCGCATCCTCGATCATCCGCTGAGAAGCCGCCAGCTCATCCTCAGTAAGCGGCAATTGGTCCCCATTGGTAACAAGCCGCTCCAGCACCGGAGCGACACTGCCGGAGTCCAACCGCCGAAGAACCAGGCCGAGATCATCAGCGAAGTTCCGCGGGATCCGCTGCCGGTGGGGACGACGGCTGAGGTAGACCTCCCGAGCGACGGCCACGAGGAGGTCTCGGTAGGCGACGACCTCGGGCAGCAGGTCAATCGGCAGCGCCGGCGGCCCGTCCGGCATCTCGCCAATCCGGCCGCCATCAAAACTCAGTCGAACGAAGTCCTCGAACTCGCTCATCTCCACCTCCACTCGGACCGGCAACGGTAACAGGAAGAAACTGGGGAATGGTTCACCAAGAACCACGCCATACCTGGGACGATCGCGCCGATCCTGACCGGCAGGATCGTCCCGAGTTCGGTAGAGCAAACGGCGCCGCGGCGCCGTCAGGGCTTGTCGGTGCCGACCACCCACATCGCAAAGAACTGTGTGGCACCGCCGTAAGCGTGACCCAGCGCACGGCGCACACCATCAACCTGATGATCCCCGGCCATGCCCCGCACCTGCATCGCCGCCTCACCAAAACGGATCATCCCCGACGCACCAATCGGGTTCGACGACAACACCCCACCCGAACAGTTCACCGGCAACTTCCCGTCCGGACCGGTCGCACCCGACTCGGTCAGCTTCCAGCCCTCCCCCACCTCGGCAAACCCCAAGTTCTCCATCCACATCGGCTCATACCAACTGAACGGCACATAAATCTCGGCCGCGTCGATCTCATCGATCGGGTTCGTGATCCCCGCCCGCGCATACACATCGGCCACACACTCTTGACCGGCGATCGGGTTCACCTGATCACGCCCAGCAGCCATCGCCGGCTCCGAACGCAACGCCATCCCCTGAATCCACGCCAGCTGACGCCCCTCAGCCACAGCAGCATCAGCGGTCGCCTCGTCACCGAGCACCATCGCAAACGCACCATCCGACGACGGACACGTCTCCGAATAGCGGATCGGATCCCACAACATCAACGACTCACGCACCGAGTCATAGGTGATCTCCGGCTCGTGCAGATGCGCATACGGGTTGCGCAACGCGTTCAACCGATCCTTCACCGCCACCTGGATGCCAATATCGTCGGGCGCACCCGACCGAGCCATGTAGTTGCGGATGTACGGAGCGAAGTAGCCGCCCGCACCCGCCACCAGCTGCTGCTGAAACGGGATCTGGAACGACAGCGCCCACATCGCCTCCGAACAGCTCTGCATCTCCCAGGCCACGGTCAGCACCCAGCGGGCCGCACCGGTGGCGTGGGCCACGCCCCGGTTGACCGACCCGTCGAAGATCCGGTTGGCAACCTCGCCGATGCGGATCATGCCAGCGGCCATCATCGGGCTGGCCCACCGACCACTTTGAAGGGTGGAGATCATGCGGTCGCCTGGGTCGAAAGCGATCACCAGGCCGACTAGTCAGTAGAGCACCACTTACGAGCTATATGAGTCGAAGGTGTGCTTGTAGTGACTAGAGTAACGATGTGCCCTCGATCGAGAGAAGCGTGCCACGTTCGGTTGCTCCGTTGCTCGAGGCGCTCGAGCTGGAACAGCCCACGCTGGTCACGCTGAGCCTTCTCGATGAGTTGATCGACCAGACCAAATCTTCGACCACTGCGGCCCACGGTGCTCGGATGCTTCGGGAGCGAGGCTGGCTGCTTCCACTGCGGTCACCGGGAGTATGGGAGTTCGCGCCCGGCGCAAGAGCCGGAGCATTTGGCGGTGGCGACCCCTTTATCGAGCTTCGAGCGCGACTCGCAACGCGACCATTCGACGGAGCAGTCGCGGCGGAGTCGGCCGCCTGGCTGCATGGGCTATCAACCCGTTCTCCGGATCCGCACGTCATCGGCGCGCCCCCGGAGGTGAACATCCCGAAGTCGCTCGACCATTTCCGGGTCGTGCGGTGGTCAGGTACGGAGACGTATGACGACCACGAAGGGCTTCCGGTCTGGTCGGTGTCGACGCTGCTGGCCTTCATGGGTGCACGACCTGAGCGTTACCGCGATTGGCCGAACGTGAGCGAATGGATCGCAGTAGCGGCGAAGCTGACGTCCGTCGAGGCGCTTCAAAACGAGCTGGCCGGACAGCCTCGGAGCGCCTGGGCTCGAATGAGCTACCTGCTGTCTATTGGTGAGCAGGACGAGATGGGCGAGGCGCTGTTCTCGGGGGCACCCCCTGGTGGCGGACCGTTCCACCTCGGTCCCCGGGACATGAAATCCAAGTTCTCGTCGCGTTTCGAGGTCATCGACCACATCTTTCCGACTTGGTGGTCGACCAAGGCAGCGGCCAAGCCGCCAACGGCATGAGGATCACCGAGGGCTACCTCTCCCAGCACTTCCAAGGTCGATCCGGCGGGCGCGATCCTGCACTGCTCGACATTGCACAAGACCACGCTCTCGCCTTGCTCCACGAGCAAGGCGTGTTCGATCTCGATGTGGTGCTGAAAGGTGGGACCGCGCTGAGAAAGTGTCGGGCCGGGAATGCTGGCCGCTTCTCGACCGATCTGGACTTCGCCGTCGAGGACGAGGCAACGGCAGCGCTGGTACTCGACACGCTCGACGGTGCCGAGATCGACGGGTTTGGGTTTGCTCTCCAGAACCGAGGCGGCAATCGACGAGCCGATCTCGTGGTTGACCACCCCGTTTGGTCGCCCGGGCATTGGCGCGAAGATCGACCTGTCGACTCGCGGGCTGTGGTTGCCGCCGGTCACAGCGCCACTCGTTCCGCTCCCGATTCACAAGCGTTACGACTTCGACCTACCGAGTACCCCGTAATGACACTCGAGGAGCAGATCGCCGAGAAGCTGGCCAGGTATCGCCGAACCAGTCTTGCCCGCGATCTCTACGACCTCGCCTGGTGCGCTGGGCGAACATTCGATGAGCCCCTCGTGCGCCGGATCTGGGTACTGAAGTGCTTTTTCGACATTGTCGATGATGGGCTCGGCGACAAGCCCGTCGCTGCGGCAGATGTGCTCGATGCGCGCGAGGAATCGTCGTTCACCGCTGAGCAGATCGGCTACCTCACCAAACCGGTCGACGTGGTCGGGTGGGTTCGCTCTATACGCCGACGGTTCGGCTTTCTCGGCAACATGGATGCCGAGGAAGCGGGCTGGGCCTCTGCCAATCCCGGTGACCGGTGGCATGCGCTTCAGGCGGTTGAGGTACTCGGGTAGGCCTCTGACAACGCCGCGCATCAGTTCGATTGGAGCGCTACGGGCGCAACACGAGCTGCTGACGTGACGGCGCCGCGGCGACGTCAGGGCTTGTCGGTGCCGACCACCCACATCGCAAAGAACTGTGTGGCACCGCCGTAAGCGTGACCCAGCGCACGGCGCACACCATCAACCTGATGATCCCCGGCCATGCCCCGCACCTGCATCGCCGCCTCACCAAAACGGATCATCCCCGACGCACCAATC
>MTKZ01009752.1_pt1 | contig 11985 bp, 9 predicted proteins | sample 1042781 | NCBI WGS metagenome assembly MTKZ01 (sample SAMN06212207, study PRJNA360539) | anaerobic digester metagenome | biome: Wastewater treatment plant; material: sludge; isolation source: anaerobic digester fed with sludge from wastewater treatment plant | place: Denmark: WWTP Viborg ...
TGGTCGACACCGGCTTCCTGCCACAGGCGCAGGCCTTGCCCACCCACCCGCAGTCGCTGGGCCAGGTCGGGCATCAGCTTGAAGCCGTCGTTGTCGGTGGAGGCTCGCCACAACGTGAGGCTCACCGGCGCAGCCAGCGTTCGGTCGATGTCGCGGGTGGTGCCGGTGCCGGCCGGAGACGGGGCCAGGTGCCCCTTGGCCGCGGCTCGCAGCTGCACTTGGTCGCACGCGACGAGGTGGCCCTGCGCCGCCCATGGCTGCGCGGCGAGGGTGCTCCAGCGCACGGTGAGGTGCACCTCGCCGGTGCCGGCAGGCACCGCGCAGGGCAGTGGCAGCGTGGCCGAGGTGTGCGGCGCCACGGCAGGCACGTGCAGCCGGCCTCGCCGCTGCACGGCGCCATCGACCAACAGCTCCCAGTCGGCGCGCAGCCAGCCGAGCGTGGTGAACGACTGGCGGTTGGCCACGCGCAGCGTGCCGCGTGGGCCGGCCGCAACCGTGACCGGCCGGTACACCCAGGCCACCTCGCGCATCGCGGGGTGCGGCTCGCCGTAGCTGCCCACCAGGCCATCGGCGACGAAGTTGCAGTCGTGCGGTGTGTCGCCGAACTGGCCGCCGTAGGCCAGGCGTGTGGTGCCGTCGGGCAGCACCTGGCGGATGCCGTGATCCTTCCACTCCCACAGGAAGCCGCCCTGCAGGCCGGGCGTGGTGGTGATGGTGGCCCAGTAGTCGGCCAGCGAGCCGTTGCTGTTGCCCATCGCGTGGCTGTACTCGCACAGGATGAGCGGGCGGGTGCCGGCAGGGTCGAGGCCGTAGTCGCGGATGCGCTCGATGGTGGAGTACATCGGGCAGACGATGTCGGTGCTGGCCTGGCCGCCGTGCCAGCCGGCGTGCAGCACTGCGCCTTCGTAGTGCAGCGGGCGGCTGGGGTCGGTGCTGCGGATCCAGCCGGCGAGCGCATCGTGGTTCTCGCCGTACCCGCTCTCGTTGCCCAGGCTCCACAGGATGATGGACGGGTGGTTGCGGTCGCGATGCACCATCCGGCTGCCACGGGCCACCCACGCGCCCAGCCAGCGCGGGTCGTGGCACAGGCTGGTGTTGTAGCCGTGGCTCTCGATGTTGGCTTCGTCGACCACGTACATGCCCAGTTCGTCGCACAGGTCGTAGAACGCCGAGTCGTTGGGGTAGTGCGACGTGCGCACGGCGGTGATGTTGTGCTGCCGCATCGTGAGCAGGTCGGCGCGCATGTCGTCGACGGTGACGGCCTTGCCGCGCTCGGGGTGGTGGTCGTGACGGTTGACACCGAAGATCCACACCGGCTGCCCGTTGACCAGCAGTTGCCGCTGGCGGATCTCGACGTGACGGAAGCCGATGTGCTGACTGGTGTGCTGCAGCACCGTGCCCGCTGCATCGAGCAGTTGCACCTCGGCGGTGTATCGAACCGGCGACTCGGCCGACCACGGTTGCACGCCGGGCACGGTGAACCGGTGGCGGGTGAGGAAGCCCTCGAACACGTATGGCGCCGCGAACGCGTGCGGCACCGGCAGCACCGACGGCTTGCCCACCTGCTTGCCGGTTGGGCCGCGCAGCGTGACGCGCACGGAGTGGCCCGCCGTGGGTTCGACGGCGAAGCCCACTTCGGTGACCACCTGCAACACGCCGGTGCCGGTGGCCAGCTCCAGATCTGCGTCGCACCGTACGTCGGCGATGTGCACCGGTGTGCGGGCCTCGATGTGCACGCTGCGGTGCAAGCCGGCCATCCACCACTGATCCTGGTCTTCCACGTAGCTGAGTGCGCTGTATCGCGCCACCACGATCGCCAGGTGGTTGCTGCCGGAGACCACGGCGTCGGTGATGTCGTACTCGCTGGGCAGCCGGCTGTCGGTGCCGTAGCCGATGAAGCGGTCGTTGAGGTACACCGCGTGCACGCTCTCGGCGCCGCCCACGTGCAGCACGATGCGGTGCCGCTTCCAGCCGCGACCGGTGGTGAACGAGCGGCGGTACACGCCGGTGGGGTTGTGTGCCGGCAGCCGCGGCGGCGGCCCGGGGAAGGGCATCTGGATGTTGGTGTAGTGCGGCAGATCGCCGACGTCTTGCACCGTCCAGTTGCCAGGCACCGCCAGGGTGCGTGTGCCGGTGGGCGTGGGCCCTGTCACCGCTCGGCTGGGCACCGCCTCGGGAGAATCGAACAGCTCGAAGGCCCACTGCCCGTCGAGCGACTTGCGCGCATCGTCGCCCAACGGCAACGGCACGTGCATCGGAAGTCGGTGCAGCGAGACGACCTCAGGATCGGCCCATGGTGCGACCGCACCGATGTGAGGAAGCACCTTCGCCTACTCGTGAACCCAGACGGGAGTGCCCACCGGCACCAGCCCGGTGTCCCACACGAAGTCCATGGCCTGCGTGCTGAGGCGTACGCAGCCGTGCGAGGCGGGGTAGTTGGGCACGCTGGTCATGCCGTGGATGGCGATGCCGCCGACGAAGTACTTCGGCCGNNGCGTCGCCCTTCTCGATCTTGGTGGGGTCGTTCTTGTTGGTGGCTTCGTAGGGGATGCCGCTGCCCGTGGACGTGTTGAACGCCCATGCCGTCTGCCCATCGACGACGATGAACAGCAGTTGCTTGGCCTTGTCGACCTCCACCAGGGTGCCGCTGTCGGCCAGGCCGTGTGCGCGGTCGCCGTAGGCGGTGAGGTACTGCGCTGTGGTGTCGTCGACGCTGCCGGTGGCCGGCAGGCCCAGGTACTTCTGGAAGGCCATCACTGCCTGCAGCGTGGCGAAGCCGTACTGACCGTCGCTGAGACCCGCCCAGAAGCCCAGCTGGTTGAGGCGGTCTTGCAGCGCGAAGGTGTCGGCGCCGTTGTTCTTGCCCACGGCCACGATGGGGGTGGCGGCCGGCCCGACGACCACCACGTTGGAGGCGACCGTGGTGGTGGGCGCAGCCGTGGTGGTGGGGGCAGCCGTAGTGGTGGGCGCCTCTGTGGTGGTGGGCGCCACCGTGGTGGTGGGGGCCAGGGTGGTGGTGGCGAGCGTGGTGACGGGTGCTGCCACGGTGCTGGCCGGAGCATCGGCACTGGATGTTTGTGAGCACGACGACAGCGCGACGAGCGCGCTCGATGCGCACAGCCATGCGATACCGGTACGAAGCGAAGTCATTGAGTGATGAGCCCTGAGGAGGAGAGACTGGTTTGCGTCCAGACTAGCCAGTGCAGGGGTTAGAACGATGGCAGCTCGAACCAGATCGTGAGCCCATATTTCACGCCGCTGCGCAGGGGTGTTGCCTGGTGGGGATGCGTGACCAGCGAGGGCCACACCACCAGTTCGCCGACGGCTGCCGACTCGTTGGTCACCTGCTGGCGGGGGAAGTCGAGCACGGCACCTTCGTAGCCCTCGTTGAGCTTCGCGGATGCCGACACCTGCGCGATGTCGTGGTGCATGCGCAGGTGCTCCTGCTCGCCCATCGCGTAGCGGATGACGAACACGTCGCGCAGCCCGTGGTAGTCGATGTACGGCCAGACGACCTGCAGCTGCGGCCAGATGCGAACGCCGAGATCCACTTCCACCTGCTCGAACAGACGTGGGCTGATGACGGCCAGCGACACCTCGTGGCCCGGCACCGGGTCGTCGGGCTGCGGCTCGAACGCGCCGACTGCTTCGGCTGCGCGGATGAGCGTGGCGCAGAACGTGGGCGTCCAGAACGGCACGACGAGCACCTCGTTGCCGATGACCCGCACGCCCTCGGCGTCGTCGGCCGCGCCGCGGTAGCCGAAGATCTGTTGCAGGTCGTCGTACTGCTCGGTCATGCAGCCTGCTCGGTCATGCAGCGATCGTGTCAGAGTTCGGTGGCGGTGAGCGACCACGGCGTGCGCGGCACCGAGTCGAGCCGGAAGCCGTCGGCGAGCTCGATCGCCGTGACGGTGTCGTCGCGGGCGCAGAGGCCGAGGCTCCAGCCCAGCCGGGCGAGCACTNNACCAGCGGGACGTGTGCGTAGGCGGGCTCGGGTAGACCCAGCAGCTGTTGTAGCAGCCGTTGGCGCGGTGTGCTGCTGAGCAGATCGTCGCCGCGCACGACGTGAGTGATGCCCTGCGCGGCGTCGTCGACGACCACGGCCAGGTTGTAGGCGGGTACGCCGTCGTTGCGTTGCAGCACCACATCGTCGACCCCTCCCTCGTAGTCGCCGGCGATCAGGTCGTGTACGACGAACCGCTCGCCGTCGGCGGCCAGGCGCAGCGCGGGGGCTCGCCCGGCGGCCACGAGCGCCGAGCGTTGCCGGGCACCGATCGTGCGGCAGGTGCCGGGGTAGGCCCCATCCGGCAGGTCGCCGTGAGGAGCCTGTGCCGCTTCGCGGATCTCGCGCCGCGTGCAGAAGCACTCGTACACCCTGCCGTTGGCTTGCAGAGTGGCGATTGCCGTGCGGTAGCGATCGAAGCGCTCGGACTGGTTCACCACTGCGCCATCGGGCAACATGCCCAAGGCGGCCAGCGACCGCAGCTGGTCGGCAGCGATCGACGTCGACGACGTCACCCGGTCGAGGTCTTCCATGCGCACCAGCCACTCGCCGGCGAGGGATCTGGCGTGCAGCCACGACACGAGTGCGGTACGCAGGTTGCCCAGGTGCAGTTGGCCGGTCGGTGAAGGAGCGAAGCGACCACGCATCAGCCAAGTATCCCGCGGCCGACCGGTTCTGCGAACCACCACGTTAAGTGTCGACCCAGAACTGCCGAAGACAGTTCCGACGTGCCTGCTTCGGGCGCGCGACCGGGAGGGTGTCTGTTGTCGGAGGGTCGGGTGCAGCAGTCGGAGGAGGCCACCGGCCACTTCGTCCGCGAGCGCGCGCTGGCGATGGTGGTCACCAACCTGACGCCGACACCGTTGCTCAACCTGCCCTTCACACTGCTGGTCAGCTCGCTGTTGCGCAACGACGCGCCCGCCACGCGCTTGGGCTGGTGGGTCGTGGCCGCCGTGATCAGCACGGCCATCACCCTGCTCGCCCTCTACCGCTACTACACGCAGGACGGCGGCTCCACGCCGCGCCCCACGCTGGTGCTGATCGCAGCGTCGTTCTCGTCGATCGGCTTGGTGTACGGCATGAGCCCGTGGGTCGCCGGCCATGGCAGCGTGGCGCTCGTGCTGCTGTTCGCTCTGTTCCCCAGCACCGCGAGCGCCGTCGGATGCATCGTCACGGCAGGTCGCCGCGACCTCTACCTGTCGTTCCTGATCCCACTGATCGTGGTGTCGGCGAGCACGCTCCTGCTGGCCGATGACAGTCGGTTGCGCGGTCTCGGCGTGCTGGCCGTCTTCTTCGGGATGGCGTTGTTGGTGCTGCACCACGTGATCAGCCGCAACACGGTTGCCTCCATCCGCCTGCAATGGCGCAGCGAACGGCTGTTGCGCGACCTGGCGCACGAACGCAGCGAGCTGACGGGGGTGAACGATCAGTTGGGTTCCACCAACATGCGCCTGGCGCACCAGGCGACGCACGATCCGCTCACCGGGCTCTACAACCGTCGCGGCACACTCGAGCTGCTCGATCAAGTGATGGCCACTGCCGACGAGGGCAACCCCGTGGGCCTGCTGTTCTGCGACCTCGACCGGTTCAAGGCGGTCAACGATGCGCTCGGTCACCGAGGTGGCGATCGCTTCATCAGCATCATCGCCGATCGCCTGCAGCGCAGCCTCGAGACCGGGTCGATCGCCGGCCGGATGGGCGGCGACGAGTTCGTGGTGGTGATGCCGGGGCTCGACGTCGGTGGTGCAGCCGTGATCGCCAACCGGCTGGTCGGCGCGCTCGCGCAACCGGTGTACGCGGAAGGTCGCGAAGTGCCGTCGTCGGTGAGCATCGGTGTGGCCGCTTCACCGTCGCACGGCTCGACGGCCAGCGAGCTGCTGCGCAACGCCAACGCAGCGCTCTACCACGCGAAGGCCGGCGGACGGAACCGCGTGGAACTGTTCGACAACGCGATGCAGCAGGAGATGGTCAACAGGCTGGAAGGCGAGCAGGCGCTTCGGCGAGCGATCGACGATGGCGAGATCGTGGCGTTCTTCCAACCGGAGATCGATGCGTCCAATGGCCAGATCGTGGGCGCCGAGCTGCTGGCGCGGTGGGTGCACCGCAACGGGAAGGTGACGACTGCACAGGAGTTCCTCGACGTCGCCGCGTCCGCCGGGCTCATGGGTCGTGTCACCGAGAAGGTGATCGCCAACGCACGGCCGCACCTTCGTCGCTTGGCGGTGTTGGGCTTGCCCGACGGGTTCCGATTCCGCATCAACATGGCGCCGGAGGCCACCGAGCGCACCTGGCGCGACGACCCCATCGAGCACATGCTGCAAGGCGTGGAGCCGTCGCTGGTCACGATCGATGTCGGTGAGGCCGCGGTCGACGGCGACCTGCCGTCGGTGGCCGCGAACCTCGCGTCGTTCCGTGCTCGCGGTGGCAGGGTGTGCCTCGACGACTTCGCCCGCGGCGTGTCGTCGTTGCGGCTGCTGCGCCGGCTGCCGCTCGACGAGGTGCGCATCGACCGGCTGTCGATCGACACCATCACCGCGCACCCGCACGATCGAGCGATCGTGCGATCGATCATCGCGCTCGTGCGTGAGATCGGGCTGGCGGTCACCGCTGACGGCGTGGAGACGGGTGCCCAGGCCGATGCGCTGATCGCGCTGGGTTGTGTGCGCCAGCAGGGCCACCTCTATGCCCCGGCGCTGCAGGCCAGCGCGTTCGAGGACTACCTGTTGGAGCGAATGGCCGAGCGTTACGCGCTGGCTGCCGAAGCACAACCTACGTGGGAGACGGGCGATCTCGCCTAACCTTCGAGACGTCCGCTCGAGAAGAGGTAGGCGCATGTTCTGTCCCTCATGTGGCACGGCTGTCCAGCCCGGCCAGAAGTTCTGCACCGAATGCGGTGGCACGTTGGCCGGCCTGGCGGCCGGTTCCACGTTCGCGCCGAGTGCGATGGACGAGTCGACCACCCCCCCGTTCGGGACGGCGTTGCCGCCACCCAGCGTCACCCCCACGGCGGCACCGGTGGCGCCCGCGGCGCCGGCCGATCCCTTCGAGGCCACAGCCGCGCTCACCGTGGTGGAGCAGACCTCGCCCACCGGGTACGACCCCAACCCGTGGGATGCCGGTGCCACGGGTGCTGCCGGCCAGTGGCCGGCGCAGGGTGGCGACACCGGGCAGGTGTCGGCGGTGCAGCCCTTCCGCATCACACCGTTGGTGGCGGTGTCGGCGGTGGCCGCGGTGCTCGCGGTCGCATCAGCGTTCGTCAAGGTCGCGAGCTTCGAGGTCGCCGGCGACTTCGCCAACCAGCAGTCGTTCAAGCTCAACGACTTCGCCTCCAACCTCACCGTCGGCGCCATCATCGCGGCGGTGCTGCTGGTGGGCGGTTCGGTGCTCGGGGCCACCGGTCGCCGCGTCGGCAGTGGCGTCGCCGGTGGTGCCGGCCTGGCCTTGGCCGGAACCTTCGGCTGGGTGATCGGGCAGGTCATCGCGCAGTTCGATCTGCAGGAGGTGCTGCTGCTCGGCGGCGGTGGCAGCTTCACGCTCACCACCACCCAGGAGGTCGGCTTCTGGTTGGCGGTGGGGGCAGCGGGCATGGGTGTGGTGGCGTTCGTGCTGTCGCTCAGCTCGGCCGGTAACGACGGGCATGCACCCATCAACCCGGCCATCGGTGTGCTCGGCGCACTGGGCACGTTGGCCGTGGTCGTCGGCCCGCTGATCCCCATGAACGGCGCTGCGCTGGGCGACAACTTCACCAACGACTTCATCCCGCCCGCCAGCCTCTACCTGCGGTTGGCAGTGGTGGTGCTCATCGGCGTCGGTGGCCTGCTCGGCTTTCTCGCCAATCGCCGGTGGGGCCTGGGCATGGCGTTGGGCGCCATCAGCGTGGGGGCATGGCAGTGGGTCACGGCCATCACCGAGTCGGGCGACATCCCGTTGGGCATCGCCGGTGGCAACCCCGGGGCCACCGACTTCACGCCGCACGTGGTCACCACCATCGGTGTGGTCGTCATGCTGCTGGCCATCGTCGCCGGTCTGCTCGCCGCTGCGCAACAGCGCACCGCGCAGCGGGCCCTGCCGTGAGCCGCATCGACGGGCCAGCACCTCGCCGATGAAGTTCTGTGCCGCCTGCGGGGCCGCCGTGCTGCCGGGGGCACGGTTCTGCGTTCATTGCGCAGCGCCGGTCGCGCCGGCTGCCGGTGTGCCAGCAGCGCCAGCCGCGCCCGTTCCTGTCGCGCCGGCCACCGCGCCGCCCGCCGCGCCCGCCGCGCCCGCTGCCGTGCCACCCGTTCCTGTCGCGAGTGAGCTGCCGCCGTTGCGGCCGGCTCGGTCCACCGTCAACGTGGGTGCAGTGGTGGTGGGGCTGCTGGCGGTAGCCCTCATCGCCGGCGGGGTCTCGTTCCTCGCGCTGCGCGACGACCCCGCCGACGGTGCGGCGGCGGCCGTCACCGTTGCCTCCGACACGACGATCGCCGACACCAGCACCATTGCCGACACCAGCACGACTGCCGTCGATCTCGCGCCTGCGGCACAACTCGCCGCCACGCGCGATGCTGATCGGCCTGCGGTAGAGGCACTGGTGGGGCAGTGGGTACCGCAGGTGAGCGCCACGCGGGTGGGCGCCCAGGATGATGGCACCACCCGAGCGCCGGCCGAGATCGTGGCGCTGCATGCCACGCTGCGGGCACAGTTCGGCGCTCTGCTGCTGTGGTCGGGCGACTACGTGTTCGCTCAGGGCGACGAGTGGGTCAGCATCGTGCCGCAGGGCTACGGCTCGGCAGGCGAGGCCTTGACCTGGTGCTTGGAGAACAAGCTGGAGCGCCCGCGCTGCCTGGCGCGGCTCGTCACCCACGACGCTGCGGTGGGCGAGACCGCGCAAGCACAACCCTGAGCCGTCAGCCGAGTGCCTGCGCCGACGCTCGGCGCACGGCGGCCGCGGCGACCAGATGTGCTCGTCGCGTGGCGGTCAGCGCGTCGGCGCCGTCGGCCAGCGCGATCAACAGGCCGGCGGCGAATGCGTCGCCGGCGCCGGTGGTGTCGCTCACGTCGGCGATCGTCTCGGCAGGCACCTGTCGCGCCGGTTGACCGGCGGCGAGCACGATCGCTGCGTCGGCTCCTTGCTTGATGATCACCAAGGCGCCGTCGAGGTGATCGGGGTGCAGCTCCGTGCCCAGCGTGGCGGCCTCCAACTCGTTGGCCAGCACCACCGACGGGCGCAGCGACCGGATGTGGGCGAGTGCGTGCGCGGGGCCGACGTGTTGCAGCACCGCTGCCGAGGAGGTGTCGATCGAGACGCGGATGCCGCGTGCCACCGCCCACTGCGCCAACGTGGCCGAGGCGGCGGCCAGTGGCTCGACGGCCAGCGAGTAGTAGGGGATGTGCAGCGTGTGCAGGCCGTCCAGCCACGCAGGGTCGGGGTCGGTCAGCTCGGTGCAGGCGGCGCGATCGCTCAGCATCGTCCGCTCACCGGCGGTGTCGACGAGCACGATGATCGTGCCCGTGCGGCCCGCTCTGCGCACCACCACGTCGGCCCCGTCGGCGAGCAGCGCTTCGGTGAGGCCGCGACCGGTGGCNNGCGGCGATCACGTTCGCGGCGCTGCCCCCGCGCCGACGGATGACGGTTGCCTGCGTGTCGCTGGCCACGTTCACCTGCTCGCGCAGGCGCACCACCACGTCTTCGACAAGATCGCCCACCGAGCCCAACATGCCGGCGACGCTACGCCGCCGCGGCTCGGCGCAGGAAACACACGGCCGGCCCGGTGGGCGCGCCCTCTACCCTGGTGCCACGCACATGCGGAGGACACCATGACCGACACGACGCCCGAGACCACGACCGGCACGACGCCCGACCACTCGGTGAAGGCCCGACTGCGGGCTGCGATGACCGCTGCCATGAAGGTGCGCGAGGAGCTCGCGCTGGGTGCGCTGCGCCAGGTGCTGTCCGAGATCGCCGTCGTCGAGACCGCCGGCGAGGAGGTGGCAGTGCTCTCCGACGAGCAGGTGCTCGCCGTGGTCGCGGTGGAGGTGCGCAAGCACCACGAGACCGCCGATGCGTTCGTCACTGCCGGTCGCCCGCAGCAGGCAGCTCGCTCGCGCGCCGAGGCAGCGGTGTTGGAGGCCTACTTGCCGGCCGCGCTCGGCGACGACGACCTGCAGCGCATCATCGGCGAGGAGATCGCCGCCGCGGCGACGGCTGGCGCGCAGGGCATGAAGGCCATGGGCAAGGTGGTGGCCGCCGTGCGCGCCCAGGCCGGCCCCACTGCCGACGGCGCCAAGATCGCCGCGATGGTGAAGGCGGCTCTCGCCTAGCCCTCGACCCCGGGGTTGATCAGTTGCCGAAGTCCCAGCCGTCGCCCTTTGCGTACTGGCCCAGCACGTTCTTGGCGATGAGGATCTTGTGCACCTCGTCGGGACCGTCGGCGATGCGCAGCGTGCGCGCGCCTTGGTACATGGCCCACAGCGGCAGGTCGTTGGAGACGCCGGCGGCACCCCAGATCTGGATGGCGCGGTCGACGACGCGCGTGTACGCGTTGGGCACGTAGACCTTGATCGCAGAGATGTCGGTGCGCGCCGCCTGCAGGCCCTGGTCGATCTTCTCGGCTGCGTGAATGGTGAACAGACGCGACGTCTGGATGTCGATGTAGCTGTCGGCGATGGCGCCCTGGGTGAACTGCTTGTCGGCGAGCACACCGCCGTGCACCTCGCGAGAAGCGGCGCGCTGCACCATCATGTCGAAGGCCCGCCACATCTGGCCGATGCTGTTCATGCAGTGGAAGATGCGACCGGCGCCCAGTCGGTCCTGCGCCGCCTGGTGGCCCTCGCCGACGCGACCGAGCGCGTTGCCGACCGGCACGCGCACGTCCTCGTACTTCACCTCGCAGTGGTCGCTCTCACGGCGCCCCCACACGCCGATGCCGCGCACGATGTTGACGCCCTTCGTGGCCGCCGGCACGATGATCTGCACCATCGGTCCGCTGCGCGGATCGGTGGCGTCCTTCTCCTGCACGCGGCACATCACGATGAAGAAGTCGGCATCGATGCCGTTGCTGGTGAACCACTTGTGACCGTTGATCACGAAGTCGTCGCCGTCGACCACTGCGGCCGTGGTGAGCGAGCGCGGGTCGCTGCCCGGGTTGTGCGGCTCGGTCATCGAGAAGCCCGACTCCATCGTGCCGTCGATGAGTGGCAGCAACCAGTCCTGCTTCTGCTGCTCGGTGCCGTACTTGACGAGAATGCTCTGGTTGCCCGAGTTGGGTGCCACCACGCCGAACAGCGAGGCCGCGCCGATCGCGTAGGCCAGCACCTCGTTCATGTAGGCGTGTGCGAGGAAGTCGAGGCCCATGCCGCCGTACTCGGTGGGCAGGTGCGGCGCCCACAGACCGGCCTTCTTCACCTTCTCCTTGATCTCGGCGCGCAGCTCGAGGATCTCGGTGCGTTCGTGAAAGCTCTCGCCCTCGCGACGCTCGGCCCACAGCCGGCCCTCGTTGGGGATGATGTCGGTGTTGACGATCTCGGCCGTGCGCATGCGGATGTCGTTGATCCGCTCGTCGAGGGTGGGCACGGGCTTGCAGTTCATTGCCATGTGCCGCACCGTATGTCCGCGACCCCTTCACTCGTAGGGTCGAAGGACCCCCGGCCGGTCAGAGAGCGCGGACGGCGTTGACGATGGCGGTCGCGAATCGATAGGCGCCCGACGAGTACACGGGGCACGGCAGGGCCGCGGTGCCAGGGCACATGTGCACGCCGTCGTCGTTGCGAACGATGTTGCTGCCGTCGGCACCACACTCGGCCTCGCCGACGAGGCAGGGAAGCGCAACTGCAAAGCTGCCGTCGGGGTTCTCCACCGCCGCGCCGCCGTCGACGAACGAAATCGCCTCGTCGCCGGTGGCAAGCTCGGTGACCACCGTGTTGATGCCGGCGATCTCGATTTCGGCCGCCGGGTCGAGCCGCTGTGGTTGCCCCACCATCAGCACCCGTGACCCCGTGGCGCG
>MTKZ01021405.1_pt2 | contig 11984 bp, 9 predicted proteins | sample 1042781 | NCBI WGS metagenome assembly MTKZ01 (sample SAMN06212207, study PRJNA360539) | anaerobic digester metagenome | biome: Wastewater treatment plant; material: sludge; isolation source: anaerobic digester fed with sludge from wastewater treatment plant | place: Denmark: WWTP Viborg ...
GGGACTGTTTCAGCCGGATTCGGACTCGTCAATTCTGTTAAAGCTGCACAGGCTACAAATGATGGAGATCTCTCGGGTTCCACGGATTATTCAAACAAGAGTACCGCAAATCTTCTGATTACTGCCGGATGCTTTGTTGCAAGTCTTCCGTTTATGCTGGTTTCCAATTCGCAACTCGGAAAATCCATTAACCTTTACAACTCCTCGCGTAAAACAGGTAGCCTTAACAGGATTGATCTTCATGTGGGTCTGACCGGTAACGGAGCAATGGTCAGGGTAATGTTCTGAATTACTCTATCGTACCTTGTGTACTCGTGCTTTTGCCGGGGACATGGCGCAAAGGCACAGAGGCGCAGGGGCGTAAAGGAGTGACGGCACAACGACGCAGAGCCATATAAGCATTAAGTCGCATTGTTATGGAAATTCTAAAAACAAATAAAGATGAAAAAGATCATTTCAGTATTAATACTTCTTCCCTTATTCCTTAACATTTACGGACAGGAAGAATCATCAAAGACCCACCTCATATAAAATGAACGTCGCGTTAGGAATAGGGAGGGATTACGGTGGTTTTGGCGGAAGGTTCACATTTTTACCAACGGAAAGATTTGCATTATTCGGAGCTCTTGGTTACAATTTAATAGGTGCCGGTATTAACGGTGGTGGGTTTGTCAGGATATCTCCACAGAAGAGGGTATGCCCTTTTGCAGGTGCAATGTATGGGTACAATGCTGTGATAAAGGTTACGGGATCGATTGAGTTCAAAAAAGTATACTATGGGCCGACTTTCATTATCGGAACAGAGCTGTGGTCTTTCATGAAAAATGATTATTTTAACATTGAACTGGTGATTCCACTGACGCCATCTGAATATAAGGCTGATTATGATGAACTTAAGGATATGGGTGTTGAATTCAAAGCTCCTTCAATCCCGGTTGGATTCAGCCTCGGGTATCACTTTGCATTCTGATCCTTATGCTCCGGAGGGGAGGAATAAGACTTGACTTGTAATAAAAATTTTCGTAAATTTCATAACTAATTCATCTTAAAGCGGTCACCTTAATAAAACGGGTCAATGAAAATCAATACTACTTTTCTGAAATCAAGGACGTGCGCTATATTGATCCTGGCGCTTATTTCAACACTGAATCTCCGGGCCCAGGACTACCTCATAAGTTTTACTGGTACCGGAGCAAGCACAACAGTCGACTCTGTCATAGTCGAGAACCTCATACAGGGTACAACACTGAAAATGAAGGGAAGCGAAGTGCTTCGTCTGAGTGTTGTTACCGGCATTGAGTCTATGAATGAGGATAAAACAGGAACTATTCGTTTCTATCCAAATCCGATGAAAGATCAGGCTAAGATGCAGTTCATCCTGCCCGAACCTGGTGAAACAATCATAACCATGTACGATATTTCCGGGAGGAAGATTTCACAAAGGAATGACTTTCTGGACAGAGGCAGGCATGTTTATGTTATCCGTGGGATTGAGGGTGGCATTTACTTTGCGAATGTGACTTCCGGCCGGTATTCCTGCAGTGGAAGATTAATAAGCTCCGGATCAAATAATACAGTAGTGGAAATTATTTATGAAAACACATTAGCCCTTCAGAAAAAGCAATACGATTCAAAAGGCACAACTGAAGAAAAAACAATGCAGTTCAATTCAGGTGACAGGTTTTTGTTTAAGGGGATTTCAGGTATTTACAGCACGGTTGTAACGGATATACCAACTGAAGGTAAAACCATCTCATTCAACTTTATTCCCTGTACCGATGGGGATGGCAATCATTATTCTGTTGTGCAGATTGGTTCAGCAAAAGGATCTGAAGAGAATAAAGCTGTACAAACCTGGATGGCTGAAAACCTGAAAACCACAAAGTATAGAAACGGAACGGCTATTCCGTCCATAGTTGATAATACACAATGGAGCCAGCTTATTTCGCCCGGTTATTGCTATTTTAACAACGAGGAAAAACGCTACAAGGATGTCTATGGAGCGTTGTACAACTGGTATACCGTAAACACAGGAGAACTATGCCCTCAGGGCTGGCATGTGCCATCTGTTCCGGAGTGGAATGAATTGGAAAATTACTTAATTGCCAGTGGATTTAACTATGATGGATCAACGCAGGGAAGCAAAGTGGCTAAATCTCTTGCATCAACGCAGGGATGGTTTCCATCAAATAATCCGGGTGCAGTAGGTAATAAGGACTTTCCTTCCAAAAGAAATGCAACAGGTTTTACCGCTCTTCCGGGTGGTAGCCGGTATGCAGACGGATTATTCTTACAAGTTGACAAAATGGGCTATCTCTGGACTGCTACGGCAGTGGATGATAATTATGCATGGAACCGGGAGTTTGACCACTCAAATCCGGGTCTTCCTAAATTCGGTTATAGCAAGAAAAAAGGACAATATGTGCGCTGCCTCAAGGATTGAGTCAGGTGCTGGCATCTGATATTAATTTTTACACTCAGGTAAATTATATTTACCCATCAGTAAAGGATTTCCTTATCTTTGCAGCCAAAGTCTGTAATATGGTTATCGAAAAAGATGACAAGCTCATTCTGTTGACAAATGATGATGGTCTGTATGCTGCGGGTTTGAAAACCCTCCTCGAAGTAATGGAGGAATTTGGTAAGGTTATCCTTGTCTCAACCCTTGAAAGCCAGTCGGGAATGTCACAGGCGCTTACCGTTAAAACTCCCCTGAGGGTTAAGCTGCTGGAAGAGAATGACAAACACAGGATATATGCCTGTAACGGAACACCGACTGACAGCGTGAAGCTTGCAGTAAACCAGTTGCTGGAACGGAAACCTGATTTTGTTGCCTCAGGAATTAACCACGGAGCCAATGCATCGGTAAGTGTACTGTATTCCGGTACAATGGCTGCAGCCCTGGAGGGTTGCCTGTACGGTATCACCTCCGTGGGATTTTCTCTTAACAGCTTTTCTCCGGCTGCAGATTTCTCGGTATGCAGGGATTTTATCCGGATGGTTATGAATAACCTGGCATCAGAACCTCTTCCCCCCGGAATATGCCTTAATGTAAATATCCCTGCAGTTAAAAGAGAAGAAGTAAAAGGCCTGATGATCTGCAGACAATCAAAAGGCAACTGGAAAGAGGAATTTGAAAAGCGGAAAGATCCGATGGGAAAGACCTATTACTGGCTTACCGGCTTCTACAATAACCATGAGCCTGATGCTGAAGATACCGACGAATGGGCTCTGAAGAATAATTATGTTTCAGTGGTTCCGGTATCTGTTGATATGACGGCACATCCCTATATGGACACTCTTAAGAAAAGACTGGGGAAATGACTTTTACCGGAAAATTCGATAAACTTTCAACAGGTCTGTTATCAGGCTTGTTACTGCCTTTTCTGATCGCCATCACAATGTTCCTTTTTGCAAAGGGAGATCCATCGTTAAAAGAGTGGATCGGTAAAATTATCGCTGCCGACATTGTAAGTAAGATCATTACCCTTTGCGTATTTCCCAATGTCCTGATATTTTTGCTTTTCAATCATTTTGATATGCTGCGTGCTTCCAGGGGAGTACTTGGTATTACTATTGCATGGGCAGTGATAGTTTTCGGTAATAAATTGCTGATATGAGGTATTTCATAGTGGCAGGTGAGGCATCGGGAGATCTTCACGGCTCTAATCTTATTAAATCACTTATTGAAGAAGATAAGGATGCCGAAATCGTCTGCTGGGGAGGTGATCTGATGGAATCTGCCGGTGCGAAACTTCTGATGCATTACAGGAATACAGCATTCATGGGATTCCTGGTAATTCTTAAAAACCTCGGGAGGGTACTTCATAATATCTCGCTCTGCAAAAAACAGGTTGAGGAATATAAACCCGATGTGCTTATCCTTATAGATTATCCTGCATTTAACATGCGTATTGCAAAATTTGCAAAGCTGTCCGGAATTAAGGTGTTTTATTATATATCCCCAAAGTTTTGGGCCTGGCGCGAAAAGAGGGTAGTGAAAGTGAAGAAATGGGTCGACAGGATGTTCATAATCTTCCCTTTTGAAACTGAATTTTACAGAAAATATGGCATACCTGTCAAATACAGAGGGAATCCACTGGTTGATGAGATTGAAAGAAAGATAACCTCAATGCCGGAGAAGAACAAAATAATTGAAATTCTTCAGCTCGGCAGTAAACCGCTTATTACGATACTCCCGGGCAGCAGGAAAGATGAGATCAGATCCATGTTACCGCAGATAATAAAGATCATAAGCGACTTTCCCGGGTACCAGTTCGTCATTGCCGGGGTAAGGAACATACCTGAAAAATTATATACTGAAATTACCGGGAATGCCCCGGTAAAAATTGTGAACGATAAAACCTACGAACTGCTTAAAGTTTCAGAAGCAGCTATTGTGAAATCCGGTACATCAACCCTCGAAACTGCACTTTTTAACATACCACAGGTGGTCTGCTATAAAGGAGATTTTTTTTCAATGCTTATTGCACTGATACTTATTAAGGTGAAATATGTGTCACTTGTCAATCTTATTGCCGGCTCCGAAATCGTTAAGGAATTACTGGGATATAAACTCAACAGAAAAAACCTTGTCAAGGAACTTTCACTTATTATTGAAGGTGGACCGAAAAGGGAAAGAATGCTCTCGGATTATAAAATATTAATGGAAAAGCTTGGACCGGCAGGAGCTTCGGGCAGGATAGCTGGTGCAATGGTGGAAGAGATGAGATGTGGAGGGAAGGGATGAGGGGGAGATGAGGAGAGGGGGAGATAAGGAGAAGAGGAGAGAGGACAGAGTTGTGAGGTGTGAGGTGTGAGGTGTGAGGTGTGAGGCGTGAGTTGTGAGTTGTGAGGTGTGAGGTGTGAGGCGTGAGGTGTGAGGTGTGAGGCGTGAGTTGATAGGCATAAAGAAGAGTGGGTAATCTAATGTCTGTTTAATTATAGATGATAAGTAAGTTATTTTATTCAGCCTTTTTGCTGATTCTTCAGGCTGCAACACTATCAGGGCAGGTTAAAGTGCGATTATTTTCAGCACATAATTCCGATACAATTGTTTTTTCAGTTACATCAGGGAAATACCGTCTGGAGTACTTCCCGTCCGGAGAAGCTCTTCTGGTTAAGGGACAAAAAGGGATAATAGTAAGAAGTGGTGCAAAGCTTGTTATCAAATCATCAAAAGATCACTTCCTGACAATTTCAGATTCCGTAATGATTAAATGTCTTACAGGCGATGGCTCATTTTCCCTGTCCCCTGATAATTCCGGAAAGTTGACCAGGTTTTATTCCGGCGAACTTCGATGCAAATCCGATCTGGGTACGATTCTGTTAATAAATATGTGTGATCCGGAATCTTATATTGCCGGGGTTGTGAAAGCTGAGGGAGGATCGGGCAGGCACCCGGAGTATAATAAAACCCAGGCAGTTATTGCCAGGACATACTTGTACGGTCATCTGAAAAGGCATTCGCTTGATGGATTTGATCTTTGTGATGATGTCCATTGTCAGGCTTTTAATGGCACTACAAATGATACTATGATCTTAAATTCCACGATAGAAACAACAGGTCAGGTTATCGTTGGACCTGACTCCCTTCCAATTACTGCCGCATTCCATTCAAACTGCGGAGGTGAAACCATCCCGTCAGAAAATCTATGGCTCAGGGGGTACTCTTACCTGAAAAAAGTGAAAGATCCTTATTGTATCTCATCACCTAATTCACATTGGAGCAAAACCATTTCTGTCAGGGACTGGATTGACTATCTAAAAAGATCAGGAATGTCAACCGAGCCGGTTGATAAGACTAAGTTGAATTTCAGCCAGCCGGTACGTGTGGTAAATTACAGGGCAGGAAATTTTTCAATACCATTTGTTCAGATAAGAACAGATCTTGGACTACGGTCGTCGTTCTTCTCGGTTAAAGTTAAAGGTGACTCTGTCATCCTTAACGGAAGAGGTTATGGTCACGGCGCAGGGCTCTGCCAGGAAGGGGCAATGGTAATGGCCTCAAAAGGATATGATTACCGGAAGATAATCGGATTTTATTATGATGGTGTGACAATTAAGAATTTCAACACAAATGAGGGCAATTTGAAATTGTCTGAGCCTGAAAAGGAATAACCGCAAAGTTCGTTAAGAAATAACCGCAAAGTTCGCAAAGGGATAACCGCAAAGTTCGCAAAGGGATAACCGCAAAGTTCACAAAGATATTACGCAAAGTTTGCAAAGATGTTTTGTAATAAAATAACTTTGAGCCCTTTGCGCAACCTTAGCGCCCTTTGCGGTTAAAAAGGAATATGGGACAGATTACTTTTAAGCGGTTATTCAACTAATTTTCTTATTTTTGTCAGTCACTTTCCGGTATGTTTGCAATTTTCAAAAAAGAAATAAGTGGTTTTTTCAGCAGTCTTACAGGCTATATTGTTATAATAGTCTTCCTGCTGGTTAACAGTCTTTTTATGTGGATATTTCCCGGAGAGTGGAATATCCTCGACAGCGGATATGCCGGTCTGGATACGCTTTTCTTCCTTTCTCCCTGGGTGTTCCTGTTCCTCGTACCTGCAGTAACCATGAGAATGGTGGCTGAAGAAAAGAGACTCGGGACAATAGAGCTTCTTTATTCGAAACCTATAACCGAGAGGGGAATAATACTGGGAAAATATTTCGCAGCAGTTACACTAGTACTTCTTGCCCTGATTCCATGTCTGACATATTATATTGCGGTATATATTCTTGGAGACCCCCCCGGGAACCTTGACAGTGGTGGTACCTGGGGCTCATTTATCGGATTGTTTTTTCTTGCCGCTATTTATGCGGCTGCAGGAATATTTGCCTCAGCTCTTACCGAAAACCAGGTAATTGCATTCATCCTTGCAGTGCTTATATGTTTTGTGTTGTATATGGGTTTCGATTCATTTGCATACATACCCGGACTAAAGAACCTGGATGAATTTGTGATAAACCTCGGAATAAATGAACATTATAAATCTATCAGCAGGGGTGTCCTTGACCTGAGGGATACGGTTTATTTTATTGCCGTTGCAGCGCTGTTCATCGAGGCCGCACGTCTGGTACTGGTATCCCGTAAATGGAGAAAAAAGAACTAAGCCATGAATCGAACAGGGATCAAAGGAGATATCAGGTTGAAGAGCTGGATTCAGTTCCTGGTAACAGTTGCATTTATTATGGTTATTGCATCTGTCAGTTCACTGTTAAGGATCAGAATTGATCTGACAGGAGATAAAAGATATACTCTTTCACAGCCTACACTTAAGGCGCTCGGGGATATTAAAAATGACATCTACGTTCAGGTATATCTCGACGGGGAGATGCCTGTTCCCTTAAAGCGGCTCAGAAGATCCGTCAGGGAAATGCTTGATGAATTCAGGATCGCTTCAGGACGAAAAATAGATTATGAATTTATCAATCCAGCAGATACAAAAGATGCCGTGCAAAGGGAGGCGCAATATACAGCATTGTACAACAAGGGATTGAATCCTGTCAATATCCAGGTCAGTGACGGAGAGGGAGGAAGAACCCAGAAGATGATCTTTCCGGGCATGATAATCAATTATAACAACATTGAAGTGCCGGTGAACTTCCTGAAAAATAATCCGTCCGTTTCCTATGAGCAGAATATACTACATTCAATTGAAGGCCTTGAATATGAGATGATACAGACTATCGCAACAGTCACATCTGATACAATATTTAAAGTAGCATTTCTTGAAGGTCATGGGGAACTGCCGGAAATTGATGTCGCGGATATAACAATAAACCTTGCAAAGTTTTTCACTATAGACCGGGGATCCATAAATGCCCGACCGGGAGTGCTTGATACTTATGCTGCCGTTATTATTGCAGATCCTCTTACAGAATTCTCTGAAGCCGATAAGCTTGTGCTCGATCAGTACATAATGAACGGAGGAAAAGTTTTGTGGCTTGCAGAGCAGGTGGAGGTTAATTCAGACAGTCTTGTTACAGGAGAAACTGTCGGGCTTTACAGACCTTTGAACATCGAAGATCAGCTTTTCAGGTATGGAGTGAGAATCAATCCCGAGGTGATCCAGGACCTTGATTGCATGGTAATCCGGATGTCAGTTTCTGCCGGAGAGCAAAACCAGGTTGTGCCGGCTCCGTGGTATTATTACCCGAAGCTTTATCCCTCTCAGGATCATCCTATAACAAGGAACATTAACAAGATTAAAGGTCAGTTCGTTAATACTATCGACACGGTCGGTCTTGATCCCAAGATCAGAAAAACAATTCTTCTTTCAACATCAGATCAGGCAAAAACACTTTCTCCGCCTCTTATTATAAGGCTGAATGAAGCTGGTCAGATTCCCGATGAACAGACATTTAACAAATCCCGGCTCCCTGTCGCCGTCCTCCTCGAAGGTGTGTTCCCATCAGCTTTTAAAAACAGGATGACTGAAAATCTTCTGCCTGACAATACTATTCAGGTGAAAACTGAAAGCGTTGAAAATAAAATGATTGTAATCGCCGATGGAGATATAATAAGAAATGATGTGAGAAGGCTGGGCACTACCGGTACTCCATATCCGCTGGGGCAGGACAGGGTAACCGGTGAAATGATGGGTAACAGGGATTTCATTGTAAATTGCCTTAATTATCTTGTTGATGATCATGGTATTATGGAGTTAAGATCAAGGGAATTGAAAATGCGGCTGCTTGACCGNNATTATAATAATTGCCGGCCTGATCTATGGCTTCTTCAGAAGAAAGATTTATGTAAAGTGATGAGGGCCAATAGGAAATTTATCGGTAATATTCTTATCATTTCAGTGCTGTTCATCCTTATAGTTTCCCTCATTTTGATCAGGAACCGTACACCATTTGGAAGATCTGACACTAATTTCGCTACAGAACCTGATAACGAAATAACATCTGTTGAGATTTCGGATGATGATCAGAGTGTTAAGCTTGTTCTGACGGATGGGATATGGAAGGTAAACGGAACTATTGATGCCAGGAAAAGCGGAATTGCATTTCTTTTAGAGGTTCTCCATGAAATTAAGATCAAATCTCCGGTTTCTCCCGATCTGTTTGAAGCTGAAGTAACTTCGAAAGGGATTTCTCCGGTCATGGTCAGAGTATACGGTAAGAGAAAGCTGCTCAGATCTTTTTATGTTTACAGGACCACCTCGAACAGATATGGAAACATCATGAAGATAAGGGAGAGCACGGCGCCGTTTATTGTGCATTTTCCGGGCTTTGAAGGCGATATAGGTTCGATATTCAATCCTGCAGAACGGTTCTGGCAACCATTTGTTTTGTTCAACCTGCTGCCGTCGGAAATATCATCAATTACCCTCGTAAATAATTCAGAACCTTCATCATCATTCAATATCAGAGCAGCAGGAAATTCTTATCGGTTGTCTGATGCCGGGAAAGATTTAAGCGGCTGGGATACGTCACGGGTAAAGAGGTATATATCATATTATACACTTGTCCCGTTTGAAAGCCTTGCGACTGATTTAAGTGAATCTGAGAAAGCAGGACTTGTAAGTGACAGCGCTGCATATATGATCTCAGTAACGGGAATTGACGGACATATTACAGTCCTGGAATTATGGGAACGGACTGTTAATGGCAAAACAGATCCGGACAGGTTGTGGGGCAAAACCAACGGAAGTAAAGAATATTTAATTATCAGGTATTTCGACATAGATCCTTTGCTAAGGAAAGTTTCATATTTTTTTCCTGAAAAATAAGTATGTGTATCTAAGCAATTAACCGCTTTAGCGGTTTAAAATGAATAACCCCCAGTGAAACTGGGGGATAGAGGACTAATCCATGGGTTCAAACCCTGAAAGGGTTTAATATTAGCAAGAGATTCATATTCAGCTCCTTCAGAGCTGGATAGTGGGGGTTAGTTATCCACCCCCAGTTCCACTGGGGGTTATTCAAATTAAACTCTTTCAGAGTTTGGTGTTGCAGTGAAGAAAACAGGAGTTATAAATAAATTTGAATGAATATTTTTTTTTTGTAATATTGATAGTTCTGAATTGAGCAGCTTGAATGGTTCAATTCGTTAATAATTAATCATATAGAAAAAATTGGTTCATTAAAATAAATTTAAAAGGGAAATAATATGAAATTTGTTGTCTCCAGCACTGAACTTCTTGGTCATTTGCAGGCTATAAGCAGGGTGATAAGCTCGAAGAATACACTTCCGATCCTTGATAATTTTCTTTTTAACTTATCGGGGAATGATCTGGAAATAACAGCCTCTGATCTTGAATCAACGCTTATAACCAGGATGAAGCTTGAAAATACGGAGGGGGATGGTGTAATAGCCCTTCCGGCAAGGATATTGCTTGATACCTTGAAGGAGTTTTCAGCCCAGCCTCTCACATTTGAGATCAACCAGGAAACTATGGCTGTTGTACTGAGCTCTGAAAACGGGAAGTTCAATCTGATGGGTCAGAACGGAATAGATTTTCCGGCACTGCCTGTGATCAAAAAAGACAAAAAATTTTCTTTTACAATTGATGCCGAAGTGATGCTTGCCGGAATTTCGAAAACTCTCTTCGCAACAGCTGATGATGAACTCAGGCCGGTAATGGGCGGTATTTTTATTGAAGCTTCGACTGACAGGATCACTTTCGTTGCTTCCGATGCTCACAAGCTTGTAAGGTATCAGAGATCAGATGCCCGGGCTGATGATAATGCATCATTCATCCTTCCAAAAAAACCTGCATCACTGTTGAGGAATATCCTTCCGAGGGAAACAGGACCATTTAAAGTGGAGTTTGATACCAAGAATGCTTTTTTTAACCTGAATGATTACAAGGTGGTATGCCGGCTTGTTGAAGGTAATTACCCCAACTATAATTCAGTTATTCCGAAAAACAATCCGAGAAAAGTCAGTGTCGACAGGGTTGAATTTTACACTACACTTAAGAGGGTATCTGTTTTTTCAAACCAGGCAAGTAACCTTGTTAAGCTTCATCTGACCGGGAACCAGGTTACTGTCTCGGCACAGGATATTGACTTTTCAATTTCAGCCAACGAAAGATTAAAATGCCTGTATGACGGTGATGAAATCGAAATAGGTTTTAAATCAGTGTTCCTTCTTGAAATACTTGCAAATATTTCATCACAGGATGTAATGATCGAGCTTGCGGATCCGACGCGTGCCGGATTATTTCTTCCTGCCGAAGCTGAAAATACATCAGAGGATCTGCTGATGCTTCTCATGCCAATGATGATAAATGCCTGATCATTGGAACTGAAGCTTAAACGTCCGCTTGTCTTTATTGACCTCGAAACAACAGGGATAAATGTTTCGGCTGACCGTATAGTCGAAATTTCAGCACTGAAGGTCAATCCGAACGGTATTGAGCAGTGGATGACAACACTTGTGAACCCCGGAATTCCCATTCCTCCGAAGGTTACAGCAATTCACGGGATCTCTGATTCCGATGTAGCTGAAGCTCCTTCATTCAGGGAGATTGCAAAAACCCTGACATCTTTCCTCGAAGGATGCGATCTGGCAGGTTTCAATGCCATGAAATTTGATATCCCCGTACTCGCGGAGGAATTCCTGAGAGCAAACGTGGATTTCAATTTCCGGAAGAGAAAATATATTGATGTACAGGTAATATTTCATAAGAAGGAGCAACGTACACTCGAAGCCGCATTCAGGTTCTACTGCAAAAGGGAGCTTGAGAACGCCCATAGTGCGAAAGCAGATACTGCAGCAACTTATGAAGTTTTAAAAGCACAGCTCGATACCTATACTGATCTCGAAAATGATGTTGATAAGCTCGCTGAATTCAGTTCGTTCAATAATAACGTCGACTTTGCCGGAAGGATAATTCTCGATGAAAACGGGATTGAGACCTTCAACTTCGGGAAGCATAAAGGAAGACGTGTTGATGAAGTTTTCAGGGAAGAACCTTCATATTATTCGTGGATGATGAACGGTGATTTTCCCCTTTACACAAAGAAGATACTCA
>MTKZ01017229.1_pt1 | contig 11981 bp, 9 predicted proteins | sample 1042781 | NCBI WGS metagenome assembly MTKZ01 (sample SAMN06212207, study PRJNA360539) | anaerobic digester metagenome | biome: Wastewater treatment plant; material: sludge; isolation source: anaerobic digester fed with sludge from wastewater treatment plant | place: Denmark: WWTP Viborg ...
GAAGTCCAGGTATTGCTTCTGCGGGATGTCGCTGAAATCCTCCTGGCGGGGGAGGGAACCCGCGGCGATGGCGGGTAGCGGGCCCTTTCCGGGGTTCACCCTGTCCGCCAGGAAGCGCGCGTTGCCGCTGGCCGCGGCCAAAGCCTCCCTGGCCGACTGCGGGCTGGCCTCCGCGGCGGAAGCGAAGCCGTAGACGCCGTCCCTGTAGACGCGCGCGCTGACGCCCTGGCTGTCCGTGCGGGCGTTGCGGACCAGATTGCCGCCCAGCAGGGTCAGGCGCCTGGACAGGCTGCGCTGGGCGCGCAGTTCGCTGTGCGTCCCGGGGGCGAAAGAGCCGCGCAGGGATGAAACGATATCTGGAAGCAAAGGCTTTTCCTCCTTGTGTGTTCATCGGGCAAAAACATCGGGCTGATTATAGCATCCGCTCCGTGCCCCGCGCAAACCAGGGCCGCGGGCAGGCGTATAGGGATGCTGACTGCGATGCCGGGGAAAGCCCGTCACTGGTCCCTGAATCGTGAGAAATAGAACTTCTTTGTAGCTTCAGCCGCCAGCACGTACAGCGCCGTGACCCCGACAAGGGAAGCCATCAGCCAGGCCGGAAGCGGGGTGAACCCAAGGACGCCCGCGAAGGGCAGATAGGGGATCAGCAGCGTCGCGAGGCCGACCGCCGCGGTGATCATCCACAGCAGTTTTCCGGGTTTGCTGCGGAAGAAGGGCCGGCGGGTCCGCACGACCAGGGCGATGACCAGCTCCGACAGAAGGGACTCGACGAACCAGCCCGTCTGGAACTGGGCCTCCGCGGTGCGCGCGAGCAGCATCAGCAAGCCGAAGGTGGCATAGTCAAAGAGGGAACTGACCAGCCCGAAGATGATCATGAAATAGCGGATGGACCGGACGTCCCACCTACGCGGCTGCGTGAGCATCTCGTCGTCCACGTTGTCCCCGGGGATGCCCATGGCGGGGAAATCAGAGAGGAAGTTGTTCAGCAGGATCTGTTTGGCCAGCAGCGGCAGGAAAGGGAGGAACAGCGAAGCGCCCGCCATGCTGAGCATGTTGCCGAAGTTCGCGCTGGTGGTGGTGTAGACGTATTTGAGGGTATTCGCGAAGGTGCGCCGCCCCTGGCGGATGCCCGCCAGCAGGATGCCCAGGTCATGCCGAAGGAGGACGAAATCCGCCGCTTCCTTGGCCACGTCCACTGCCTGGTCCACGGAAATGCCGATGTCCGCGGCGTGCAGGGCCGGCGCGTCATTGATGCCGTCGCCCATGTAGCCCACGACGTGGCCGGTCTTCTTCAGCGCCAGGATGATGCGCTCCTTCTGGTTGGGATCCACCTCCGCGAAGATGGAGGTGTTCTGCGCGACGTGCCAGAATGCCTCGTCCTGCAGATCTGTCATCTGCTCTGCGGGCAGAATGGCTTCGGACGGCAGGCCGATGATCTGCGCGATGTGCCGGGCCACCAGGCGGTTGTCGCCGGTGATGATCTTGACGTCCACGCCAAGTTTCTTAAGCTCATCAAGGGTCTGGCGCGCGTCCTCCCTGGGCGGGTCGAAAAACAGCAGGAAGCCCGCGAAGGTCATGCCGCGCTCATCCTCCCCAATGGTATAGACGGCCTGCCGCGGGACGAACTTGACGGCGACGCCCAGGACGCGGTAGCCCTGGGCGCTCCAGGCGGCAAAGCGTTCCCCGATCGCCCCGCGCTGCGCCGTATCCAGCGGCTGGTCTTCGTTCCCCAGGCGTACCTGTGTACAGATGTCCAGCACGTTATCCAGCGCGCCCTTGGTGATGAGCATCGGCCTGACCGCGCTTCCGGGGTCCGCGTCGATGACCACGCTGAGGCGCTTGCGGTGGAAGTCGTAGGGGATCTCGTCAAGCTTGTCCATGCCCGAGGTGTCCAGGTGCGGACTGGCCAGGATCGCCTCGTCCAGCGCGTTGGCGATCCCGGTCTGGAACGCCGCGTTGAGATAGGCCCAGCGCATGACCTCGTCCGAGGGCTGCCCCAGGGTATCCAGCGCGCCGTCCAGCCGCACGACGCCCAGGGTGAGCGTGCCGGTCTTGTCCGTGCAAAGAACGTCCATGCTGCCCAGGTTCTCAATGGCGTTCAGGCGCCTAACGATCACCCCGTTTTTTGCCATGCCCTGGGCGCCCCTGGACAGGCTGATGCTGATGATGGCGGGCAGCAGTTCCGGCGTGATGCCCACGGCAAGGGCGATGGCGAACAGGAGCGAGTCGATCACCGGCTTGTCAAGGAGGGTGTTGATGACAAAAATCGCCGTCACCAGCAGAGTCATGATCTTGGTGAGCAGATAGCCGAACTTCCGGATGCCGCGCTCAAACTCTGTCTCCGGCGGGCGCAGGGCCAGGCGGCCCGCGATCTGGCCGAACGCGGTGCCGGCCCCGGTCCGGGTGATCAGGACGCGGGCCGTCCCGCTGCGGACGCTGGTGCCCATGAAGACCATGTTGATCCGGGCGGACAGGGGGGCATCGGCGCTCACCTGCCCCGGCGTCTTGTCGACCGGGAAAGTTTCGCCGGTCAGCACTGCCTGGCTGACGAAGAAATCCCTGGCCTCCAGCACGATGCCGTCGGCAGGGACCAGGCTGCCCGCGCTGAGCAGGACGATGTCCCCCGGCACGGTTTCCTCCGCCTGGATGGACACCGGTTTCCCGTCCCTGAGAACGGTCGTTTTCAGCGTGACCTGCGAGCGGAGCTTCTCCACCGCCTGCCCCGCGGAGTATTCCTGGGAAAAGCTCAGCAGGGCGCTGGCCAGGACGATCGTCAGCACGATAAACGTATCGACCCATTCGCTGACGACGGCGGAAACGACCGCGGCGAAGATGAGGATCAGCACGAGCGGATTGGTGAACTGGGACAGGAGCATCCTCAGCCCGGAACCATGCCGCCGGGGACTGAGCGCGTTTCTCCCGTAGCGCGCAAGGCGTTCACGCGCGGCGGACGTGCTCAGCCCGTCCGGCGTGCTGCCCGCTTCCTTAAAGAGGGTGTCCGGCGGAAGGCTCCAATAAGGGGTCGAATTGAAGTCCGGGGCTGTCATCATGTGTTTCATCAGATCACGCACCTCCCCCTGATACAGAACAGTCAGGATCCTGTCATCACAGCAGGCTGCGCAACCGGCTTGACCGGCATGCAGTCCGTCAGGCATGCCGGGTCAGTTGTCCGCAGGCTGACTATACGCCGGTCAAGCCGGTTTATCAATGCGCTGCTTCGCTGCCGGGAAGAAGGCGTATCCCGGCGGGACCCTATTACGTGAATAAATCAGCAGTGATCATGCGGCGGCGCGATTGACACCCGGATCAAAACGATATATGGTGAAATCAGGTGAATGTCAGGATCAAACCGGAAGGAGACTGAGCCTGTGGAAGCCGACCCATACGGTCATCAACATCAGGCGGATCAACGTACGTTTTCCAGGCCGGTCCCCGGAATGTGACCCCAAAAGGAATCCGGACCTGCCTTGAAGCGCGTCCGCCGCAGGAAAGGCAGGTTTTTATTATGAAGAAAATCTACAAGACGGTCGATGAGCATCTCACGGCCTGCCCCACGCTGGAAAAAGGCTGCTGGGTGCATCTGCAGAACCCGACGAAGGAAGAGATCGACGGGTTGAACAAGCGCTTCGCGCTGGACCCCACCTTTCTGCCCGCCGCGCTGGACGTGGAAGAAAGGGCGCGCCTGGAACACGACAAGGATCAGACGCTGATCATCGTGGATACGCCCTACATGGAGGCGGAAGGGGGCGGACACGTCTACAGCACGATCCCCCTGGGCATCGTCCTGGTGGACGACGTCATCATCACCGTGGCGACTGTGGAAACCTCGATCATCACGGATTTTACGGAGGAGCGGATCCGCGGCTTCACCACAGACAAACGCCTGCGTTTCATCCTGCAGCTGCTGTACCGCAACGCGGCGATGTTCCTTTCCTACTTAAGGCAGGTGGATAAGGCCAGCATGATCGTGCAGGAGAAGCTTGAAAAGTCCCTGCGCAACCAGGAACTGCTCCAGATGATGAAGCTGGAGAAATCGCTGGTGTTTTTCAGCACCTCCCTGAAAGGAAACGAAGTGGTGCTGGAGAAGATGATGCGCCTTGAACCCATCAGGCAGATCCCGGAAGGGGGCGACCTGCTGGATGACGTCATCATCGAGAACAAGCAGGCCATGGAGATGTGCACCATCTACCGGGACATCCTCTCCGGCACCATGGACGCCTTCGCCTCCGTCATCAGCAACAACCTCAACATCGTCATGAAGGTGCTGACCAGCCTGACGGTGATGCTGTCGGTCCCCGCCCTGTTCGCCGCTTTCTGGGGGATGAACGTCGCCGTGCCGTTCGGGAACTCGCCCCATGGGTTCTATCTGGTCCTTGGCATGTCCGTCCTGTCCGCTCTGGTCGCCTTCATCCTGCTGTGGCGCAGGAAGATGTTCTGACAGGACGGTCGGTATCGGGATAGTGTGATAGGAAAGTGGCGGCCGGTCCTGCTGGTTCCGGCCATCAGACCGTCTCCTGCGGTCCATCATGATAAACGACAGGAAATTCATATAAACACTGGAGCTTCTACCGGGTTCCCGGCGCCGGGCCATCCGCTGACGGCCTTTGCGTCTTTTTTATTTACGGGGCATTATGCCGGATCGGGCAGAGGGGGATTTCTTAAAACGGCACCTGTCATGCAGTATTCCGGCGACTGCGGACGTTAGGATTGCTGATGAAAAACATGGAGGATGTAGCATGAAAAAGACCCTCGCGCTGCTGCTGGCCGCTGCTGTTGCCGGTTTTTCATGCGGCGCCCTGGCCGGGGTCCCTTCCCAGGCGAAGACGTATCAGCTTGGCGGGGAACTGGACCGCGTCAGGCTGCGGGACAGGCCGAGTACGAACGGGGCGGTCCTGGGGCAATACTTCGGCGGAGTGCTTGTGGAAGTCCTGGAGCAAAGCGGCGACTGGCAGCGCGTCCGCATTGATGACAGGGAAGGGTTCATGATGCGGAAGTTCCTTACGGCAGAGATCCTGGAGGATGACCTGGCGTATGAGGGGGTCCCCGGACTGGTCGATTATGCCGGGCAAAACGATTCGCTGCCTCTCTATGACAGGCCCGACAGCGATTCCGGAATACTGGCTTACGCGGAGGTCAATTCCCTGCTGCGCGTTCTTGGCACGATCGATGATGAATGGCTGCACGTGCGCTGCGATGCGCAGCAGGATCGATCCGTTTACGGCTATGTGTCCGGAATGGGTGTGACGCTTCCGGACAATTTCTCTTCCTATGTGATCGACACCGGCGCGGCAAGCCGGTTGCTGGAACTGAAGGCTGAACCCTCCGCTGACTGTGAAGCCGTCGGGCGTTATTTCAGCGGGACCAGGGTCAGCGCGCTGTTTGACGGCCATGTCAACAATGACGGATGGGAGAAGGTGCGCATCGGGGACACGACGGGGTACGCACCGTCTGAAGACCTGGACCACTCCTCAGGCGGAACGCAGAACTTTTATCCGCCCCTGTCCAAAGCCCTGCAGGATTCGCTGCCCCTCTTTGATGAGTTTGACGGGACGGAAGCGGTTGATACGCTGAATCAAAACGAAGCGTTTTCCGTGCTGGGAGTACGCGGCGAGCGGTACTATATCCAAATTGAAACGGAAGAACCCTTCCAGTATCGGCATGGCTACGTACGCAAAGAGGACGTACAGGACGTAACGCGTTCCGCCAGCGCCATTGGGACCATCATGGCGGATCAGATCCTGTACTTTGATGCCCCGGAGGGCCGGTTTATACCAAGCGGGTTCATTGCCCCGGCCGGGGCGAAGGCCTGGATCTTTGGTTCCATCGCCACAGAAGGACAGGGTATTTCCTCCAAGTATATCGATCCTGACGACCGGTGGCTGTCGTGCTCAGTGGAAATCAGGGCATATGAGGAAGTCTTTGCCTATGTTCCAAGGAACGCTGTCCAATACGATCAGGATCTGGAATACCGCTGACAGCTCAGACAGAAAGCTGCCGTTCCAGAGGAGGAAACCCTTCTGTCTTCATCAGGAAGGTCGCGACCTCAGCGATGGGCGCCGGGTCGTCTCCCTGGGCGGCGCGCACGCAGCGGCGCTCGCACGCTGCGAGGTCCTCGAAGCTCAGGGGAACCTGATCCGTATACCGTTTCAATGCCTTCTTTGCGCCTGTAAAGTTGCCCACCGCGGCGCGCCGCATGAACCCCCGCACGTCCAGCGTGCGCGAACAGCTTGGATGCTCGCAGAAACGGCACATCATCGCGCCGCGCATCATTTCGCGTTCCGCGGGCGGGTACCCGTCATACAGCATATCCCGGGTGAAGGGCTTTCCGACCGTTCGGACATACTCCCTCATGTTTTTCCTGTATACATAGCGCGGCAGACTTGCATCCTTCAGCACGGCGTTCGCGGCGCTGAGGCCTGAGGTGGTGACGGTGGGCGTTCCGGTGCCCATGACGGTGGATTCGCCGCAAAGGTACAGCCCCTTATACTCGCTGCGGGTGTGCGGCCGCTTCAACAGGTGCTGGCCCAGCATCTGCTTGGGCCCCGCGACCGCGCCGCCGTTCTTGAGGGTGTAGCGCTCAATGGTCGCCGGGGTGGCGACCTCCGCGTGCCTCACCGCCCCGGAGAAGCCGGGGAAGTAGGAATCCAGCAGACGGAGCAGGCGCTGCGTTTCCAGCTTTTTCTTTTGGAGGTATTCCCGTCTGTCCCCGCTCCCCCAGTCGTCAAAACTGGGGCCGATCGCCGTCACAACGTGGCAGTCCTCCGGGCAGAGCGTACGGTCATCGACGCTGGGGATGTAGACGGTGACCTCGCTCTCGTCCAGCGCCTGCGGGTTTGCCAGCATCTCCACCGCCGCGGTGCCTTCGGGGATGACGCGCCTGTCCACCAGGGCATACAGCACCACGCTGGGATAGGTGGGCACCAGGCTTTTTGCCCAGGATGCCTGTTTTTCACTTACATGGCCTGACGGCAACATNNCTTACATGGCCTGACGGCAAAAGCTTGTCATAGAGGTTCCAGACGGTGCCCGAATAGATGACGCGCCGCGCCGCCACTTCCCGGCCGCTGCGCAGGCACGCGCCCGATACGCGCTTGCCTTCAAACAGGAGCTCCACGGCCTCATCTTCGTAGATCATCTCGCCGCCGTGCTCCTCGATCACTTTTTCCAGCTTGCCCGGCAGGAACAGCGTGGAGCCGGCGGGGTACCAGCTGCCGCCCACATGGTTGTCCACAAACATCACCGCCGCCAGCACAGCGGGGGATTCCCGAAGGGTGTTGTAGCAGTAGGTGGAGGTCAGCTTGTCAAAGAAGCGGAAGATGTCCGGATCGCTGAAGTACTTTTTCAGGAGGCTTTCCGCGCTGAGGTTCAGGTAACTGAGGAAGCGCGCGTAGGACAGCGGATGGGCCAGCATGCCCTTCAGGGAGTTGACCTTGTCTGTTTCGTCCGGCGTGGTGTAAGCAGGCCGCTCCACCATCACGTGGCGGTACATGGTTTCCATGTCGCGGTAAAAGCGCCGGATGTTCCCGCGCTCCCCCGGAAAAACGTTTCCCAGTTCCTCGGCGAAGCGTTCCGTGTCCGGCCAGAAACGGATGCGGTGGCCCATGAAACGGACGCAGTACAGCAGGTCGTGCTTCAGGACATCGATGGGCTCCTCCAGGCAGTTGAACACGAACCGGTGCGCGTTGAAGCCCTGCTCCCCGAAGCCGAACAGCATGGTCGAGCCCTGATCATATAGGGTATCCCCGCGCTTGAAGGCCCCGCAGGAACCGCCCGGGCTGTGATGGCGCTCCGCCACTGCGACGCGCAGCCCCCGCTTGGCCAGAAGGCTCGCGGCCGTCAGTCCGGAAAGGCCGGCGCCGATGATGAGGGCATCAAACCGCATGCCGGCCTCTCCGTTTCCATTTGATGCTGTCATCGCGTCAGGCGCTTTGCCCGGCCATTGCGGGGCTTAACCTGTTGGCCAGGTCGAGGTGGATCCTGCCGTCCTTGATCTCGATGATGCGGTCGGCTTTCTGGGCGATCCTGCGGTCATGGGTGATGATCAGGAAAGTGGTCCTGAAGCGCTCGTTGATGTCCCGCAGGATGTCATACACCACCTCGGTGGATTCGCTGTCCAGGTTACCGGTGGGCTCATCCGCCAGGATGAGCTTCGGGCTGTTGATCAAAGCCCTTGCGATGGAGGTGCGCTGCTGCTGGCCGCCGGACATCCTGCCGGCGTTGTTGTTCGCCACTTTCTCGATGCCCATCAGCTTCATCAGTTCGCGCGCGCGGTCCATGGTCTCCCTGGTGACGCGCCCGTCCCTGATGCGCGCGGGCATCAGCACGTTTTCCAGCGCGGTGAACTCCGGAAGCAGGTAGTGGAACTGGAAGACGAAGCCGATGGACTGGTTGCGCAGCCTGGCCAGGTCCGCCCTGCTCATGTCCGTCGTATCAACGCCGGCGATCCTGACGCTGCCGCTGGTCGGCCGGTCCAGGGTGCTGATGATGTTCAGCAGGGTGCTTTTCCCCGAGCCCGACGCCCCGATGATGGAGGAAAAGGACTGCTCGGCAATGTCCAGACTGATGTCGAAGAGGACCTGGGTCTTCACCTCGGTCCCGTAGATCTTGTTGATGTTCCTCAGGCTGATGATGTTATCCATTTCGGATGACCTCCATGGGGTCCAGCCGGGCGGAGCGCCTGGCGGGGATGAGCGACGCGAGGGTCGCGGACAGGACCGCGATGGCGGCGGAGATCACGACGAACCCCTGGTCGATGAACAGGGCGATGACCGGCGTGCCGTCGGGGTTGAGCGCGAACTTGGTGAAGGCGAAGGCCAGACCGAGGCCCAGCGCGACGCCCAGGACCGCGCCCGCGACGCCCAGGAGAAAGCCTTCCGTCAGGAAGACCAGGCTGGCGTTCCTGTTGCTGATGCCGATGGCCTTGAGGATGCCCAGCTGTTTGGATTTCTGAAGGACCGAGATGGCCAGCACGCTGGCGATGGCCAGGACGACGGAGAACAGGACAAAGACCTGGATCATCAGGCTGGAGATGCTCTGCCCGTTCAGGCCGCTGAGCAGCTGCTCATTCTGGGATTTCCAGTCAACAGCTTTCAGTTCCTCGGGCAGATGGGCGGACAGGCTCTGGGCGACGATATCCGCCCGGAAGGGGTCTTTCACCTGCATCTCAATGGAGGAGACCTGGTCCTTGTAGCTGAACAGGCTCTGCGCCAGTTCCAGGTTGGAGATCACCCAGCGCCCGTTGAGCGCCGCCGCGCCCAGGTCAAAGACGCCGGAGACTTTCGCTTCCCGGGTGCTGCCCCGGGGGGTCGCAAGGGTGACGGTATCCACGATGCCCGCCTCCAGCGCCAGGTCTTTCCCCACAAGGACCTCGCCCTTGCCGGGCAGCTGTCCTGACACCAGCGCGCCGCTGATGCGGTAGATGCCGTCGCTTCTCTCCATTTCAAACCCGCGCAGCAGGATGGGGAAGTCGCTTCCGTCACTGCCGCGCAGGAAACCGCTGGCGTCCACCACCGGGGAAACGTGCAGGGCTTCCGGCTGGGACTGCTCTATCTGTTCCACCAGGGCCTGGTAGCCTTTGATCACGCCGCCGCGTGTCTTTGCAGTGACGGTGATCTGGGTATTGCGCCCGATCGCGGTATCGACCAGTTCAGCCTGGAGTCCGGCGATCAGGGAGCCGATGAACACCTGGACGGAAACGCCCACGGCGATGCCGATGGCGATGAGGATGGACTGCCCTTTGGCGTGCGTAAGGAATCGCCAGGCGATCTTGATCGCGGTCTTCATTCTGTCACCTCCGCCAGCATCCTGACGTCCTCAAAGGATTGGACGGCGCCGTCGGCATGGAAATCCGCGGCGCTCCTGCCGGTATGCCTGAGCGCGCTGCCGCTGAGCATGACTTTCGCCTCCGGGCGCCTTTCCTTCAGCGCGGTGATGAGGACCGGGAGCTGGGCCAGGTTCAGGTAATTGGTCACGCTGAGCACCACCAGGTCCGGCTTCAGATCTTCAGCGGCGGAAAGCAGGGTATCCCGGGGGGTGTTGCAGCCGACGTAGGCGACCTCGTACCCCAGGATGACAAAGAAGTCCGCGCCCATGGAGACCCCGATCTCATGGTACTCCTCCTGGGGGCAGGCCAGCATCACGCGCTTCCCCTTCCCCGGCGCTCCGGACGCTTCCCGCGCTTTCTGCACATGGGGGTAGCAGGCCCCCATCACCTTCTGCACGATGGCGGACTGCAGGTGCTCCCGCCAGATGAGCGCATCTTCTCTCTCCCGGGGCACCTGGATGCGGTTGAGGGCGGGGGCCAGGACCTGCTCGTACAGTTCCGGCAGCGTCAGTCTGCCGCCGTCCAGCAGGGACAGCGCGTAACTGACCGCGCCGTCCCGGTCAAGGTTCTCAAGAATGGACACAAACGTGTCAAGCGGGGTTTTTGCTTCCGGTGGCATGGGGGTCTCCTTCTCATGTTGTCCTGTTGTAGGGGTGCCCGTCGATTATACCCCATATCGGCCGTCCGGGCCGCACAATCGATCCGTTTTGATCAGTCCGGACGCGGTTTCGTTTCAAACGACCCGCCGTGCTCCTGAAAGAACTGCTGATACGCCCGGACGTTCTCCAGCTGCGTCCATTCCTTGATGTCCACGGGGCGGGCGTCCAGGTCGTAGATCCTGGCGCCGGGGATCGCCAGAAGGAAGGGGGAATGCGTGGAGATGATGAGCTGGCAGCCCATGTACCGGGCGGTTTCCTCAAGATAGGCCGCCAGCTCGATCTGCCTGGCGGCGGACAGGCTGTTTTCCGGCTCATCCAGCAGATAGACCGCGTCCGCCTCAATCCTCTGCCTGAAATAAAACAGCGCGCTCTCCCCATTGGACTGCTCCCGGACGGTCTCCATCAGCTGTTCGCGGACAAAGGCCGACTGGGTCTTGCTCCTTGCGCTGACGCGCTTTTTCAGTTCCTCATAGTCCTTTAGGGACCGTACCTTGAACGCGGAGTGCCTTGCCTCGTAATGCTCGTCAAACAGCTGCTCCTTTTTCCTGTCGATGCCCTCATTGAGGCTGCGGATACTGAGCATGTAGTCGAACACGTCGTCGCTGGTCACGATCCGGCTGTGCGGCGGGACGGCCGCCTCCAGCCGCGCCTGGCACAGGTGTACGTAATCCTCAAAAAAGTTGGAGCGGTTGTACGGCGCGCTGCGTAAAACACCAAGCTTTTCGGCGATGATGTTCAGCGCGGTGGTCTTGCCGGAGCCGTTCCCGCCGTACAGGATGGTGATGGGCTCAAAATCGAGGCGTTCAAGCCCTGCCCCGGACAGGACATAGAAGGGGTAGAGGGTGGTATAGCAGGTCCTTTTCACCGACATGCGGAAGGCCCACTCCTCGTCCTCATTCGGGAACATGATGCTGTCCAGATAAACCATTTCTCCCGCCGATCCGTTTCTTGATGGGATTGCCGCTGTTCATCCGGTTTTCCCCCGGTTACACCTCTGTTTTCGTAGCACCCCGACCGGCCAGCGTTTCCGGCATGCTGATGAGCAGCGGGACCCGGAAAACCAGGTCGATGCCGATGAAGATCAGGAAGACGTACTGCGGCCCGAGCCAGTCCCAGATCAGGCCGCCGAGCAGGGCCATGGCGGCCCCGAACAGCGACTTGACCAGATGGTTCATGCCGAGCCACCGGCCCATCTGTTCGGCGGGGACCAGCTCCATCTCGATGGCGCCGCTGATCGGGCTCATGATGTAGTAGAATCCGAGCAAAACACCGGACAGAATCAGAAAAACTGGCGAGGGCGCCCAGAGAAGGACGAGGTTGGCGGCCCAGAACAGGGGGATGAGGAGATACAGCACCCTTTTCCGCCCGATCCTGTCGGCAAGCATGCCGGAAGGCAGCCCGAAAACGATGCTTGTCAGGGCGGTCGCCGTGACCATGGCGCCCAGTACGTAGCTGTCCGCGCCCTTGATTTCCTGGGCGAATACCTGGGTAAACGGGAG
>MTKZ01015014.1_pt1 | contig 11978 bp, 13 predicted proteins | sample 1042781 | NCBI WGS metagenome assembly MTKZ01 (sample SAMN06212207, study PRJNA360539) | anaerobic digester metagenome | biome: Wastewater treatment plant; material: sludge; isolation source: anaerobic digester fed with sludge from wastewater treatment plant | place: Denmark: WWTP Viborg ...
AAAATTACAGCAAATTTTGTTCTTCTAAATAACGGTCCTGTGAGTTTATCTTCAAAATCTTGTACTATTTGATTTTGTTCGTTGTTGATGTTTTTGTGTATGTATTCATGGTCATTTGGTATGTTTGTTTTACTGATTATTTTTTTATTTTCTTTTGTAGTTTTATCTTCTGTTTTTGGTTTTAGAATATTTTGATTAGCCGGTTTCTCAATATTTTTTGGTCCGGCTATTTTTTTAGATTCGGGGTAATTATTTGTGAATACTTTTGATACATTTTCTTTTTTGTTTTCTACACTTATATTGTTTTTGGATTCTTCTAATTCTTTCTTCAGTCCCTTAACTAAGTCTAACCTATAATATCTATAACCATTACCCGGATCTCTGAAAGAGGATATGCGTCCCTCTTCTTCAAATCTTCTAAGGGATGAGGGGGATACGCCCAAAATTTTTGCAGCGTTTGAAACTTTAAGTACGTTATTTTTATGAAAAGTGTACTCAGTATTTTGTTGTTTTTTATCTTGGGCAGGCAGGCTCATTAAAAAACTTTGCTAAACATTGTAACAATAATGTTTAGTAAACTTATTAAAATGGTAGATGATTTTTTGTTTCGTGTCAATAGCTTTTCTTATAATGAAAACAATTAGTAAGGTTTTGAAGTACTAAATTACTCATCAATTAATTGCAGCTTTTGTTATTGTAGATTTTTCATATTTTTTAAACCAAATTATGCCTTTAATTTATCTTATTTAAAGGAAATAAATAATTTATCAGAAAACACATCAGTTTAAATTTCTAAATAGTTAGTTAAATATAAAACAATCAAAAGTTTAATAATTTGAGTATTTTAGATACTCTTTAATGAAATTAGACCATTAATATAAGCTAAAAATCTTTATCTCTTAAATCCTAAAATTAATCAATTATCATCAAAATACCTAAGCATTTTGTAATTATTACTATTATGTTTATATAAATTTAAATCATTTTTTATATATCAGAATTCGTTATTGAAAAATTAAAATTGACACAAACTGTTTTTTATTTTGAAAAAAACGTAGGAAATTTTTTGGAAAGTAGAAGTTTTCTTTGAGTTACTGTTGTAATTTATTCTTCTAAGATAGTTTTAAAAATATAGACCTGTAGCATATTAAAATAAACTATTGAGATTTTATTCACGTGCTCGGTGTAACTCTCTTATCTTGACTACGTTAATAATATTGTCTACGCTTAATGTTAATGCCAAATCGCAAACCTTTTAAAAAGACTTTTATTATTTTATTATTTTTATCGTTAAATCTATCCTTTTTGTTGTCGAATAAATGTTTCGCAGTATCTTATGAGTATGCTGTAACTGTTCCTATTGTTGATAATAAAGGAAATCCGGGCGATATAGTAAGCTACAAGGAGGGAAAGTACTCACTAACTGATGTTTTTCAAGATCCTACAATATACGGTGTTATAGTTGAAAATCCTTCGATATCCTTTGTGGATAGAAATTTAGAGGATTCGAAACTCGTCACGTCTATGGGGGAGGTTCCTTTAAATGTATCCTCAAAAAACGGCGATATAAAAGAGGGTGACTATGTGACAAGCTCTGACATACCTGGGGTTGGAGTTAAAGCTAATGAAGACGGTCAAGTGCTGGGGGTTGCTATGGAGGAATTCTCTTCTAATAATAATGATGAAATAGGACAGATATACATATTGTTAGACATTAAAACTATGTTTTTTGGAAAAGGTTTGAGCGGAAACTTACTTGATATAATAAGAAATAGCTTAACATCTCCTTTTATGACACCGGTACAGGCACTAAGATATCTTCTAGCAATCGCTATTATATTTGCGTCTTTTGTTATCGGATTTTCTTCGTTCGGTAAGATTACCGGATCGAGTGTGGAGGCCTTGGGTAGAAATCCGTTAGCCGGGTCGGCAATTAGAAAGGTAATGCTTTTTAATTTTATTCTTACTTTTGTAATTATGGCAATGGGTTTGGTCGCTGCTTATTTTATTCTTACAATCTAATAAGAACATTGAATAGAGATGATTGTGTGTTTATAATATTTTTATGAAAGAAAAACTGCCCGTTTATCTTATTGGTTTGGATAATATTAATATCAATGCGTTTTTGTTAATTATTTGTCTTATTGTCCCATTAATCCTTGTTATTTATTGGCTATTCTATTGTAACGAAGAAGAAAATATTGATAATGATTTCCTCAAAAATTTGGGAAAAGGATTTATCGTAGATAATAAAAATATAAATAAAAAGGAGTCTAATAACGGAGATAGAGAAATCGAAAAAAGTGCTTACGGCGATGCGTTGAAAATATTGGATAGAGCCCGTGCCGACTCCTTAAAAATATTAGGTCGAGCACAAATAAAAGCACAAGGGCTGTTGGATAACACGTATGTGATATCAAAAGAAAATAGAAAAAAACTCGAAGATAGTGTTAGGGATATATATGAAAAACAGAGTAGGGTTTTGGATAACCTTTCGGAGGAATTGTTAGATAATTATAGATTAGCGATAGAAGAGGGTAAGAAGGAGAATATTAGGACACTTTACGAAGTTACCGAAGTAATGAAGAAAGAAGCTTTACAAGGTGTAGACGAGCTTAAAGATGTTGTTAAAAGGGAGACTATGGGGGCTCAGGACGCTTTAGAAGAGAAAATAACGTCCGAATATGCCAAGGTAGATGCCGAAATTAAAGAATATAAGAAGTCAAAGTTAGAATCCCTCAACAAAAAGATATTTGAGTTGTTATCAAACATACACAGTGAGGTGATAGGTCAGGATTTAGATCAAATTAAACATGAAAAACTTATTTTGGATCTTTTAGACAGGGAGATTAAGAAATCAGGTCTGAAAATAAATAAGGAAAATTAATATGAGTAATTCCGTTGCCCAAGAATTGTTTAATACTTTACAAACTAAGCAGAGAGCGAATGATTTCTTAAGATTATTTGATCAAATTGAAGGTTTGTCTCATCATGTTGGGGTCTTTAAAATAGAGGATGTTTTATCATTGGTGTACGGGGATAGTAAGCCTGATTGGGTCATAAATTTTCTTAATAATATGCCTGATTTAATGTTCGGTAGCATCAGTACAGCTGATATAAATTTACTCAAAGAAATTAGGGATATGGTGGAAAGAGCTACCGTGGTAAAAATTGAAATTAATTTTTCTCCGTCTTTGGAATTCATTGATAACGTAATAAAAAAATTGAGAGGAAAATATGACGGTATGAATTTCATAGTAGATGTGATCACTAACGAGATCCTTGAATCCGGTGCTATGTTTTATATTGATGGAAATGTCATAGATTTGACAGTAAGAAATAAAGTAACAAGTTATTTAACAACACAAGATGTCATTAATAGATACCTATAAACAAAAGTTTACAGAAAATATGAATAAAAACTCCGAAATAGGATTTGTGGAGAAAGTAAGTCATCCCGTTATCTATGTCAGAGGTCTTCCAGGGTGTGTTTACTCAGAAATTGTATATTCGGAATCAGGAAGTATGGGTATGGTAGTAGGTTTGTCATTGGATTATGTTGAAGTTTTATCTTTTTCTGAAGAGCCTGTTGTTGTTGGGGAAAAAGTTTCAAGATCGGGAGATATTTTAAAAGTTCCTGTTGGGGAGGGATTGTTAGGCCAAGCTATTGGACCGCTGTGTACATCGTTACATGACAATAAGGTAATAGTAGGCATAGAAGAATATAGAGAGATAAATTCACCGCCACCTCCTATTAATGTTAGAGAGAGAATAAGGGTACCTTTGGAAACAGGGGTGTCAACGGTTGATATGTTAATTCCTTTGGGTAGGGGGCAGAGAGAGCTTGTAATCGGAGACCGAAACACGGGTAAAACTACTTTTACACTTCAGTCAATATTATGCCAGGCAAAAGCGGGTACTGTATGTATATACGCAGGTATTGCGAAAAAGAAGCAATCTTTAAGAAGGGTAGAAAACTTGTTCGAGAAACACGGTGTAAGTCATAACACAATTATAGTAGGCTCGGCTTCCTCGGACCCTCTGGCAGATATTTATCTAACTCCGTATACGGCTATGACTATTGCGGAATATTTTAGAGATAAAGGTAGAGACGTTCTGCTTGTTCTTGACGATCTTTCTGCCCATGCAAAATATTACAGAGAGGTCTCTTTGTTATCTAAGAAATTTCCAGGTAGGGATTCTTATCCGGGGGATATTTTCTTCGCACATGCAAGGCTTCTTGAGAGAGCAGGTAACTTTAAAATGGATGGAAAAATATCCTCAATTACCTGTCTTCCCGTAGCCGCCTCCATAGAGGGTGATATAACAGGATATATTCAAACCAACTTGATGTCCATTACCGACGGTCATATATTTTTCGATAATGCAATTTTTAAAGCGGGTAAGAGACCGGCAATAAACCATTTCTTATCTGTTACTAGGGTAGGGAGACAGACACAAAATCCTATCAGATGGGGTATAAATCGTGAATTGTCTACCTTCTTATTTTTACATAGTAAAACTGAAAGATTTATTCACTTTGGTGCAGAAATAAACGAAGGTATAAAAGCAACCATTGATATGGGTAAAAAAATTAATCAGTTGTTTGATCAAGAGAATGAGGAAACCTATTCAATGGATATACAAATACTGATGTTTGTCCTAGTTTGGACAGGTATCTTAAAAGAGGAAACCTCCGGTAAGATCAAATTTTACAAAATGAAAGCTCAGTCTCTGTATGACAAAGATACGGTTTTTAAGGATAAAGTTACTAACCTTATATCAACTTCTCCTGATTTCAATGCGTTACTTGGTAAGGTAAGTGCGTCTCATAAAGACTTAATTGATTATATGGATAGAGGTACAGAATGAAATCGTTAAAAAATATAAAAGACGAATTGGATTACTTACAAAGCTTTCTAAATATGGTTGAATCTTATGAAGAAATAGCCGCTCTAAGGATGAGAAAGGTTAAGAAATTCATCTTAGAAAGAAGAGAATTCATGAAGGGTTTGAACGAAGCTTTTGCTTATATTTCCTATGCTTACAGAGTTTATAGAAAATCTTTGAAAGGGAAAGCGAAGGAGAGGATTTTGAATACCAATGGTAAGACTGTTTATATTTTACTTTCGTCTAACACAGGTATGTACGGAGATATTATAGTAAATACATTCGAAAAATTTAAAAAGGATGCACTGAACTCCGACGCTGACATTTTTATAGTAGGAAAAGTAGGTCAGAGAATGTATGAAAACTTAGGAACTAAAAAAGAACATACTTATTTTGAAATGATGGATAACGGAATAGACGAGCCCGGAATTAAAAAATTAATAGAAAAAGTTACGGAGTACTCTAATGTCGTAGTTTATCACGGTTCGTTTAGAAGTGTTCTTTCCCAAGTGGCTACAAGAACCGAGGTTCCGGTAGAACTAAAAAGGATAGAGAGCAGCCTAAAAAGCTATGATGATAGGTTTTTATTTGAACCGTCAGTAGAAGGTGTTGCAGAACACTTTGAAAAACAAATTGAATCCTTGATATTTGAACAGGTTGTTTTTGAGTCTTGCCTAAGTAAATTTGCATCAAGGATGATTAGTATGGACATAGCTTCCGAAAATATTGGCGACAAAATAAGACACACTGATATTGAAATGAAAAAAGCTAAACATAAAGATTTAAATTCAAGTATGCAGTCTGTAATTTTTGGAGGTTCCTTATGGAAATAAAAGAATCTAAAGGAAGAATAGTGAGTATAAGGGACGTTGTAGTAGAAATTGAATTTTTAGATGATCCTAAACCTTTTATACACGAGGTTCTTAAACTCGAGAAAAATCATAATATTGTTTTTCAGGTTGTTGACTCCTCCGGAGTGAATAGGTTTAACTGTATAAATTTGTCAGGTTCATCAGATTTTGTGAGAGGGTCTTTAGTTATTAGGACGGGTGAGAAGATGGGGGTACCTGTTGGTAAGAACATGCTGGGAAGGGTAATCGATATTTTTGGAAATGACCTTGATGGTATGGGTAAGATAGAGTTTGAAAAAAGAAAAGAGCTTTTCGGGCCCGCTCCATCATATGACGATTCTACTATCAACACAGATTTCCTGGAGACAGGTATAAAAATTGTAGATATGTTTGCGCCTCTATTAAAGGGTGGTAAAGTCGGTTTATTTGGTGGTTCGGGTGTTGGTAAGACAGTTCTTCTTACTGAAATTTTGAATAATATTATTAATAAAGATTTAGGAAACAATGTTTCAGTCTTCTGCGGAGTTGGAGAGAGATCTAGAGAAGGTCAGGAGCTTTTTGACGAACTTAAGGACAGCGGGGTACTTCCAAATGTTTCGATGATTTTTGGTCAGATGGGTGAGAAGGCTTCTGTTAGATTTTTAACTGCGTATGCCGGAGTAGGGATAGCTGAATACCTACGTGACGATATGGGAAAAAATGTACTATTATTCATTGACAATATTTATAGGTTTGCACAAGCAGGTAATGAGTTAAGTTTGCTAATGAACAGTATTCCTTCTGAGGACGGGTATCAAGCTACTTTATCTTCTCAAGTTGCTGAAATTCACGAAAGACTTGTTTCGAAAAAAGATAAGGTACTTACTACTATTGAAGCAGTTTATATTCCGGAGGATGACTTGTTTGACCAGACCGCACAGGCAGTATTTGGGTACTTAGATTCTTCGGTAGTGCTTTCGAGAGACGCATATAGACAAGGAAGGCTTCCGGCTGTTGATATACTTGCGTCGGACTCAGGAGCTTTAAATCCAAAAAATGTATCCCCGCTTCATTATATTGTGGCAAACAATGCTAAGTCATTACTAAAACAATCAGAGCTTCTTGAAAGAATAGTGTCATTAGTTGGAGAGTCCGAGTTATCTGAAGAAGATAGAATATTGTATCAAAGAGCAAATAAATTGAAAAATTATATGACACAAAGTTTCTTTGTCGCTGAAAAACAAACGGGTAGGAAAGGTGAATATGTTCCAGTTCAAGATACTGTAAAAGACGTAAAGGATATTATAGAGGGCAAATATGACCATATATCAGAAGATAAGTTTATGTTTATAGGAAAAGCATCAGATATAGAGAAAGAAAATACAAAATAATGAAAAAGAATACAATAGAAGACAAAATAACAGTGTCAATAAAAAACAAGAAAGAGCAGTTATTTTTAGGGGAGGCTTCTTCAATAACGTCAAAAAACGACAGAGGTGTCTTTGACATACTACCATTTCATGTAAACTTTATTACACTCATTTATGACTTCATTGTCATAGATAGAAACTTAAATTCTGAAAAAAGGTTTGAAATGGATAATGGTATTCTTTACACTTTAGGAAATAAAATAGACATATACATCGGTTTGTAAATCAATTATCCAAATATCCCATACATAGAAGTTAATAAATATAAAAATTTATGGATTTACTTTCAAATTAACCGAGTTTAGTTCAAATCTTTGACTTTTACAGAGGCACCCATGGTAGAGGAGATAAATATACTTTTTATCCAAAGAGGGGGAGTTTTGGCGGGCTTATTAGCTTTTAAAGCCCCTATCAGTTCCTCATAGTTTTCTGCTAAGGCTTTATCTTCAAAACTGACCTTTCCTATTATAGTATGAATAATTGGTGCAAGTTTTTCAGTTTTGATTTCCATTTTACCTTTTTTGAATTGTGCGATTGCTTTTGATACCTCTTCTGTTACAGTGCCATTCTTAGGGTTTGGCATAACTCCTGCGGGTCCTAATATTTTTGCGTACTTAGCTAAAATCGGCATATATCTTGGTTCTGTTATCAAAACATCAAAATCAACATTTGGTTTGATCTTACCTTGATCTATCTTAGGCAAGTCCTCTTCTGTTAAATTTAAATCAGCTCCTTCAACTTTACCTGAAGAGAGGACAGCGACCTTTTTGGTTTTACCAGTGCCGTTAGGTAAGCTTAGGGAAAATCTAATATTCTGTTTATTGGGATCTATGTCTAAATTTATGTGGACCTCAATACTAGCATCAAATTTAGCTTTAGATTCTGATTTAACTTTTTTCAAAGCTTCTTCAATAGTATATTCTTTTAAATCTTTTTCTTTTGTCATTTTTCTACCTCAACTCCCATGGACCTCGCAGTCCCTGTAATTACTTTTACAGCTTCGTTAATATCTTTGGTATTTAAATCTGCCATTTTTACTTTAGCAATTTCTTCAATCTGTGATTTGGTTAGTTTTCCAACTTTGTCCTTATTTGGGACAGCAGAACCTTTTGATAATTTCAAAGCCTTTTTTATTAAATGGGTTGAAACCGGTGTCTTTGTTATAAATGTGAAAGTTCTATCTTCATAAACAGTCAAAACTACCGGAATAATATTTCCTTCCATTTTTGTAGTTCTAGCGTTGAACTCTTTACAGAAGTCCATTATAGGAACTCCGTGTTGTCCGAGCGCAGGACCAATAGGAGGAGCGGGGTTAGCTTTACCTGCGTCAACCGCTAACTTTACTATTGCTTTTATTTTTTTACCTTTTTTTGCTTGTACTGCCATTTTTTATAATTGAGAAACTTGAGTGAAAGATAATTCCAACGGTGTTTCTCTTCCAAAAACCGAAACCAATACTTTTACTTTCCCTTGTTCTTCATTAACCTCGTCAACTTTTCCTAAGAAATCCTTGAAAGGTCCCTCATTTACCTTTACCGAATCTCCTAATCTGAATTTAGCTTCAAACTTGGGAGCCTCCATTTTAGCAAATTTCATCAAAGTTAAAACCTCTGATTTAGGTAATGGGGTAGGGGTTGAACCCATTCCCACAAAACCGGTTACTCCCGGAGTAGATCTAACAATATACCAGCTATCGTCGTTCATATCCATCAAGACTACTAAGTAGCCAGGGAATAATTTTTCATCAACTGATCTTTTCTTTCCCTCTGAAACGACTATTTTTTGTTGATGTGGTAAGAATATTTTAAAAACTTTATCCGAATGTCCTGCCGCCTCAACTCTTTCTTTTAGTGAAAGAGCTACTTTGCTTTCGTGGCCGGAGTAAGTATGAATTACATACCAGCTAGCACTTTGGCTAACATTTTTGTTTATTACGATTACATTTTCCTCGTCTACTTCATCGTCCTGAGATGTGTTCTCATCTATTTTTTCTTCTTCCGACGCAGTAGCATCTTCTGCAACATCACTGCCTTCTTCATTTTCATTTATTTCTTCTTCGGTGTGACCGTTATCTTCTCCCTGTTCCGTTGCTTCTTCTTGCATTTCAGAATCCTTGTTTTCAAGGTCTGTATCGTCATTATTTATTTGTGTGTTATTTTTATCATCCATATTTATTTAGTTATTATAAAGGTTAAAAATTCTTTGAAAAGGTAGTCCAGTAATGTTACTAGAACACCAGTCACAAGACTTATACCGATAACGTATCCTGTCAGTCTTAAAGTCTCTTTTTTATTTGGGAACTGTACCTTTTTAAGTTCCTCAAAAGATTCTTTTACGAATTTACTAACCCTGTTCACGCCGCACATTTTAACACGATTATTTTATGTTCACAACAACCTTATTTATATAAATTTATTCAACTCAAGAAAAATTTACACACTGATGTATAATCTTCACTACATATGATTCAATTATTATTTCAAAATCCGGCACTTTTTTTACTGATATCGGTATCTTTAGTAATCTCCATATCTATACACGAGTTTTCACATGCTCTTGTAGCGAATTATTTAGGAGACGGTACTGCAAAAAGTATGGGTAGACTGACTATGAACCCTAAAGCTCACCTCGATCCTGTGGGAACAATTTTATTACTGTTTGTGGGTTTTGGGTGGGGAAGACCTGTTCCATTTAACCCTCTTAACTTAAAAAATCCTAAAAGAGACGCCGCTTTAATTTCTTTAGCAGGACCTATGTCAAATTTAATATTAGCGGTAGTACTTTCTCTTCTATCAAAACTATTTGTTGTCGGTGGTTTGATGTGGATTTTTTTATATTTTTTAGTTCTATATAACTTAATGTTAGGTTTTTTTAATTTGATTCCACTGGGGCCTCTTGACGGAAATAAAATAGTTTTTGGGTTTTTGCCAAATAGATTCGCTGTTCAATGGATTGAGTTTCAAAAATACAGTATGTATATTTTAATAATGATGATAGCTTTGGGATTCACCGGAAAAATCCTCGGACCTTTGGTTGATATATCAATTAAAATATTGGGCTTTAATTTGGCTTTATAAAGGCAAATACAGACACCCTTAATTTGACTAATTTTTTATTAATGAGTATTATTTTATTAATGCTCAAACGAGCAAACCTGATGTGCTCGGGTAAACCGAAGGTCGTGTAAATCTTCCATCATTCGATCTTCGATGGGAGTCGTAAAGTTTAATTCGAAAGTTTTAAATCGCAGACACCCACCTAAACTCAAACGGAGATCCGATCTTGGTGGATCGACACATCGGGACAAACTCATACCTCGCAATCGCGAGGTTTTTCTTTTCCCCTGATATAATCATTACGTGAAAATATTTGATTCAAAAATACAATCAGAAATTTTAGAGAAAAATATATCCGAGGCTTTAGATAAAGGTAACGGAGCGGGGAAGGTGTTGTCAATTGTTCAGGTCGGAAACAACGAATCTTCAAATAAGTTTATAGATTTGAAAGTTAAGTTGTGTGAAAAATATGGAATCTTATGTGAGGTAACAAAAATAAACGAGCAAAAAAAAGATGATGAAATTTTTGAAATTGTTGAAAATATTTTTTCTGATGAACATGTGGGCGGGGGAATAGTTCAACTTCCCTTACCAAGAAAGAGTTTATATAAGTTGTTAGATTTAATACCTGTGGAAAAAGATATCGATGTAATATCTACGGAGGGTAAAAAAAGGTTTTATTCTGGAGATTATTTTCGCTTTCCTCCTATTGTCAGAGCTTTCCAAAATTTTATTGAAAGCTGTGAGATTAAATTGTCATGCTCCCAATCTGTGATAGTAGGGGAGGGGGATTTAGTTGGAAAGCCGATTTCTTATTATTTATCAAAAAAAGGTGTTGATGTTAGAACAATTTCAGATTATAAGAGCGGGGATAGACTTGATTGTGCGCTTTTAATTTTGGCCACAGGGATTCCGAATTTAATAAAAGGGGAGGATATTTCCGAGGGTTGTAACGTTGTTGATTTTGGTTCTTCTGTTATAGATGATAAATGTGTAGGAGATTTGGATATGAATTCATCTTTAGATCATTTGGACTGTATTTCAAAGTCTCCTGGAGGGATGGGACCTCTAGTAGTTAGATATTTGCTTTTGAATTTTATAAATCAATAGCCCTTCTTAATAAAAAGGACCCGTAGTTGACATAAAAGAAACTGTAGTGTAGTATTATAAACAATATTTCAACCTAACAGGTATATTTATCGATCGTACCCCCTGATAGGAGCCAGTAGAATAGAATAGGAGAGAAATGGACTGGCCTTAGTTAGTATTTAAATACACATGTTAAAAACGGCGATTTTTTTTTTGCAAATCCTGGTGGCAGCCCCAACTACACATAGTGTAACGGTCTGTCCCCAGGATTTTTTTATATTTACCCTAGTAATAAAATATCGATATAGGTTATTATCGTAGATTGATTTAAATATTTTCCACGTAAGAGAATGAATAGGTTATTCTGAATTAATTATTAAAATGTGGGTATTTCTGGAGCCTGGGGAGGGAGTCGGACCCTCGACTTCTTCCTTACCATGGAAGCGTTCTACCACTGAACTACCCAGGCAAAAGGGCAGTATTTCGGACAATTCGAAAATTTTATTTTTTATCTTCTTTTTTATCCAATTTATCTAACTTTAGAGTTTTTACTCCGTAGTAAACTACAAGAGCAATCACAATGAAGTCTATTAAAGTAGCAATGAAGTTACCTATTAACAAATGCGCGGATCCGATTTTTATAACCATTTGTTGAAGACCTCCTGCTGCTCCTAAGATTAAAC
>MTKZ01032112.1_pt1 | contig 11972 bp, 11 predicted proteins | sample 1042781 | NCBI WGS metagenome assembly MTKZ01 (sample SAMN06212207, study PRJNA360539) | anaerobic digester metagenome | biome: Wastewater treatment plant; material: sludge; isolation source: anaerobic digester fed with sludge from wastewater treatment plant | place: Denmark: WWTP Viborg ...
GGATACCGCATGGGCGGGCAGGGCCGAGCCCGGTACCACTCTCATGACGCCCGACACCTGGACGGACCCCGACTACCACTGGGAGCCGTCTGCCGAGCAGGCGTTCACGTTCGATCCCGCGAAGGCCCGGGAGTTGCTCGACGCGGCCGGCTACAGAGACGGCGACGGCGACGGCGTGCGCGAGGGCAAGAACGGCGAGCCCATCAAGCTGCGGCTGTGGGCTCGCACCGAGTCGCCGGAGAGCCAGAAGGAGGGGAACCTCATTGCAGGCTGGCTCAAGGACCTCGGGCTCAAGATCGAGTACCAGATCATGGACGACGGCATCTACTACGACAGCATCTGGGCTTACCAGGGGGACACGTACAGCCCCGACTTCGACCTCTACATCTGGGACTGGGACGGGTACGCCGACCCCGGCGACACCCTGGCGAGTTTCACCACCGATCAGATCGAGTGGTGGAACGAACCCTGCTGGTCCAGCGCCCGCTTCGACGCGCTGATAGAACAGCAGGCCAGCGAGTTGGACCTCGAGAAGCGCAAGGAGCTCGTCTGGCAGGCGCAGCAGGAGCTCTACGAGCAGTCGCCGGAGATCGTGCTCACGTACCCGCAGAAGCTGGAGGCCGTGGACTCGGGTAAGTGGGACGGCTGGACACGGATGTACGGCGGCACGGGCGCGGCCTTCTACACGAGCTACATCCGTGACTCGTATCTCAACCTCAAGCCCAAGCAGGTGGCCGCCGAGACGGCTTCGGGGTCGAACACGACGCTCATCATCGTGGTCGTCGCCGCCGTGGCCATAGCTGTGGCGGCGTTCCTGCTGCTGCGACGGCGGTCCACCGCGCGCGAGGAGGAGTGACCGGGGCGAGAGGCGGCAGAGTCGGTCAGGTGCCGGCGGGCTGACTCAGGCGCCGGTCAGGCGCCGCCGCGAGCCGCGGCCGCCTGCAGCTCACGCAGCCCCTCGTCGACGTGGTCGGCGAGGGGCTCGGGCTGATGCGCCGCGAGCAGCCGCTCAACGGCCTCCGACACGGCCTCCGGGCGCAGCGTGCCCGCACCGCCGGCATGCCACTCGCCGTCGCGCAGCGCGCGGCGCGTGGTGGGCTCGACCAGGAAATTGCCGCCCGGCCCGACCCTGTCCAGCACCACGTCGAGCCACCTGTCCTCGGACACCGCGATGCCCGCCGCCGCGCGACGCGCCGTCTCGAACAGCTCCACGTCCAACAGAAGCTGCTCGAGGCTGAGGACGGTCGCACCCGCCAGCATGCCGGGGCCGACGAGCAGGTCGGGCCCCGGCAGCCCGGCCAGCAGGGCACTCGCCGCCTTCTCGGCCGCCGCTCGCGCCGACGGCGAGGCGCTGTCGGTGCCGCAGCCGCTCGCCTCCACGGGCAGGCCGTAGAGGCGCGCCATCTCGGTGACGGCGACGCTCAGAACGGCGTTCTCGATGGCGCCGGCCGCGTAGCCCCCCGTGCGCGCGTCGGCGACGGACGGTATGGGCGCGTAGATGCACGGCACGCCCGGCTCTGCGGCCTGCACAAGGCACAGCGTCCCCAGGACCTCACAGTTGGCCTGCAGCACCGTGGCCAGACGTGTGGCCGGCGCGGTGGTGCCCATGAGCGGCATCGGCATGACGGCCACCGGGATGCGCCAGCCGCGGAGCCGCAACCACGTGTCCGTGTACTGCTCCTCGATGATGAGCGGCGAGGCGGGCGTGATGAGGAACGAGAAGGGATGCCTGCGTTCCACCTCCGCACGCCCGCCGAAGACGCACTCCAGAGCGCGCAGCCACCACACGGCTGCAGACCCGGCGGCGAACGAGTCCTGCACGTGCTTGCCGAACGACCCGAAGAGCTCGCGGGCGTACGCGACCAAGCCGGCCGGCGAGCTCAGGTCGAAGGGAGGTTCGACCATCCACCAGTACACGCCCACCCCGTCGAGAGCGTCGCAGAGGCGCGTGGCGCGCCGCCAGTCGTCGCCAGTGGCGGCGCGCCGGCCGCCGTCCGGAGCGGACACGAAGGTNNAGCGGACACGAAGGTCCCACCGCCGTCGGCCACGAGTGTCGTCTCACCGGCGCCGAGCGCGCGACTCCAGCCCTCGCGCCGGCCGCCCAGATCGAACCGTTTCGGGGCCAGCGCCAAAGAGCGCTCCACCAAGTCGGCCGGGAGACGCACGCGGCGGTGCGCGTCGTCGACAGCCGCCCCGGCCTCGCGCAGTCGGCCACGGGCCATCGCCGAGTCGACCCGCATCCCGGTGGTCGCCAGCACACGCAGCGAGCGCTCGTGCACGTGCTCGCGCTCCGCCTGACTCAACACCGCGAGCGAGATCGTCACGTGCGCAGCTCCCGGTCGGCGGCCTCGAGTATCCGCGCCAGCTCGCGACGCTTGTCGTCCGGCAGCGGCTTGGGTACGTGCTCTGCCAGGATCGCCGCCGCCCGCTCCCGCGCCACCTCGACCGGATCGCGATAGCCGCCAGCGGCGGCCGGCTCGTGGGTGATGCCGCGCACGAAAGTCTCCCGCAGGTGCCGGCGCGTGTGGCGGTGGCCCAGGAAGTGGCCGCCGGGACCGACCTCGGCGATCGCGTCCAGGGCCACGCTTTCCTCGTCGAGATCCACGTCGAGCAGCGCGTGCCGAGCGCGCTCGTACAGGTCGTGGCCCAGCACCAGGTCGCCGGCGTCGAGGCGGGTGTACACGTGCAGCAGCCCGATGCTGGGCAGCAGCTCGGCGCCCTCCCACGCGGCCAGGGCCAGGTCGATCCCGGCCTCCACGCCCTCCTGCCAGGTGCCCATGGCTGCGGAGTCCGTGCCGCAGGCAGCAGCCTCGCTCGGCACACCCCAGGCGTGCGCCAGCTCCGTGGGCAGGAATCGGGCCCGGGTGTCAAGGGGGAAGCTGACGAACCCGCCGGTCCGCGGATCAGCGTAGCTCGGCATGATCGAGTGCGCCACAGGAGCGCCTGGGTGGGCGAGCTGCACGACCACCGTGGCGGCCACGACCTCGGCGGCCCCGAGGGCAAGGGCGCCCGCCCTGGTGCTTGGCGCCGTCGTGCCCAGCGTGGGCATGGTGACGAACACGACAGGGACGCCCGCCCCGGCGAAGACGAGCGCGGCCTCCATGGCGTCCCTGTCCACGACGAGCGGCGAGATGGTCCCGATCAGGTTGCTCAGCACCGGGCGTCGCCCCAACTCCTCACGGCTTCCTGCCATGACCGTCGCCATCTCCACGGCGTAGCGGGCCTCGCGCTCGCCGTTCACCATGCCCTGCAGGTGCTTGACGGTGTTGTTCCAGCCGGCATCCAGCTCGTGGAGTTGGGCCGTCTCGCCGCAGTCGCCCGCGCTCACTGTGGGCCACCAGAAGGCCATGGACGGCAGGTAGTCGGTCATGCGGCTGACGGCGGCCAGGTCGGCCTTGGTCGAAGCCCGTACGGCGCCCGTCACGAAGTCGACGACCTCGGTGCCGCAGCCGTCGGTCGTGCAGAACGTGGTGTGCTCGTCGAGGCGCAGATCGCAGACGGGATCGCGGGCGCCGAGCCGGAACCAGCGCGGCGCCCGCCCCATCGCCTGCTCGACCAGGTCCGGAGGGAAGCGGACGACGCCGCCGTCGCCCACCACGCGCGCGCCGTGCTCACCCAGCACGTCCAGCGCGCGCTTCGAGCCGAACTTGACGCCGACGCGCTCGAGGATGTCGAGCGTCGCCTGCTTGAGCCGCCCCAAATACGCGTCGTCGTGGCAGCGCAGCGTCCACGAGCGCACCAGTGGCGTGATGGGCGGCCGCGGCCCGATGCTCATCCCGCAGCCGCCGCCCTGTCGGCCTCCTCGACGATGCGCCGCATGGCGGCGGCGATGGAAGCCTCCATCGGCTCCGGCCGGTGGGTCTCGAGGAGTTCGAGGGCCCGGCTTCGTGCCCGCTCGTACATGTCCGACCCGCCGCGCGCCTGCCAGTCCTCGCGCGTCGCGCGGTCCATGATCCTGGGCTGCGACTGCTCGCGCATGTGCCGCAAGGTACTGTCCAAGCTGAGGAAGTCGCCGAACGGCCCGACCGCGGCGATGTCGCCGACCAGCATCCTCTCCGCGTCCACGGTCACGCCGTTCACGACCTGCTTGATCATCGCCGCCCACTCGTCGTCCATCACGAGCTGAGCGCAGTCGAAGGTCACGCCCGACTCGGTCATCCCGGCACCATAGATGAGGTTGGCGCCTGCCAACGCCGCCATGAGGCCCGTGAGTGTCTTCTCGTGACCGATCTGGGCGTCACTGATCTTGGCGTCGCCCTACGCACCCGCGATGTAGCTGGGCAAGCGGTACTGGCGAGCGATCTGGGCCGCGCACGCGCTGATGAGCGCCAGTTCCGGGGAGCCCACCGAGGCCGCCGCCAGGCGGAGGTCCATGGCCGTCGTGGACGAGCCGTAGACGCAGGGCGCGCCGAGCTCAGTGAGCTGCGCCAGCGTAAGGCCGGCGAGCACCTCGACGTTGTGCTGGACCAGGGTGCCGGCGAGCGTCACCGGGGCCGAGCCGCCCGACATGGCCATGGAGAGGACCACGTCGCTCACGTTGGCGCGTGCCGACTCGATGATGACCTCGCAGGCGTCGCGCGTGAGCTTCAAGGGACTGAGGGGACACACGCCCATGCCGATGATGGGACGCTCCGCCAGCTCGTCACGGCCCCCGACGACCGCCGCGGCGAGCGCGAGGCAGGCCTGTGCCTCGCGCCGGTCGACCGCTTCCACACCCACCGGCTTGAGCGTGTTGAGCAGAGCGGCTTCGCAGCCGTGGATGGAGGCCGTCGCCACGGGCACGTCGAGCGGGCCGATGGCGGCCTCGTAGGACTCGATCTGCGGCAGCGCGTCAATGAGCCGGGCCACGTCGGCCACATCTGTCTTGCCGGGGTCGCGCAGCTCGCCGCTGCGCGGGTCGATGTAGCGGATGCCCTCGTCGAAGTTGGTGAACCGCACGGGGCCGCTTGCCTCCAGCCAGACGTCGTGCTCGGGCGTACGACCCGCCAGCAGAACCTTGTCGGGACACGAGGCGAGCGCCGCTTCGACGACGTCCGGCGGCAGCTTGACCATGCCGGTGCCGCGGTCCACGTCGCAGCCGCCGTCGGCGAAGATGTCCCACGCTTCCTCGTCCTCGACGTACACGCCGGTGTGTCGAAGGACCCCCAGGGACGCCTCGTGGATGCTCGCCACCTGCTCGGGCGGGAGCACGTCGACGAGCACCCTCGAGCCCTGCCTCGTCTCGCTCATCCGGTCTGCCCTCCGCTGGTGCGGGCGCGGGCGGCCTGGACCGCCGCAGCGGTCCGCCGGGCGGCGCGCGCCACGCAGTTGACGGGCACGTCCAGCAGTTCGGCGATGGCCGTCTTCGCCTCCATGGCCACGGGCTGACCCGGGTACGGGGACTCCGTGTCCATCACCCGTCCGATGCCGAGATCCTTGCGCACCTCGTCCATGGCGACGTTGTCCGACAGGTCGGACACGCCGACCCCCAGCCGATCGGCGACGTACCGCTTGGCCTCGGTGAGCCGCATCCCCCGTGTGAGCTGCATGCGCGCCACCAGGTCTCCGGCGGCGCGGATGCCGTTCAGGCCCGACGCAATGGCGTGGGCAGCGGGCATGCCGAGGAGCNNATGCCGAGGATATCGCCCGTGCCCACCTACAACCCGTCGATCTTCAGGATGTCCACGAACGCTCGCGAGACGCGGGACACGGCGTCGAGCGGCGGGTCGGGGTGCATGGGCACACCCCCCACGCCCATGCCCGCGTTCACGTGCACCGGGATGGTGGAGTCCCGCGCGCACGGCTTGAGGACGGTGAGTGCGCGCGCCGCGTTCCAGGCCACGGAGCGCGTGGTATTGACGTTCACGGCCGGTCCGAACACGGTGGCGCCGGCCGCGGCCGCCAGCTTGCACTGGTCCTGTGGCCACAGGCCGGCAAGGCGGACGCCGTCCCACTCCAGCCGGCCGTGCATGCCGAGCACGAACTCCGACGCCATACCCACCTCGATGCTCATGTCGGGGTAGGCCTGGCGCAACGTGCGGCAGGCGCGCAGCACGGCAGAGAACTCGGCGTCGCCGGAGGCGGCCGTGGTATCGAAGTCGATGCCGTCGGCGCCCGCCTCCCACAACGCATCGGCGATATGGAGCATGTCCGCCTCGACCAGCCGGGCTGCCTCCTCCTGAGCTGCGCGCGCCTCATCGATGCGTCCCTCGGGCAGCAACTGCGACCAGTTGGGCACGGGTCCGTCCGGCCTCGAGTACCGCCCCATGTCGGCCTGTGCACCGTAGTGGATTGGGATCGTGAGGCGGTTCTGCGCCTCCTGCATGAGCTGGGCCTCTGCCATGACCACAGGCTTGACGGCCTTGTAGGAGTAGTCGGGGTGGAAGAGTTCACAGGAGTCGGCCCCCAGCATCTGCTCGTACTGGTACAGGCCGTCGACCTTGGCCGCCTGCAGGGTCCCGGTCCCATCGTAGCTGAGTACCACCTCGTCTCCGATATCGACCGCGGTGAAGCGCGCGCGGGAGGCGAAGATGTCCAGCAGATGGTCCAGCTCGTCCTGGGCCAGCGGCTCGGCCTTGGCCCGGCGCGCGCCCTGCCGACAGCCGTCCTCGAGCTCGGCCCGCAGGTCGTCCCTGGTCATCCCGACCAAGGACCCGTCGCCCATGCGTGTGGGGATACTGGCGGCCATGCGCTCCTCCCGCCGTCGGGGACCTCGTGCCACCCGTGCATCATACGCGGGCGCCTGAGCCGCAGCCAGAGCAGGCCCCGTCGCTCGCGCGGGCTGCAGCGCGAGTCGGACGGCGCTGCCGCGCTGCGCGGCTCCAATGGACAGCGAGGGCCGGCGGTGCCGAGCACGGCGCCCGCCGGCCTCGCGCCGCCGCGCAGGCCCACCGGGCTCCGTCAGGCGGCCTGACTTCTCTCCAGCCCCAGTTCGCGGCTCACCATCGCCCAGCGATCGGCGCCCATGGAGCTCTCAGCGAGCGCCGCCATGTCGTTGAACACCGGCTCAGGCGCAGCGGCCCTGGCCCCCATCAGCATCCCGACGATCTCGCTGCGGTTGAGGGCGCGGAACATCCATCCGAGCTGCTCGGCGTGTACGTCGGGCGGCAGGCTGGCGATGATCCGCTCGCGCAGGGCGACCAGCTGCGCGTCGTCGAGATGGCGCTGCGTCGCGGGCAGCAGTTCGACGTCCTCCCGGGCGAAATGTCCCAGGTAGCTCGCAGCCACGGTGTTGAAGCGGCGGGTGAGCTCATCACCGCACTGCGCCCTGGCCGTCGGGTCACCGGCGTTGCGCACGTCGTCGATCGTGGCGGACACGCCCTGGATGAGCCGCCCGACCTCGGCGTGTTCGGCCATCAGGTCGTCGATGAGCTCGGCCTCGCGATCCGCCATGGCGGGAAACAGGATGCTGTCCTCATGGTCCCGGTGATCCTCGACGGTGGCGAGCGTCCGCTCGAGCCGCTCCAACGTCCGCCCGGCCTCGGCCGCATCAGCGAAATCGGCGCTCTGCAGCGCCCCGGCGCAGTCGTACGTCATGGCACGAATGGCCTTGTGGATCGGCGTCAGTACATCGACGCGCGGCGCGGCGTCCTCTGTCGATCCCGGCATGGTGCCCTCCTTCCTACGGAACAGTACGGAGTGGCCCTATCCACATTCGCCGGGACTTGACCGTTTGGACGTCGATACCGGTAGTCCGCCCACCACACCAAGAGAAACGGTCCGTCGAGGCCTTCGTCTATCATGGGATGTAGTGGAGGGCCTGCGTGACCAGGCCCAGGTGCAGACGGGATGAGGAAGGCTGCTCCTCTGGGCGTGACTGACGTCAGGAAGCGATCGTCGGAGGGCGACCCATGACGTGTCGTGCGATCGCGCCGGGGGTCTACTGGCTGCCGCTGGGCAGAGGACTTCGTGCGTCAAATGTCTACCTCGTGCGTTCCGGCTCGTCCTGGTGTCTCGTGGACGCGGGCTGGGCCCACGACGCCTCGGCGATCCGCAGAGCGGCCGGTACACTGTTCGGCAGCGCCACAGTTCCTGCGTCGATCCTGCTCACCCACGATCACCCGGATCATGCCGGCGCTGCGCGGGAGCTCTCGGCGATCTGGGACGTCCCCGCCTGGGTGCATCCCCGGGAACTGCCGCTGGCCCTGGGGGACGCGACCGCGATCCGGACATACGCCGGCCCGCTCGACCGCTGGGTGGTCCTGCCGTCCCTGCGCGTCACAGGGCGGAGACGCATGGCGGCGGCGCTGTCCAGAGGGAGTCTGGAGGGCGTCGTGCGGGCGCTCGACCCGGACTCCGACCCGCCGGGTCTCGAGGGCTGGAGGGCCTTCTGGAGCCCCGGCCACACACCCGGTCATGTCGCCTTCATCCGTGACGACGACCGGGTGGCGATCACCGGGGACGCCATGGTGACCGCCGACCTGGCCTCCCTGCGAGGCGTCTTTCTGGACGAGCAACGCGTCGCCGGGCCTCCCTGGTACACCACGTGGGACCGGCGGGCGGCCGCGGCCTCGGCGGTCGCGCTGGCCAGACTGGCGCCGCGCGTGATCGCCGGCGGTCACGGGGTCCCGCTGGCGGGGCGCGCGGCCAGAGAGGGGCTGCGCGAGTTCCTCAGGCGGCGCGGTGTCTGACGCCCGGGCGAGGCGGTCGGTCGTCAGCGCCGCCAGAACGCCGGGGTGAACAGGATGAGGACGGTGATCAGCTCGAGCCTCCCGACAAGCATAAGGAAACTAAGCACGACCCTGCCGGCGGGATGCACGTTGAGGTAGGTGTCGAAGGGCCCCACTTCCCCCAGGCCCGCTCCGTTGCTGCCGAGCATGCCGATGCTCGCCGACATCGCGGTGATGAGGTCCACGCCGCTCAGGGAGACCGCCACCGCTCCGGCGAGGAACACCAGGACGAACAGACCCATGAAGCCCAGCACCGAACGCATCATGTCCGGTGTCACGGGGCGGCCGCCGAGGCGCAAGGACGTGACCGCGTTGGGGTGCAGCGTGTTGAAGAGGCTGGCGACGGCCTGCTTGACGAACAACTGCACGCGGATCGCCTTCATACCCCCGGCCGTGGAGCCGGCGCAGCCCCCCATGAACATGAGCAGGAAGAGAATGATCTGTGCCGTCGTGGCCCACTGCTCGTAGTCCGCGATGGCCAGCCCGGTCGTGGTCCCCGTGGAGACGACCATGAAGACGCCGTCGCGCAGGGCCTGCGACAGGGAGTCGCCCGTCGTCCAGAGGATCAGGCTGACGAGAAGGCTCAAGACGACCAGCGATGTCGTGAAGAACCGCCACTCGGCGTTCCGGAGCAAGCGCTGCGGATCGCCTTTCAGCAGCGCCCAGTGAAGCGAGAAACTTGTCGCGCAGATCCACATGAACACGACGTGCAGCCACTCGATGTACGCGCTGCCGTAGCCCGCCACCCCGGCGTTGGTGACCGTGAACCCGCCGGTGCTCAGCACCGTGAACATGCTGCACACCGCCTCGAGCCCGCCCATGCCTCCCAGCAAGAACAGGATCGTCAAGACGGCCGAGAGCAGGAGATACATGAGCCAGAGCGCACCCGCCGAGCTGCTGATGCGCGGCCGCAGCCGGACGACCTCCAAGCCTGGCACCTCGGCCCGATACAGCCGGGCGGCGCCCACGCCCAGGAGCGGGAAGAGCGCCACGTAAAGCACGACGAACCCCATCCCGCCGAGCCACTGCGACATGGAACGCCAGAACAGGATGCCGCGCGGCAGCGCGTCCACGTCGCCGATGACGCTCACCCCGGTGGTCGTGAAGCCGCTCGTGCTCTCGAACCAGGCATCGAGCGGCCCGAGCGTGCCCGACAGCACGTAGGGCATGGCGCCGAGCGCGCAGACCATGACCCATCCGAGCGCCACCACGGCGAAGCCTTCGCGTCGCGACAGCCCGGCTGACTCGGTGCGCAGCAGGAACAGGCCGCTTGCGCCGATGCCGGCGCCCAGCAGCAGCGTGCCGGCGAACGCCGCCACGATGTCCGGTTCGTCGTACGCGACCGACAGGGCCAGCGGAACACCCAAGGCCAGCGAGACGACGAGCAGCAGCGCGCTCAGGAGGTACGAGACACGGCGGATCGCCGCGGTCCTGGGCGACGGCGCGTGCTGGGGCTCGAGGAGCGGGGATCGCGGGTCCATGAACTGTGGCGACCCTATTCCCGGGTGATGAGCCGCTGCAGACGCGGCAGGAGGGCCGGCCGCGCGAACATGATCACGTCGTCACCCTCGTGGATGACGGTGGAGCCGCCGGGGATGATCACCTCCCCGTCGCGCACGAGGGCGCCCACCATGGACCCGTGGGGCATGCGCAACATCGCCAGGGGAAGGTCGACGATGCCCGAGCCGCTCGCCGCCACGAACTCGATGCCCTCCACCAGGTTCTCGCGCAGCGTCCGCACCGCCACCACTTGCCCGGCGCGTGCCTGCCGAAGCGGCGGACTGACGGCGGCGAGCACCGGGCTCAGAACGATGTCCACGCCGACGGCGGAGGCCAGCGCCATGTGGCCGGGGGTGTTGAGGAGCGCCGCCACACGGAGTGCGCCGAGGCGCTTGGCCAACAAGGCCACGAACATGTTGTCCGTCTCGTCGCCGAGCGCGGCCACGACCATCTCCGATCGGGAGGCTCCCTCGTCGGCGAGGAGGTTCTCGTCCATCGCGTCGCCGTGCAGCACGAGCGTGTCCTCGAGGTGCTCGGTGATCATGGTGCAGCGGGCTGCGTCTCTCTCGATGATCTTGGTGTGCACGCCGGCGGCGGACAGCCTGCGCGCGACGGCTACGCCCTCCTTGCCCCCACCTGCGATGAGCACGTTGCGGGTGCGCGTCCAGCGCTTCCCGAGCCGTGTCAGCGCGCGGCGCGCGGAAGCGTCGTCGGCGACCAGGAACACGGTGTCGCCGACCATCAGCGCGATGTCTTCCGACGGCGCGCTCACCAGCTCCCCGCGGTACACGCCCGCGACCAGCAGCTTGACTCCTTTGTGCCCGGTAAGGTCCCTGATGGGCCTGCCCACCATGGGCGAGCGGCTGTCGAGCCGGACGCCCACGACTCTGACCCTGCCGCCGGCGAACTCGAGCGCGTCCGACGCGCCGGGGACGCGAGCCAGCACCGCGATGGCGTCGGCGACCTCCTCCTCCGGGCTTATGACGAGATCGATGCTCAGCGAGCTCTTGTCGATGATGCCGGCCACGCCCAGATAGGCCGGGTCGCGCAGGCGCGCGATCCGCACGCTGTGCGCGGCCACGGTCTCGGCGATGAGACACGCGACGATGTTGGTCTCGTCGCTGTCGGTGACCGCCAGGATGATGTCGGCCTCGGGCAACCCTGCCTCCAGCAGCACGGTCGGCGAGCTGCCCTTGCCCAGGATCGCTTGGGCGTCCATGACGTCCTGGGCGCGCCGCAGGGCGTCGTCGTCCTCGCCCACCAGGACCACATCGTGCCGCTCCTCCGAGAACCGCTTGGCGATCGCGAAGCCCAGGTCACCGGTTCCGACGACGACGATCTTCATGAGCCTTCGCCGCCGTGTCCCAGCGGCTCTGCCGTCTTCATCGCTCCTCGATGGCGTCGATACTCGCCTGCGCCTGTACGTCTTCCGGCCGCCGGCTCGGCATCATGGCGCGGATCAGCTCCTTCTCCTTGCCGGGCGCCAGCAGGCACAGGATCTGATCGCCGGGCTGCAGCACCTCGCTGCCCTCCGCGAGCCGAGCCGTGCCGTCACGAAGGATCGCCGCGAGGAGCACGCCGTCGGGCAGTCGGATGTCGGCGACCGCGAGATGCGCCGCCGGCGAGTCCTCGCTCACCTCGATCTCGACCAGCTCCACGTTCTCTCGGCGCAACGACAGGAGCGGCACGAACTGGTGGTTGGGCAGCTCGTGCTGGATCATGGAGATGGCCATCGTGGCGGCGCAGACCGTGGCGTCTATGCCCATGAGGTCGAACGTCCTCTGATTGCGCGGGTTGTTGACGCGAGCCACGACCTTCGGGACG
>MTKZ01127934.1_pt1 | contig 11971 bp, 13 predicted proteins | sample 1042781 | NCBI WGS metagenome assembly MTKZ01 (sample SAMN06212207, study PRJNA360539) | anaerobic digester metagenome | biome: Wastewater treatment plant; material: sludge; isolation source: anaerobic digester fed with sludge from wastewater treatment plant | place: Denmark: WWTP Viborg ...
AAAAGACCTCGCCGCTCACGCCGACGATGGCTATGGCCGGGAGGTTCGCCGCCGTCGCGAAGACATCCAGACGGTCTCTGAGAGCCGAGTAGGCCACCGCCGCCACGCAGGACATCTTGAGGATTCCCATCAGCAACTGCACGACCGATCGCGCGTTGAACAGCCGCTTGATGCCGGCCAGGGGGCTGACCCGGTTCAACGACGGTTTGATGCTCTGGAAGCTCACCAGGTAGCCGATCTGCATGAAGGCGGCGAGGAGCGCCAGAACCACGACCACCGCGAGAAATGGCCCCGCCACGGCAAGAAGCAGCCTGAACACCCTGGCCATCAGCGGAAGGATCTGCTGCGGGTCGGTCAAGGCAAGCTCGTCATCCTCCATGCACACCCGCATCGCCACGAGGAGATTCCCGAACAGCCGCCGTCCGAACCAGTCCAGCACGAGCAGCGAGCCCAGCAGCACCACCGCGGCCGTCAGGTCGGAGCTCCTGGCCACCTGCCCCGCCTTCCGTGCCTCGGTCCGACGGCGCTGGGTCGGGGCTTCGGTCCTTTCTTGCGCGGAATCAGGCATCATTCTCGCCCGCCCTGAGGCGGACGTCCTCATAGATCACGGCGATCAGGCGGCGGGAGGCACTCCCAGGCCGATCCGGATCGCATCGAACGCCTCACTCAACCCGTCCACCAGCACATTCTCCATGGAGATCATCGTCATCGCGGCCACGCTCAGGCAGATGGCCACCTTCACCGGAAAACCGATGTTCATCAGATGGAGCTGGGGAATGGTTCGAGACAGAAACCCAAAGGAAATCAGTGCCAGCATCAGAGCCAGTACCATCGGCCCGCCGACACGGATCGTGATTGTGAAAGCAAGATTCAGCAGATCGAGCAGCAGCGCGACCAGCCCTTCCGTCGGAACGGCGCCCAGGGGCGGAATGGCCTGAAAGCTGTCCAGCAACGCCCGTATCAACGCATGATCGCCGCGAACGGCAAGNNGGCAAGGAAGATCATCGTCGCCACCAGCGTGTACAGTTCGCCCATCGCGCCGGCGGAGGATTCGAGTAGCGGGTTGAATACTTCGCCCAGCCTCATGCCGGACATCTGCCCGGCAACCTCCGCGGCCATTTCCAGCCCCATGAACACCAGGTTGATCGCCAGACCCAACAGCACGCCGATTGCCAGTTCGCCCACCATGCCCACCAGGACCTCCGCCAACGTCAACTGCGACGGCAGCCAGGAGAGGGTCATCGGAAAAACGGCCAGCGAAATGGCCGCGGCCAGCAGGGCCCGAACCTGGACCGGCAGGGCGATGCTGCTGAATACCGGCGCGGTCAGCATGAGACCGCTGACGCGGAACAGCACCAGCATGAACGCCGGCAGAAAACCATAAAACCCGAACAGCAGCGACGGCATCCAGGAATCTCACCCTTTCGCCGGTCAGAATGGCGACTGCCCCAGCAGCGCGGTCGCGTATTCAAGCAACTGGTCCGTCAGCCACGGGACCAGAACCAGGGCCAGGCCGACCATGGCCACGATCTTCGGCACGAAAGTCAGGGTCTGCTCGTGAAGCTGCGTCATGGACTGAAACAGCGAAACCAGCAGACCCACCAGCAGGCCGATCGCCATCACCGGGCCTGAGATGGTCAACACCATGATCAGGGCGTCCCGACCCATATCCACCGCTTCGCCAGTCTCCACGTCTCGACCCCCGGTTCGGCCGCGTCGGCCCCGCGACCCTTACGAAAAACTCATCAGCAACGATGTCACCACCAGATGCCAGCCGTCCGCCAGGACAAATAACAGCAGCTTGAACGGCAGAGAGACCATGACCGGCGGCAGCATCAGCATGCCCATGGAAATGAGCACAGTGGCCACCACCATGTCGATCACCAGAAACGGCAGGTAAACCCGAAAACCTATGACGAATGCCGTTTTCATTTCGCTCAGGATGAACGCCGGCACCAGCGCGAGCGTGGGCACATCCTGGCGGCTGAGTTGCTGATCGATCGGAATGGTCTGTTTGCCCGAGTACTCGAGAAAGAGATAAATGTCTTCCTCGTTCCTGACCCGCTCGATCTGGTCGAACATGAACTCCCGCATGTGCCCTTCGGCAATGCTCAGGGCCTGGGTTTGAGTCATTCCCGGCTCCTGGTCGAGCCACGGTTTAACCGCTTCGTGATAGATCTTCGAATACGTCGGCGCCATGATGAAAAAGGTCATGAACAGCGAGAGACCCACCAACACCTGGCCGGGCGGAAGCTGCTGCGTGCCCACCGCCTGGCGCAGCAGGGCCAGCACGATCATGATCCGGGTGAAACAGGTGGTCATTGCCAGGATGGCCGGGGCCAGGCTGAGGACCGTCATCAGGATGACGATTTGCAGGGTGGTGCTCATGCCCTCCCGAGTGGTGGCCGCCGGAAGAACATGGCTGAGATCGGGGATCTGCAGGGGATTGTCCACCTGGCCGGAAGGAACGGCTTCCGGCAGGGCGACGGGCGGGGTCGACTGCGCGTAGGCCGCAGTCGACAACACCAGGACAGCCAGTGCCGTCGCCCAGCGATGAAGGCGTCCTTGCTCGGTCATGTTGCGAACTCCGCCGCACAGCAGGGCTGACGCCGCCGGACCGCCCGCGGCGATGGTGTCAGACCATCGCCGGCCAAAGACGGCCCCGCATCACGCCACGTTCCGTCTGGAGGTCAGACACCGGACTTTGTCCAGCAGGCTGCGCACCTGCTCGCCAGTGTTGACGTTCTCCTCTTCCTCCTCAGCGTCATCCTTCTCATATGCCTGGGATTCCTCCGAGAACACCCGGGCAAACTGATCGGTGATCGAACCCGGTCGGCGGCTGGCCGCCTCGCCGACCAGCATCGCAACCTGATCCGGGTCCTCGACCACACAGAGCGTATTCATGTCGTCGTTGGTCACGCCCAACAGCAGCAGTCGCCGTCCCATGCGAACCAGGACAAGACTCTGTTTGCTCGACAGCGCGACGCGGGAAAGCACCTCGATCGCACCCTGGCCGGTCAGCAAACGCCGGCCGGGCAGAGACTTCTTCACGATCCAGGCCAGGAGGACGATGAGGGCCAATACGGATAAGAGCGGCCAGAGATCCCTCGCCGACCACAAGCTGCCGTTGCGGCCACCGCGATGAATGTCTCGGGATCCACTTTCCCGTTGATTGGCCGCCGCTCGACGTTCGAGGAACGCCGTCGGGGCGATCGGAGCAGACTTGTGACCGACCGATTCCGGAAGTGCCGCGGCAGGTCGGGTGCCGGGGCCGGGCTGCCCGATCACGGGAGCAGCAGGACCGGCCTTGATCACGGTGACCGCAGGCTGCGTGGCCGGCGGCTCACGAAGCAGGGGAACCTGCGAGGTTGAGCCGCTCTGCTCATCACCGATGCTGAGAATATCTTGCGGAGGGATTCGCAGACTTGGCCGTGCCTCGATGAGCGGCGGGACCTGCTCGGCGGGAAGCCCGCCGGCAAGCGCCAGCGAAAGGCAAATGGCCGGAATGCCACGATTGAACACGCAACCAGTCATCGATTGGACCCTCCTGGTCCTGCGGACATCCTGTCTTGATGACTTCACTGACCCTTGCGCGACGGCCGGTTCGGCGGCCCGCCGCCCTGCTCAGGCCACCTCTTCCTGGCCGACGTCTCGCGAAAGGATATCGTTGATCCGCACGCAAAAGTTGTCGTTCAGCACCAGCACTTCGCCGCGTGCGACCAGTCGATCGTTAACCAGCACGTCCACCGGGTCACCGGCCAGCTTGTCCAGCTCGACGACCGAGCCTTCGCCCAGCCTGAGGACATCCTCGACCAGCATCCTGCTTCGCCCGAGTTCGATCTTGACGGACAGGTCGACGTCCCGCAGCAGATCCAGGCTGTGGGCGGCGGCCGGTGGCAGGCTCCCGGCGGGAAGTTTTGGTATGTCGAACGGCCGGGTGGCCGCCGGCGCAGACGCCGATGTCGCCGGCGCAGATGCGGCAGGCCCACCCTTCAGGGCGTCCTGTTCGACGGCGACGGCCTCGGCCATCGCAGCAGCGACCTCGTCAAAGGGACGCTTGCTCGAATCCACACGAGCGTCCGGCTGCGCTGCCGCGGAAGCATCCGCGGGATCGGGTGACGACGGCGTCTGCTCGTTCATTTCTGACTCCATGGACGCCGCTTGCAGCGCGGCGTCAACATCGTCCTGGCTCAACAGTCCGTCATTGGGGTCGTCTGCCATGGCCGCCGGCACTCCGTTTCGCGTTGTTCCCGGTCGGTCCGTTGGCCTGCCACACAATCAACGGACCTGAACTAGTCCGCCCGGTACGAGTTAAACTGCGGGATCAGCACCTTCTTCACGAACTCCTCACTGCCGAGCACTTCCACCAGAATCCGATGGAACTGCTGTCGCAGGGTCGCACAGTCCGGTTCGGCCAGCACCTGCGGGTCTGCGGCCCGAATCGTGCTCATGAAGCGATCGCCGATCGCGGCCTTCTTTCTCTCAAGCTGGGCCTTCAGATCCGTTTCCTTGTCGCTGCTGACCGACACCACGACCTTCACGTCGTACATCATCACCTGTCGGGCCCGCAAATTCTGGCCACGGAAGGCGGCGACCTCCACCTCCACATCCTCGGGCTTCTTCTGTCCCTCGGCCGGGTCGAGTCCGTTCACCGCGGCCAAGCCCTGAGCCTCAGCCCTGGCAGGTCCGCCCCCAAAATGCCTGGCCACGAGGGCAACACAGATTCCTTCGGCAACCATGATGCCCAGGAAAATGCTTCCGAAGACGATGTTCTTCTTCCGTCCGGCCGGCTTGGCCGTAACGTCCGTCCCGGCTTGAACGTCTGCTTGGTCAGCCATTCTCAGCTCGTTCTTTCTCGGCGATATTCAGTGCGTGCACACCCGGCTCCCGCGTATGCACGATCATCTCAATTCTGCGTCCCCAGGCCTGGTCGCTTTGTCCAACCTCCGTCGACGGGGATTTCTGGTCCCCGCAGGTCGTGACGGAGATGCGATCGGACGCTATGCCCGATCCGATCAGCAGGTTCGTCACCGCCCTCGCGCGGGCAAAGGACAGGTCCATCGCGTCCCCAAAGCCCGCTTGCGGGGGCAACTGCCCATCGCCGGCGTAAGCCCGGATTTCCAGGCGGGTCTGGCCGTTGGCCAGCGCCTCGCCAATCCGACCGAGCAACTGCCGCGCCTCGGGCATCAACTGGGCCCTGAAGCGCTCGAAGGCGACATCGCCGCCGACCTGGACGACAATCCGGTCCGGACCGGTGGTCACCTTGCAGCAGGCCGCCAGTTCCGGGTCAATCGGTTCCGGGACACGAAGCCCGGAGGAGATCAGCCCGGCTTTCTGGAGACGCTCGACAAACGTCGAGGCTCGATCCGAGAGGGCCGTCGTCCCCGATGAACGCTCGATGGCCGAAAACCCGAAACCGCTTCGGACGGCCGATCCGATTCTGTCGAACCGGTCATCCCGACGAAATTCGCTCATGGCGGCAATCATCACGAACACCGCCAGAAGCAGCGACATCATGTCGCCAAAAGGCAGCAGCCATGAGGAATCCGCCGCCTCATCCGTCTTTGTTCTGATCCAGAACAACCGCATCGTCAGGCCACCCCGACCAGACCCCGACGGCCGTCGCGGCCGGCTCGGGTCGGTGAATCGCCGCCGACCCCCGGAATCGGGCCTGGCGGCATGATCGGCGGTCTGGCCTGCGGAACGGTCGGCCGCGGAGCCTTTGCTGCAGGCTGGGGCACCTCGACCGGTATTCCCGGTACGCCGCCCGCCGCAGGTTGCTGAACAGGCGCCTCGTCGACCACGGCCTGAGCCACGGTCTTCGGCAGCCGCACCGGTCGCCGCTGCGGCGGCAGCAGTACCTGCAGCCTTTGAGCNNAGTTCCCCCGCCTGTATCGCCAGAACCCCTTCCAGCGCCATCGTCTTGCACAGCAGCTCTTCGCCGTTTCGCTGCGAGAGCTTGCGCACCAGCGCCATACAGAACACGTTGGCAATGATCAGCCCGTACAGGGTGGTCATCAGGGCCACTGCCATGCCGGGGCCAATCCTGCTGGGATCGTCCATTCTCCCGAGCATCACCACGAGGCCGATCAGCGTCCCCATCATGCCGAATGTCGGGGCACTGCGACCTATCGACTCGAGCATCCCCCAGTTCTCGCGATGCCGCAGATCGATGCTCTCGAGCTCGGCCTGCAGTATCGTGCGAATGGTGCTCGGCTCATAACCGTCAACCGCCATGTGAACGGCCCGCTTCAGGAAATCATCCCGCAAACCCGCCACGGGCCGATCCAAAGCCAGCAGCCCCTGCCGTCGAGCCACCTCGCCCAGGGCGATCAGGGTGACAAGCGTGTCTTCGATTGGGCGCGTGCTGACATAGAACGCGTTCCGCATCATTCCCCCGATGCACCGGAACTGCCCGGCAGGACAGGACATCACGGTCGTCAGCACCGCCCCGCCAAGAACCAGGGCCAGCGACGAGGCCTGCCAGAACACGTGCGCAGACAGGCCCGTGCCCGCGACCATCACTCCCGTTAACAGCAGGATGGTCAGAACCAGCCCGACAACGGTCGCGCGATCAACCATGGCCACCTCCTGTGCGCCAAGGCGCGCCGCTTATCGGACGAGGCCTACGACCACGCAACTCATCCTTTACATCGGTCATGCAATCCACGCGATTCACCTGCCGACCCGGCGCTGGCGATTCCCTTTTTTGCCGGCCTGTCGGTCTCCTGCCCACACCCGAGGCCCTCGCCGGGGCTGAGTCGCGCACCGGCGGGCAGCCTGCTCCGCCGAAGCAGCCGCTTCGACTGCGAAGATCGGGAACCGCCCGCAACACCCGCCGAGTTGGGCTCCGCACAGCCGGCAAAGGTCGCCGACCGGAAAGCACACTAAGGCCTGAAGACTCGGACCATTCGTCCGTATTCGATGGCTCTGGCAACAACCTCCTCCATCCGCTCCCGAACAATGAACGTCTCGCCGTTGACCAGCACGATGGTCGTATCCGGCCGTTCTTCGATGGTGCGGATCAACTCCGCATTGACCACGAAGTGCGTGCCATTCAGCCGGGTCAGCGTGATCACGTTTATGTGTCCAAGGTCACCTGACCGCGTCGGGGCGTCCCGGGGCCCAGCGCCTCCGGGCCCCACTCAGACGCGGGCCGCACCTCTTCTTATCGGGCTATCGACAACAATTCATTGAGCAGTTCGTTCGAGGTGGTGATCACCCGTCCGGACGCCGAAAAACCGGTCGATGCAGTGACAAGTCCGATAAACTCGCGTGTCAGATCCACGTTACTGAGCTCCAGAGTCGCTCCCTGGATGGTTCCCGCTCCCAGGTTCCCGGGGGCAGTGATCAGCGGCTGGCCTGAATTTGACCCTTCGTAGTACAAATTGTCCGTCCGGGAGACGAGGCCCTCGGCGTTGATAAAGGTGGCAATGGCGACCTGGCCGAGAGGGCGACTGAGCCCGTTGGTGAAGACGCCGTTAATAACCCCGTCCGCGCCGGTGTTAAAGCTGGTCAGCGTGCCGGCCTCAAAGCCGTCCTGGAAGGTCATGACCATCGTGGACATGTCCGTCGTCAGGCCGGTAAGGTTGCTGAAGTCCAGTTCAAAGCTGACCGGGTTGGAGGCCCCGCTGTTATCACGGTCAACCTGGATGATGTTGTTGGTCACATTGAGCAGCCGGCCGTTGTTGTCGAACTGGATGGTACCGGTAGTCCCCAGCGCGGGGGTCGCATCGGTGTCGTCGGCACTCTCGGTGTAGAACCGCCAGAGCGTGCCGCCATCCGTCTTGTCTTCGAGGACGGCGGTCACACTGACCTGAATCGGCGTGCCCAGCGAGTCGAACACCAGGAAACTGGTGTACACGCTTTCGCCGTTGGCTTGCTGCTGAGGGGTGAACTGAAACGGACTGGCGGTCACGGTTTCGTTTGAGTTGCGGATTCCCACCTGAGCGATCTCAATTCTGTTGTCGTAGCCGACGTTGCCTTCGATGATGATGGTTCCATCGGGCGGGGTCCCTAAACCGCTGGCGACGGTGATGCCGGGCGTATTGGGCACCGCCGAGTCTGTGTTCAGCCCGATCTCGTTGTTCAGGAATGTCAAGAAATCATTCAGGGTGCTGGCGGCGTCAACCGTGAAGGTGGCCGGTTCAATCTGTCGCCCGCCCTTGCGCACGTCCTGAAGGGTGATGACGTCGCCCTCCGCGAAGAGGGGGCTTGTCGTCGAAACAGCAGGGTCGTGCAGGTTGGTCAGCAAGGTTGTGCCGGTGGCGGCAGCTCCACCGCCACCTTCCGTGAATACCTGGGACTGGAGGATGGTGCCCTGAGTACCTTCCGTTCCATTGGCGTTTAGATTGCCGTCGAAGGCGGCCGACGACGTCGCCCGGGCAATGGTCAACGTCCCCAGGGGGATGTTCAGGTCGACCAGTTGGGACCGATCGATGTTGAATGCGGCATCAATGCCGTAGCCCTGTACCGGGAATCCGTCGGTGGTCACCAGCGTATTGGAGGCGTCCAGGGCAAACATGCCGTCGCGGGTGTAGGCCTGTCGGAGCTCCGGTGTTCTCACGATGAAGAAGCCATTGCCCTCAATGGCCATGTCCGTGGGCACGCCGGTGGTCTCGAGGGCCCCGGATTGGAAGTTGCGCTGGATCGCACCCACCAAGGATCCCATGCCAACCTGCGACGGGTTGGTGCCGCCGGAGGTGTCGCTGGGGGCCGATCCGCCGGAGAGCATCACGGCGAACTGGTTCTGAAAGGATGCTCGGCTTCCCTTGAAGGCCGTCGTGTTCACATTGGCGATGTTGTTGCCGACGGTATCAATCCGATACTGGTTGGCGTTGAGGCCTGAAAGGCCCGTGTACATTGCACTGGTCAATCCCATTGCCCGTCTCCTTTTCTGATCCGGCTCGGCTCTTGCCGCCGAGGCAACCTGTCATGTCTCTCACTTCCATCGGCCGGCTCTGTCGGTGCGGCCGGCCCAACGAAATCCCTTGGTCATGCCGCAGTCTCAGATTCTTCCGTCTGCGAGGAAACCTCGGCTTCGTCCTCCGACTCGTCCGCCGTCTCCTGTTCCAGTTGCGGCAGGGTAACCTCCGTCAAACTGGTGACGGGCAGTTTCAGCCCGTTGTCGAGTCGCAGCAGCGCCTCACCGCTGCTGGTGAACTCGACGCCCGTCACCACGCCTTCGAGTTCATATTCATTGCCCGCCGAGTCGGTCACATTGCCTCGAACCTGCTTACCGATCAGCCCGGAAGCGGAGGCAAACCTCTGCTGGTCAGTGAGTTGTTCAAGCCGCTCGGTGAGGCGGCTGTTCATCTCCAGCTCCCGGATGGTGGACATCTGGGCGATCATTTCCTGGTTGGTCATGGGTTCGAAGGGATCCTGAAGCTGGAGCTGCTTGATCAGGATCTTCATGAAGTCTTCGCCGCTGACACCCGAGAAATCCCGCTGGCTTGTCGCCTGGGAAGTCAGACTGTTGGCATATTGTGTCGCTGATATCTGCATCTCACTGTCCTCTCAGCCGTCCCGGCGGAACCGGGGCGGCCAGATCGATCTGCCTCATTCTCCGATGAGGCGAATCTCCATACGCCTTGTCACACGACCAGGTCGACGCCCGTCTCCGCCAGGCCGTCAAGATAGTCCTGCTCCTCCCCGAACCAAGCGTCCTCCTGCGAGAACGCGGAGCCTTCACTTGTCCATTCCGATTGCGACGACGTCTCGCTTCCGCCGCCGGCATGCCCCTGCCAGCCAGGGTCGTGAGAAGCCTGGCCCTCCCAATGCTCCTGATGCTGGAAAGGTCGGTCCTGATGGGACTCGGCAGGGGTTCCCTGGGGAACACGAAGCTCGACCTGTATCTGGCTGAGCTTGAAACCGTGTTGTTCGAGGGAACTCCGCAGCTCGCTCAGCCGGCTCTGCAGGGCATCGCGGCCCAGGAGCGTGTCGGCCTGCAGCCGGAGCGTCAGCCCGTCGCCGTGTACGCGGACATCGACCCTGAGCTGCCCCAACTCGGGGGGATCGAGCCTCAGGGCCATCGACGAATGCCTCGCGCCGATGTTCGCCCGGACCACGTTAGCGAGGTCGGTCATTGCCCGGGCCTCGTTCAGGCTGACGCCCTTGCCGCCCAGGTCGCGCCCGATCGAGACGGCCGCCGGCGGAAGATCTCGCGAGCCGATCCGCTCCCGCACACGCCCGGCGAGCTCAAGCAAGCCCCTGAACTCCTCACTCGCACCGGTTTGCTGGGCGGAGCCATCCGTGCTCTTCGCCGCATCGCCGGAAGAGGCTTGCGAACCCGCGTTCTCTCCTTGCGGGCGGTTTTCGTCCTGGCCCGGCAACTGCTTGTGCGTCGGACCGCCGCCTGCCAGTCCGCCGGTCAGCAGGGCTTTCGTCATCCGGCTTTCAGGCATCTGGTCGGCCGTCGGCTGTCCCTCAACGGCTTGCTGAAGACGAGCACCGGGCTGCTTATTCCCCGACGCACGATCCTGAGCCTCGACCACCTGTTCCAGGTGAGCGGCCACACCGCGCAGAAACTGCCAGACGGAAATCGACAGTTCTTGACTGTTCTGGATGTTCTCGCCGGAGAGCGGCTGGGCAGCCTGTTCCGCGGCCCCCGTTTCGACCGGCACCTGCTCTCCGGCGTTATCTGCCGCTTGCGGGACCGTACATTCGTCGGAACAGGACTCGGAAGCCTGGCCGGTCGCCGCCACCTGCAGAATCTCTGCCACAAGCGGACTCAGGGTTGTGGAGACCGCAGGCCTGGCATAGGTTTTCATCGTTGTCGAGTCCGCCGGGCGGGTCGGCGGCGACGGCGTCTCGACCGGGACCTCACTCACCTTGAGCAGCGATTCCCACGGCAAGTCTTCCATAGGGTCGATCTGCACCTGGGTCTGCGGCAACGGCTCAGGCTGAGTTGCCGCCTGGTTTACCGGCGTCTGGTCAGCAACAGGCTCCTGCGTCTGGCCGGCCGCGCCGGTTTCCGCCACCTGAGGCGGCTTCTCGCCGGGGCCGGGCTGCGGGGGCTCGGCCTGTTCAGGCCTAACCTGTCCAGGATCGGCCTGCCCAGGCTCAACCTGCTCGGACTCATCCTGGTCAGCCTTCTGTTTCATCACCGGTTCCGGCTGTGGAGCCTGCTGGTTTTCCTTCAGCGCTTCGTGCCCATTCAAACCCTTGTTTTTCTGCTCACCGGCGGTGGCGGCTTCCGCGTTGCCGGCCGTGGCCGCCTTCTTCTCGTCGGCAGCGCAGGCCTGCCGCTCGGCGGCGGTCTTGTTGTTCAGCGAGCCTATCGAGCGGCGAGCCGAATCGAAGACGACCGCGAACACGTCGCCCGACGCTTTCGGTTTGTCACGCAGCGCCGGCGCGGAGCGCGCGACAGTGCAGATTTCCGCCCGTTCCACGGTGGACACGTTATCCTCCGTCGGATGCAGGGCCACCGGAACCATCCACGCCGGCCGCCGTCGAGTTCCCGTACTTGCCAATCTGGTTCAGGATCCTCCCGATCCAGGCCTTATCCTCTTCCGTCTTGCAGGCGTTGATGATCGCCTTGACGCGGTTCTCATCCATCTTCATCAGAAGCTGAACCGCGTCGGGCTCCTTGATCTGGTTCTTGAGCAACTGCATCGCCAGCTTGGGCTCGGTCTTGGACAACAGATTGAGCTGACGATCAAACCCCGCCTGCTCGCCCTCCTTGNNTTCAGCTCGTTTTCCTTCCGCTCCAGCTTCTCGATCAGTTGGCGGGTCTCGAGCTGGATCCGCTTGTCGAGCAAGTCCCGGTCGCGCAATTCGCGGGCCCGGCGACTGTCTTTCAGTGCGAGCAGTTCCTTCATCTCCTGTCGTCGGACGATCTCCTCGCCGGACGGCTGAGCATTCCGATCCCGCTCCGCAGGCCGGCTGGAGGCAACCGCCGGCTGCGATGTGGGAAACTCGCCTCGCAGCACGACGGCCATCTGCTCGACCCGCTCGGCGTTCAGGCGTCCGC
>MTKZ01119668.1_pt1 | contig 11969 bp, 9 predicted proteins | sample 1042781 | NCBI WGS metagenome assembly MTKZ01 (sample SAMN06212207, study PRJNA360539) | anaerobic digester metagenome | biome: Wastewater treatment plant; material: sludge; isolation source: anaerobic digester fed with sludge from wastewater treatment plant | place: Denmark: WWTP Viborg ...
GATCCAGATCAGCACCGTCAAGGCAATCGTCGAGACGATGAGCCGAACCTGGGTTTTCATGCGGGGGCCTCCGCCGTCTCGTGATGAGGTGACTGGGCGGGGCCGGCCGGAATCTGCTGGCCGACTGATTCATCGGCCGGTGCTTCCTCCGCGGCCCGACCCTCCGGCACCGCAGGGCTCGGCGCCGGTTCGGGCTCGGGTTCCGGCTCAGGCACAACATCTTCCCGAGGCACAAGCGGTACTCGGGTGTGGCTCAGGTGGTGGCAGATGGTGTCGTAGAGGTCGGCCGGGCGGATATGAGGGTGCAGACGCCCCCCTTCGGCAATCGAGATTGAGCCGGTTTCCTCGCTGACCACGACTACGATGGCATCGGATTCAAGGCTCAAGCTGATGGCCGCCCGGTGGCGGCTGCCCATGGACCGATCGACTCCCTCGGCATCTACCAGCGGGAACTCGCAACCCGCGGCGGCAATCCGCCCGTTCTGGATCACCACCCCCAGATCGTGCAGGGCCGACCCCGGCCAGAAGATGGTGTTCAACAGTTCGGCCGACAGACGGGCATCGAGACGCACCCCCTCTTCCACAATGCCGGAGAGCCCGACATCTCGTTGGATGGCAATCAACGCTCCAATCTTGTTCTTGGAAAGCTGAGTGCAGGCCGCTGCAACAGGAACCGCCACGCGGTCGATCTCAGACTGGCTGATCCGTCGCCAGCGGGTCTCCCCCAGACGCATCAGGCCTCGCCGCAGCTCCGGCTGGAAAACGACCAGGGTCGCCAGCAGTACCGACCACAAGAATGGCTGGTACAGCACGGTCAGCCGGTCCAACCCGAGGAACTCGGCCATGACGTTCACGAGCAGGAACCCGACGATCAGGAGAATGACCAAGCCCTGCAGCAGACGGGCACCGCGCGTCCCGTGCAAAAACCGCAGGACGCTGTATACCACGATGCCGATCAGCGCCATCTCCAGCAGGATTTGAAAAGGCGAATACGCCTCGGAGGCGAATATACTCCGCAGATAGTTGAGCATCGCCTGGATCATGGACCCGCCCGGACCTGAGAATGCACCGAACAACTTCACCCCTGCTTCCCCCAAAGTATACGACATCGGCTGCTCCTCGCCAACCGTTAGACACGGCGAAAACGAAAAAGTTGGCCGTTCAGCCGTTTCAGGAGCATTTGCCGGGCGAAGCCCATACGCCGATTGTGAGGCCTCGACTGGCCAGTTAGAATCGCCCCTGCTCACGAAGGGTCATTGCGGTGGTCATGCCACCATGGAGGACGGGCCGGTCAGACCGTTCCGTTATCAACATGCCTCGATTGGGACACGGATTCATCTGCCGATTATGCCTCTGCATCCCCGTATTGACCTTGGGGGCTGCCTCCAGCCGGGCGGCGGCGCCCAAAGCCAGCCTGACGGTGAGGGTACCCATGACGGATGTTACACGGCTGGCAACCGACGTCTACCTGCCCACCACGGGCGGCCCACGGTGGCCGGTCCGTCTGGTCCGCACGCCATATGGGCGGGTCAACTACAACCGCGAATACGGCGCCAAAGCCGAGCTGGGCTATGTCATGGTCGTCCAGGACATGCGCGGACGATTCGACTCCGAGGGCAAGGACCTGGCCTTTATCGACTGCGGGTGGGGTGACAACAAGGACGGCCTCGACACCATCAACTGGATCCTCGCCCAGCCCTGGTGCAATGGGGAGATCGGCACCGAGGGAGCCTCGGCCATGGGCATCACCCAGTGTATGCTCGCTCCGACCGACCCGCCGGGACTGGTGGCCCAGTACATTGCGGTCGCAGCCCCCAGCCTCTATCACCACGCCACCTATGTCAGCGGTGCATTGCGGGCTGCGCTCATCGACGGCTGGTTGACCGGCGCGGGATTCGATCCGGACAATATGTGGCTCACCTGCCTGCATCCTTTCTATGACGGACACTGGCGGAAACTCAACTCCATCGCGGAGGCCCCGCGGATCAAGGTTCCCGCCGTGTTCTTCGGGGGGTGGTACGATGTCTTCCTGCAGGGCACAATCGACGGCTTTGTCAGCCGACACAACAACGGCGGCCCCGGAGCCAAGGGCAAACAAAAGCTGATCATCGGCCCGTGGGGGCACGGCGGGCCCAAGGCAGATTTGGGACCAGCCACGCCGATGGGTGAACTCACCTATCCGCCCAATTCGCTCAAGACGCCCTTCCCTTGCGGCGGTGATGCATGGTTCGAGTTCTACCTCAAGGGGGTCGACACCGGCGTGGAGACGGTGCCGGCCGTCCAGTATTACACCATGGGGGCCGTAGGTGAAGAGGATGCACCCGGCAACGAATGGCAAACCGGTGACAATTGGCCCGTGCCCGCGGAGCCAACCCCCTTCTACCTCCACGTGGACCGTAGTTTGTCCCGGAAAGCTCCGGAGACCGCCAATGGGCGGCTGGCCTTTACCTATGATCCGCTCGACCCGGTACCGACGCGGGGCGGGTGCCTGCTGCTGTCGTGGAATGAATACGGGACAAAGCGGAAGGTAACCTCCGGGACATATGACCAGCGCGACATCGAGCAACGGCCTGACGTCATCACGTTCACCACCGAGCCGCTGGCCGGGCCGCTGGAGGTGACCGGGCGTCTGACGGCCCGCCTTTTCGTGGCCAGCGACCGGATTGACACCGATTTCGCCGTCAAACTCACCGACGTCTATCCCGACGGCCGGAGCATGAATGTCACCGACGGCTTGGCCCGTTGCCGTTATCGCAAGGGTTTCGACCGGCTGACGCCACTGGAGCCGGGGCAGCCTGCCGAGATCGAGGTTGACCTGTGGTCCACGAGCATGGTATTCAACAAGGGCCATCGCATTCGCGTCGCGGTGACCGGCAGCAACTACCCCCGCTTCGATGTCAANNCGATGTCAACCCGAATACCGGCTGGCCGGCCTGGCCGATGGGGCCCACGCTCAAGGCCCACAACCAGGTACTCTGCGACAAGGAACACCTCTCGTGCGTCATCCTGCCGGTGGCCGGCAAATGACCTTGGGTGCCATGCCCGCGGCTCTGCGTGGGCATGTCTGCTCCCAATGCGGGTTTGTAGGGCGCGATCCAAAGGAGAACTCACTTGACCACCATCGCCGATGTCGTCTCGCTCGCCAGAGAAGGACAGAACATCCTCTTCAACATCCGTGGCAAGGCTCGGGTGCAGTTGACCATCCTGACGGCGGATCTTGTACGCGTGCAGATCGCGCCCAAGGGGACGTTCCGGTCCAACGTGTCACGTGCAGTGGTCAAGACGAACTGGCCCGCGGCGGCGTTCGAGGTCAGCGAGACACGGGATCAGGTCATCATCGCCACCTCGGTCATGCAGCTGATCGTTCGGAAAAAGCCGTTCGTGCTGGAATGCCGCGATCTGTCCGGCAAGCTCATCGTCGGCGACGACGCCAAGCGACGCATCCGGTGGGATAACGGCCGGACAGAGGTGCTCAAAACCACACAACCGGGCGAGAAGTACATCGGTCTGGGCTGGCGGCCTCAGCGTCTGGTCCGCAGCGGCAGGAAGTTCGTGATGCGCAACCGGTCCAGCTACGAGCCGCCGGAAACCTTCAACGCCGAGGTCCCGCTGTGGTACGGCCTGCGGCGCGGACGGGCATACGCGATCTTCTTCGACGACACGTCATGGGGAACGATCGACGTCGGGGCGTCAAGCCGGCGGTATATGAGCTTCCGCAACCTCGGCGGCAATCTCGATTACTATATCTTTGCCGGCCCGACCATGGCCGGAATCCTCGACCGATTCACCGAGCTGACCGGCCGTCCGTTCATGCCCCCGCGATGGGCCGTGGGCTACCAGCAGTGCCGCTGGAGCTACACGCCGCAGTCGCAGTTGCTCGAAATCGCCGGTGAGTTCCGCCGCCGCAAGATCCCCTGCGACTGTCTGTATCTCGACATCGACTACATGCCCAACGGTCACGCACTGACGTTCGACCCAAAGACATTCCCCAAACCGGTCGCCTTGCTGCGGCGGCTGCATGGGCAAGGCTTCCGCGTGATCGCCAACATCTCCCCCCTGCTGGTCCGCAGCGACCCAAAATTCGGGCAGGCCCTGCGCAGAGGTCTCTTCCTGAAAACGGCAAGAGGCAAGGTCCTCATCGGGCGCCATTTCTACTGGAAGGAATTTCGCGGCGACAAGACGGGCGAGTGCGCCTGGCTGGATTTCACCAGGACGGCCGCGCGCGAGTGGTGGGCCCACCGGCACAGGGCCTTTCTGCGGACGGGCGTCGACGGCATCTGGAACGACCTCAACGAGCCCGAAGAGATGGGCAAGGACTGGCCGTCGGACGTGAAATACGGCTTCGACGGCCGACCAGTCGACCACTGCCGCACGAGCCCGCAGTATTCGTTGATCCAGGCGGAGATGTCCTACGACATTCTGCGGAAACACAGACCCCGGCAGCGCCCGTACGTGATCAGCCGCGGCGGCTATGCCGGTATTCAGCGATGCTCGGCCCTCTGGACGGGCGACAACAAAAGCGGCTGGGTCAACGACTTTAAACGCAACATCCCGATGGGCCTGTCGATGTCCATCTGTGGCAACCCGCACAATGGCCACGACATCGGCGGGTTCTTCGGCCAGCCCAAGCACGAGGACCCCATCGACCCAGAGCTGTACGTCCGCTGGATGCAGGCCGGTGTGTTCAACCCCTTCTGCCGGCAGCACCACGACGGGTTCGGCAACAACCCACGGATGCCCCGGCCGTTCACCGAGCCATGGCGGTTCGGGCCGGAGATCGAGGCCATCTGCCGGCGTTTCATCGAAATGCGATACCGGCTGATGCCCTACTTGTACACGCTGTTCCACAATGCCCACCAGACAGGCGAGCCCGTGCAACGGCCAACTTTCTGGGATTTCCCACAGGACCCCCTTACTCTGCGCCACGACTACGACTTCATGTTCGGGCCGTTCATGCTGGTTTCACCGGTGACCAGGCCGGGCGCCTCAACGTGGGATACCTACTTGCCGGCCGGGACTCAATGGATCAACTGGTGGGACGAATCAGTCTACCCTGGCGGACGAACGGTGACGACCAAGACGCCGCTGGACCGCTTGCCAATCTTCGTTCGCGACGGGGCGATCATTCCAACGGGCCCCTTCTCGCAGTACGAGGGGCAGCAGCCGCTCGACACACTCACACTCGATGCCTATCCCTCGGCCAATCCAAGCAGCTTCACGCTCTATGAGGACGACGGCATCTCCTGGGACTATCTGAAGGGCGGATACGGCAAGACACACTACCAGATGAGTGGCACGGGCGACGCGTTTGCGACTGNNACGCGTTTGCGACGGGAATTGGGGCTCGCCAGGGAAGCTTTGTCCCAACACCTCGCAAGTACCTGCTCAAGATCCACCGCTGGCCGGGCAGCACGCTCGCTCCTCGCCTCAACGGCAAGCGGCTGCCAGGTTACGCGACCCGGGCCGCCTTGGATGCCGCGGAATCGGGTTACTTCATCGACTCCGCGGCCTCGATCATGAACATCAAATTCGCGGACAACGGGTTGGCCATGTCAGTAACCCTGCGACCCTCTGCGTCCACTGCGGCTCAAACACAACCCGCTGGTTGCTGACAACTGATCGCTGAATGCTTGCCCCGATCTCTGTTGAGGGGCCGACAGCTTCCGAAAAACGACCTGCGCCCCCGTGTCGATCTGCGGCACAAGGATGTCGTGCGAAGCACGACGTATCGGGCTTTTCTGATCAACCATGGATATCACTGATATCACGGATCAGAACTCAAGCGTGACCCGCGATCCGTGTCATCAGTGCAATCCGTGGTCCTTCTCTCGTCTGTCCGTGTTCCCGCAGCGCGACCGGTTGCCTGGCATCTAAATGCGCTCTGACCGCAGTGACCCCCTTCGGGCAGAAACAAGCTATTAGCTCTTAGCTTTTAGCTGTTGGTTCTTGGCCGGGCGATCGTGTTTGGCGCTGGTCTTTGAGCCAAGTGAGCCAGCGGTCCAGGCCGTCGCCGCGTTTACTGGATATCTCCATAAACGGGGCACGGGTGTTCAGCCGCGACAGGTCGTCGCGGACTCTCGAAATGTCGAAGTCGAGAATATCCAGCAGGTCCACCTTGGTCAGCAGCACGGCGTCGGCCCTCTGGAAAAGCGTGGGATACTTGGCGACTTTGTCGTCGCCTTCCGGGACGCTGAGCAGCACGACGCGAAGGTGCTCGCCAAGGTCGAACGCGGCCGGGCAGACCATGTTGCCGACGTTTTCGATGAACAGGAACGCGAACCGCGAGAGATCGAGGCAACGCAGCCCCTCGGCGACCTGGCCGGGCGTAAGATGGCAACCCTTGCCGGTGTTGATCTGAACGGTTTCGACGGCCAGAGGGCCAAGCCGCTCGGCGTCGCGCGTGGTCTGAAGGTCCCCCACCAACACCGCGCACGGGCACCCGGGGCCCAACGCCGGAATCGTGGTTTCCAGCAGGGTCGTCTTGCCGCTGCCGGGGGCGCTCATCAGATTGATCGCCAGCAGACCGGCCTCGTCCATGAGACGGCGATTCTCGCCAGCCGCCGCCGCACTTGCCTTGAGGACGCTCTCAACCACGTGGATCTGCTTCATGTCGACACTCCTTCGTCCACGTCGCAGGTGATGTTGCGGACGACGATGTCGTCTCCGGCCGTGATGCCGGGGTTTGCGTGGCCACAGGATGGGCATACGAAACTGACGTCGATGTCCGGGCTGTAGGCGGTGCCGCAGTCGTTGCATACTGCCGTTACCGCGATTTCCCGGAGCTTCAGTGTCGCCCCCTCCGCCAGGGTGCCGGCAACGGCGGCACTGAAGGCCATTTCGAGGGCCTCCGGAACCACCTGGCGCATGCGGCCGATCTCGACCTCGACTTCGCCGATGCGCGTGGCCTTGTGCTGCCCTGCCACGTTCAGCAGGCAGTCGACAATCTCGACAGCAATGGCCATCTCGTGCATCGTAGCGATTCTTCGGTCGACTTACGCGGTCAGCAGATCCGCGGCAATTCCTCTCCGTAGGGCCGCTGAATGATCCTTCGCCCCCCCGCCGGGGTGATGAGTTCGACCAACGGCGGATCGCGTCGGATAACCTGCCCGATCACGGCCGCGTGACGACCGAGGGGGTGGGCGCGGCACGCGTGCAACAAACGGCCGGAGTCCTCTCCCGCCACGACAGCCACGACCTTGCCCTCGTTGGCAACCGTCAGCGGATCCAACCCGAGCAGTTCGGCGGTGTGGCGCGCGACGGGCGCGATGGGGATTGACTCCTCCGTCACCTCAACGGTCAGTCGCGAATCCTCGGCCAGGTCGGCCAACACACCGGCTACCCCACCGCGCGTCGGATCGCGCAGGAACTTGATGTCGACGCCGCTGTTGAACATCGCGTCAATCAAGCCGGCCAGCGGCGCAACGTCGCTGGTCAGTTGCGTGTCGAAACCCAGCCCTTCGCGAACGGACATGATCGCCAGACCGTGCTCGGCGATGGGTCCCGTGACAATCACCGCATCGCCCGGCTCCAGGCGAGCCGCGCCGAGGCGGGCACATTCTCGCACTTCGCCGACCCCCGCGGTGGTAATCATCAACCCGTCATCGCCGCGCCGCTCGATCACCTTCGTGTCGCCGGTGGCGATGACCACGCCGGCTTCCGCGGCGGTTGCGGCGATCGATCGTATCACGCGAGCCAGCAGGGCAAGCTCCAGTCCCTCCTCGATCACCATGGCGAGACTAAGGGCTTTCGGCACCGCTCCGGCAACCGCGAGATCATTGACCGTACCGCAAACGGCCAGCCGACCGATATCGCCGCCCGGAAACTCGAGCGGCTGAACCACAAAAGCATCGGTGGTGAAGGCGATCCGGCCGGAAACCGAGAGCATCGCGCTGTCGGTCAGCGGGTCCAGCAGAGGATTGGACAGGGAAGGCAGGAAACGCTCCTGGATCAATCGCCGCGTCAGCTCGCCGCCGCCGCCGTGAGCCAAAACAATCCGCTCGCCAGTCAACTGGTCTTTGCCGGTCATATCCACCATCTCAGGTTGCACCCCCTATTCCTGGCCGTGGGGACCTCAATTCCGCAGCCCATTCCCGCCCCCGCCAACGCGACGAGCCACCCTCCACTCATCACCCATCACTCATCACTCATCACCCATCATGGTTTATGATCGAGTGCGCCCATACTTGTACCACGCCGCACACGTTCCTTCCGAACTGACCATGCACGGCCCCACCGGCATGGTCGGCGTGCACGCCTTGCCGAACAGGCTGCAATCCGGAGGCAGCAGTTTGCCCTGGATCACCTCGCCGCATCGGCACCCGGGTTGCTCATAGTCCTCGCCGATGGTCAGGCCCAACTGGGCAACGGCATCGAACTGCCTGAATGCGCGGCGAAGCTCAAGCCCGCTGGCCGGAATCGTGCCCATGGCCCGCCAGATCGTGTCGGCCGGCTGAAACACTTTGGCGAGGCATTCACGCGCCGCAAGGTTGCCCTGCTCGGTCGCCGCCACGCCGTAAACGTTCTCAACTCTCGACTCGCCGCGGGCAATCTGCTCCAACAGGTGCAGCAATCCCAGGAGCATCTGTCCGGCCTCAAAGCCCGCGACCACGCAAGGCTTGCCGAACCGCTCGGCCACCGGCCGATAGGCTGCCGAACCGATCACCACCGTCACGTGGCCGGGGCAGAGAAAACCGTCGATCGGCACATCGCCCGCCGACAGCAGTGCGACCATGGCCGGGATGACCAGCTTATGACCGGGAAGGATGAAGAAGTTGCGGAGGTCGCGGTTCTGGGCATCCAGCACTGCGGCGGCCGTCGCGGGGGCGGTCGTCTCGAAGCCGACAGCCAAAAAGAGCACCTGGCGATCGGGATGATCGGCGGCATATTTGACCGCGTCGCGCGCGGAATACACAACCACCACCTGGGCGCCGCGAGCCCGCTGCTTTTCGAGGCTGCCGGTCCTGCCCGGTACGCGAACCATGTCGCCATAGGTGCAGATCGTGACCTCGGGGCGGATGGCCGCTTCACATGCCGCGTCGATGTATCCCTGCGAGGTCACACAAACCGGACAACCCGGACCGCTGACCATGCGGAGGGTCGGCGGCAGGAGCGATTTGACGCCGGTCCTGAAGAGGGCCACCGTGTGCGTGCCGCAGATCTCCATGAGCTGAACCGGCCGCAATCCCCGAGCAACGTCGGCGATTCGTTCCTTCATTTCTTCAATGCTCAGGTGCGACATATCAGCTCACAGTGGAGGTTGACGGCGCTACTGCCCGCCCGACAACTCCGGTGGCAGATCGGCCAGACCCGCGGCCTTCAGATACGTCCAGGTCTCCAGGGCCTCGGCCTCATCCAGGACACTAAGGGCATAACCGGCATGCACCAGCACCCAGTCGCCGACCTTGGCTTCAGGCGTGAAGGCCAAGCCCACCTCCAGACGCGTGCCCTGAAAATCGATCGTGCCGACGGTCGACATTGGCGCGCCGGATTCGGGCGTGCGGATGTCCAGCACTCTGCCAGGCACGGCTAGACACATACGAGTCCTCTCCTGACGCGTTCAGCGGCGGCCACGGCCTGCCCCAGAGCGATACCGCCATCGCCGGTTGGAACCTCCCGGTGCGAGGAGACAGTCAGGCCTCGCTCGATCAGCCGGTCGGTCAGCAACTCCAGCAGCAGTCGGTTCGCGAAACAGCCACCGCTCAGGACGGTACGACGTATACCCGTCCGGGCCGCGGCATACTCAACAACATCGGCCAGCATACCGGCACAGGCTTCATGAAACGCCCGAGCCAAAGTGCCGCTGTCCGGGCCATCGGGTACGCGAGCCATCAGCTCCTTGACCATTGGCCGAAAGTCGCAGATGGCCGGTCGGCTACCATCCTCAGGTTTCTCGACGGTGTAGGCAAGTGGACCGGTCGGTGCTGCCGCTCTGGCTACGGCCTCCAGGGCCATGGCCGCCTCCGCTTCGTATCGATTCCGGTCACAGATGCCCAGCAGGAAGGCCACGGCATCGAAGAGCCGGCCCAGGCTGGACGTCCACGGAACGTGGCGAGCCGTCGCCAAACGGCGGTCCACGAGGCTCAGGGCCTGTTCCTCGATTCTGCTCAACATCGGACCGGCCGGATGCGTCCACTTCTGGCCGAATGTCCCGTACAGCAGGCCTGCGGCCGGGCGCCACGTGTCTTTGGCCGCCCCATCGCCGCCGACCAGCTTGAAGTACCGCGAGTGACCAACCCGTGTGAATTCCGCCTCGTCGCAGACCAGGACCTCGCAGCCCCAGATGGCGCCATCGGTCCCGTACCCGGTGCCGTCGCAGGAAACGCCGATCACGCGGCCGCTGATGCCCGCTTCGGCCATGCAACTGACGATGTGGGCGTGATGGTGTTGGACCTGGGTCACAGGCAATCCCAAAGTGGCTGCGTATCGCGTCGCGGCATAGTCCGGGTGCATGTCGCACGCAACGATCCGCGGCTCGACACGCAGGAGCCTCTTGAACTGCTCGATCGTGGCGGTGAAATTGCGGAACGCGGCCGGGTTCTCCAATTCGCCAAGATGCTCGCTGAGAACCGCCTGCCCGCCGCTCAGAATGCAGACCGCGGACTTCAGTTCACCGCCGACCGCCAGCACGGGCACGGGCGACTCGACGGGAACGCGAATCGGCGCTGGCGCCAAGCCGCGAGCCCGGCGGATCGGCACAATCACTCGCTCACCCGTCGCGCCGGACATCAACTTGGCCACCGAGTCGTCCACCCGGCGCTCGATGTCTCGATCGTGCATCAGGAATGCGTCGGCAATCTGCGCCAGGCGTTCGAGAGCTTCGTCATTCCGCGAGCACAGCGGCTCGTCCGTCGGGTTGGCCGATGTCATCACCAGCGGCCCGACGCCCTCTGTCATCAGAAGATGATGCAGCGGCGTGTACGGCAGCATGATGCCCAGGCAATCGTTGCCCGGCGCGACGTTGGGGCTGATCGAGGCCTGCGGCTTCTTCGGAAGCAGCACAATCGGGCGTACCGGCCCGCTCAGCTCGACGGCCGCAACCTCGTCGACCTCGGCGATGGCTCCGGCTGCGTCGAGGCTCGCAACCATGATCGCCAGCGGCTTGGCTTCTCGCATTTTTCTCTCGCGGAGCCGGACAACGGGCTCGGCGCGATCGGCCCGGCACGCCAGGTGAAACCCGCCGATCCCCTTGATCGCGACAATCGCCCCGTCGCGCAGTCGCTCGGCGCACAGACGAATGACATCACCCGCGATCTCACGTCCGGACGTGTCGCACAGCCACACGCGCGGCCCGCACACGGGACAGGCGTTCGGCTGGGCGTGGAAGCGGCGATTCGCCGGGTCGTCATACTCGGCCTGGCACGCCGGGCACATGACAAACCGCCGCATGGTGGTATTCGGCCGGTCGTACGGCACCGCCTGAATGATCGAGTATCGCGGTCCGCAGTTCGTGCAGTTGATGAAGGGATACCGGTATCGCCGATCCGCCGGGTCGAACAGCTCGCGCAGGCAGTCAGAACAGGTGGCCGTGTCCGGGGTGATCTCAGCGTCCTGCTGGCCGGCGCTCGAACTGTGGATGATGCGGAACGTCGTCTCGCCGACCGAGGCAACCAGACTGCCGGTCAATTGTGCGATCCGGGCCAGCGGCGGCAGCTCCCCTCTCAATCGCCGTTCGAACTCGTCGATCGCCGAGGCCGGCCCTTCAACCTCGATGAACGCCCCATGGGTGTCGTTGCCCACGAAGCCCCCCAGCCGAAGGTCACTCGCCAGCCGACAGACAAAGGGCCGAAACCCGACACCCTGCACCCGCCCCTGNNCTCGATGACCCAGTCTTCACGCAAGTATTGTATGCCCCCCCACCCCCGAACCCAAGAACGCGCCATGCCCTCCAGCTCGTACCCCACGGTCCCTCCGTGCGCGGCGTCTCCCTCGTGTTCGCCTGGCGGATAACACGCGTGGTGCTCCGGAGACGG
>MTKZ01017537.1_pt1 | contig 11959 bp, 14 predicted proteins | sample 1042781 | NCBI WGS metagenome assembly MTKZ01 (sample SAMN06212207, study PRJNA360539) | anaerobic digester metagenome | biome: Wastewater treatment plant; material: sludge; isolation source: anaerobic digester fed with sludge from wastewater treatment plant | place: Denmark: WWTP Viborg ...
GTCACAGCTCGCTGCACATGTTGAAAGGAGCTCAAGAAGAGGGATTCCATACCGCAGTGGTATGTGAAAAAGGGCGTGAAGTCCCCTACCAGCGGTTCAGAGTAGTTGATGATTTCATAATGGTGGACAAATTTAAGGACATAGTTAATGGCGAAGTACAGGATGAACTGCGCAATATGAATAGTATAGTTATCCCCCACGGTTCATTTGTGGCTTATGCAGGTCTCGACAGGATTGAAAATGATTTTAATGTTCCCATGTTCGGTAATCGAGATATACTCCGTTGGGAAGCGGAAAGGGACTTGGAAAGAAAATTGATGGTTGAATCGGGCATTAGAATTCCGCAAAAATATGATGACCCATCCGATATTGACCGTACAGTAATGGTAAAATTCCCTGGAGCAAGGGGCGGTCGCGGATACTTTGTAGCCTCATCAACAGATGAATATCATGAAAAAATTGATTCCATGCTCAAACGGGACTGGATTGGTAAGGAAGACGTTGCCCTTGCCCATATTGAAGAATATGTTTCAGGTTGTAACTACTGTATCCACTATTTCTACTCCGCCCTCAATGATGAAGTCGAAGTTTTAGGTATGGATAGCCGTTATGAATCAAATATAGATGGTGTATGTAGAATTCCTGCTAAAGATCAGCTAGATGTTGGATTAGATCCGTCCTATGTTATAACTGGAAATCACCCTGTGGTCATGAGAGAATCTTTACTCCCCCAAGTGTTTGATATAGGAGATAAATTAGTGGAAGGTGCTAAGAAACTAGTGTCCCCAGGCATGAATGGTCCGTTCTGTTTACAGACCCTGGTTAACGATGATCTGGAAGTAATTGTCTTTGAAATGAGTGCTCGGAGTGATGGTGGTACCAATACCTTCATGCACGCATCTCCCTACAGCTATCTCCTCTTTGGAGAATTCATGAGTATGGGACGTAGAATATCCCGTGAAATCAAAACAGGGATTTCTGAAGACAATTTAGACATGATAATAACCTGATTTTTTTTTAAAGGTTAATATCACCTAATTTTTATTTTTTTATTTTACCAAACTTTTCCGCCTAAGCCATAGATTTCCTTCAGGAAATCTTTAATGAAGAGGACAAGCCCAAAAAAATATAGATGAAAGAAGAAGGAAAAGACTTATATAGGCCTTACATAAAAAAGAAGGACATAAAAAGCTTTTAATAGACGAAACTAAACTAGCAATATTTATATACAATGAATTTTAAAGTAGCACATAGAAAGTTAAGCTATTTTTTATTTATGTTTTTTTGAGGTGTATCTATGAATGATAAAAATCGACTTGAAGGCACTACAACTGTTGGTTTAACCTGTAAGGATGGAGTTGTATTTGCTACCGAAAAAAGAGCCACCATGGGTAATCTCATAGCCCACAAAGTGGCCGATAAGATCTTCAAAATTGATGATCATATTGGAACCACCATTGCCGGTGCTGTCTCCGATGCCCAGAGCCTGATGAAATATATCAGCGCAGAAGTGGCGCTTTTTAGACTCCGAAACGGTAAAAAAATCAATGTTGAAGCAGCAGCCACCCTCACCTCCAACATATTACACTCATCTAGGTTCTATCCATTCTTTGTCCAGACCCTTCTGGGAGGAGTGGATGATAAAGGTCCAGCTCTTTACTCATTAGACCCCACTGGAGGAGTCGTCAAGGATCTGATGATTGCTACTGGTTCAGGGTCGCCTATGGCCTATGGTGTCCTTGAAGACCGTTACAGTGAAGATCTCTACGTAGAAGAAGGTATTGATGTGGCCATAAGGGCCATTAAATCTGCCATGGAGAGGGATGCATTTTCTGGAAACGGAGTCTTGGTAGCCACCATTACTAAAGAAGAAGGATTTAAAAAATTATCCAAGGAAGAAGTTGACAAGAAAATTAAAGACCTAAACTAGTTTTAATTATTGTAAAATATCTAAAGTCCCCTTTACGGGCTCAAACTGTTTTCTATTTTTTTTAGAAGTGATGTTATGGGTTCAGAGATTCAAGAAATCAAAAACACAATAGTACAAAGATTACCCAGCCGAGTTCAAGTGGCAAAAGTGGAATTCGAAGGACCAGAAGTGGTTATTTACACCAAAAACCCTGAGATAATTACCGAAAACGGTGATCTTATCAGGGATCTGGCCAAGGACATTAGAAAGAGGATCATCATACGTTCTCACCGTTCTGTGCTCACCGAGCCTGAAGAGTCCATTAACCGCATCCACAGCATTGTCCCTGACGAGGCAAAGATCACCAATATATCCTTTGATGATGTGACCTGCGAAGTCATAATCGAAGCAAGGAAACCCGGTCTTGTTATAGGTAAATACGGAGCTACATCGCGTGAAATTGTTAAACAAATTGGTTGGGCCCCTAAAATATTACGTACGCCCCCTATTTCCTCTGAGATAATTCAAAGGATTAGGAGAACGCTTCGTAAGAACAGTAAAGAACGTAAGAAAATCCTTCAACAATTGGGAAATCGTATTCATCGCCCCGTAACTATGGAAAATGAATGGGTCAGACTCACTGCCTTGGGAGGCTTTCGTGAAGTGGGAAGATCATCACTATTCATGCAAACATCCAACAGCAAAATACTCATGGACTGTGGGGTTAACGTGGCTGGTAAAGATGATAAAAGTTCATATCCTTATCTAAATGTGCCAGAATTTGTTTTAGATGATCTTGATGCAGTTATAATATCACACGCACACTTGGACCACTCTGGATTCTTACCATACCTTTACCATTATGGATATGAGGGTCCTGTTTACTGCACCACACCCACCCGGGATTTGATGACCCTCTTACAGATGGATCATATTGATATCGCTCACCGGGAGGACAGTCCCCTACCATTCAACGTGAAAGACGTTAAGAAAAGCATTAAACACACCCTAACCCTAGACTATGGGGAAGTCACTGATATTGCCCCTGACATCCGCTTAACATTACACAACGCGGGCCACATCCTTGGTTCAGCCATTACCCACATGCATATCGGTGATGGGCAGCACAACTTCGTATACACCGGAGACTTCAAGTATGAACGAAGCAGACTCCTTGAACCTGCAGTGGCTAAATTCCCACGAATAGAATCACTGGTAATGGAAAGTACCTATGGAGGCCATGAAGATGTGCAACCCACCCGGAACGATGCAGAAAAAAATATTATCAAAACCATTTACCAAACTTTAGAACGCAAAGGTAAGGTTTTAATCCCTGTTTTTGCAGTTGGACGGGCCCAGGAGATGATGATTGTCCTAGATGAATATATCCGCCATGGAATCATTGACGAGGTTCCTATTTATATTGATGGGATGATATGGGAAGCAACCGCCATCCACACTGCCAGACCAGAATACCTCAGCAAGGATTTACGGGACCAAATATTCCACATGGGACGGAACCCATTTGTCTCCGACGTTTTTCATAAAGTTAACGGTATTGAGGAACGCAAAGACATTGTAGAAGGTGATCCTTCAATAATATTATCCACTTCGGGTATGTTAACTGGTGGAAATTCAGTGGAATACTTTAAATGGTTATGTGGGGATGAAAGGAATTCACTGGTCTTTGTAGGATACCAGTCCGAAGGTTCACTGGGACGCAGACTGCAAAAAGGCTGGAAAGAAATACCTCTTAAAGAAGAAGGCAAGACCAACGTGTATAATGTTAAAATGAACATCAAAACCATTGAAGGATTTAGTGGACACTCTGACCGTAGGCAGTTAATGGATTATGTGCGCCGCATAAGCCCTAAACCAGAAAAAATACTTATATGCCATGGTGATAACTATAAAACCCTGGATCTGGCCAGCAGCATTTACAGGAGCTATAAAATTGAAACAAAAACTCCTATGAACCTGGAAACTGCTAGAATACAGTAGTTTTCCTTTTATACTTTTTTATAAAATAATTTATGGCAAATTCAGGATTTTTTAAACATCCAATTTTATTTATTTTTTCCGAATTTTTTTCTTAACTTTTATTAGCCTAAAGACCAAAGCATAGTATAGATAGTTAACTTTTAATTTAGTCTTAATTCAGGTGATTTATTCATGGTAACCTATTCAGAATCAGGGGTAGACATCGACTTGGAAGAGGTCACTGTCAAAGCCTTAACCCAAAAACTAAAAGAAACACTTGATTTTCAGGATGTTATAACAGAGAGCGGCCATTTCGCTGCCCTGGTCCGCCTGGGAAACCAGGCTCTGGCCATGAGCACTGATGGAGTGGGGAGTAAAATCCTGGTGGCAGAGATGATGGAAAAGTATGACACCGTTGGCATTGACTGTGTGGCTATGGTGGTTAACGACCTCATCTGTGTTGGGGCCCGACCACTAGCCATGGTCGACTACTTAGCCGTAGAAAAACCGGACCCTGAAGCAGGCCTGCAGATCGCAAGTGGACTAGCTGAAGGATGTCATCAGGCAAAAACAGCCATGATCGGGGGAGAAACCGCCTCCCTACCCGAAATAGTTAGAAACTTCGACCTGGCAGCTACTGGAATCGGCCTGGTGGATCTGGATAAAATCATCACTGGTGAAAAGATACAAGATGGGGACATAATTATTGGAATAAAAAGCAGCGGAATTCACAGTAATGGTTTAAGCCTCGCACGCCGAGTTTTCTTCCAGGAAGCAGGCCTAAAAATTGATGATCCTCTACCAACAGATAAAAAAGTTACTGTTGGGGAAGCATTGCTGGAACCTACCCGTATTTATGTCCAGGCAATTATGGAATTAATAGATAATGTGGAAGTTCACGGTCTGGCACATATAACCGGAGGAGGGTTCACCAACCTGAAAAGACTTAAAAAAGGAATTAGTTACCATATTGATATGTTACCATCACATCCACCAATTTTTGATTTCATATCATCCCAGGGAGTAGGTATTGAAGAAATGTATCGTGTCTTCAACATGGGTATTGGATTTGCAGTTATCTTACCCCAACAAAACCAGCATGAAGCTCTTAAGATTATCAAGAAATATTATCCCTGCCAAGTTATTGGAGAAGTGGTGGAAGACTCCAAGGGTAAGGTTGAACTTAAAACATTCCAGGGTAATTGGATAGAACTTTAAGATAGAATATTTATTATTTCAGATTTACAAGAAGAAGGTGAATTATTTATGAAAATTACGGCAGAACAGGAATTATCTCTGATCATGGAAATGCTAACCACTATGGATGTACCCAATGAAGACGCATCCATAGTTGCCGAAGTCACTTTAGACGCAGATTTGAAGGGTTTTTCATCCCATGGTTTGGGAAGGTTCCCCCAGTACGTTAAAGGATTAAGAGTGGGGACCATAAAGCCAAAAAGTGAAATTACTGTGGAAAAAGAGAGTGGAGCTACGGCACTTCTCAACGGGAATCACAGCTTTGGACACGTTGTAACATACAGAGCCATGGAAATGGCCATTAAAAAAGCTAAAGATGCAGGTATTGGCTTAGTAGGTGTTCATAATTCCAATCATTTTGGTGTAGCCGGTTACTATACTGACATGGCAATCATGGAGGATCTTATTGGAATTGTAATCGCCAACACTGAACCAGCAGTTGCACCTATAGGTGGTAAAGAACCGATACTTGGTACAAACCCTCTGGCCATTGGTATGCCTTCCCAGAGTCACTATGTCTCCGTGGACATGGCCACCTCGGCTTCAGCACGTGGAAAACTTCTGGAAGCAAAACGAAGAGGTGAACTGATACCGGAAAATGTTGCCTTAGATTCCGATGGACGACCTACAATCGATCCTCTTGAAGCCCTTAAAGGTTCAATTTTACCATTTGGAGCTCATAAAGGATATGCTCTGGCCTTCATGATTGAGATTATGGCCGGTCCACTGGTTAATGCCTCATATGGTAAATCTGTTACCGGAACCGCTAACCCTGAGGTTATGTGTACCAAAGGAGATCTTATTGCTGCCATAGACCCATCCAAGTTTGTTGATATGGAAGACTTTAAAGATCAGGTTGATGATTTCATAGCTGAAATCAAAGCTACACCCAACGTTTTCATACCTGGAGATATGGAAGTTAGAAATGTGAAACAGCACCAAGAAGAAGGCATGTCCTTAGATGATAATTTAGTGGGAGAATTAAAGGAAATAACCACCAAATTAGGCCTGGATACAACCAGTATACTGGGTGAATAAAGCCTTCAAGCCATTGAAGATAATACAAAAAATAGAAAATATGGAGAAAAACTCCATGGACAGTAGTCAAGCAGTTTTTGATGGAATTAAAAAGGCAGGGATCGATTTTGTGGTTAGCATGCCCTGCGTGAACCTGGCAAAACTTTTGGAGATGATTGACTGTGACCCAGAAATCATCCATGTCCCTGTAACCCGAGAAGAAGAAGGATTTGGTATTGCAGCAGGAGCCTATATGGGTGGGAAGAAACCTGCCATGCTCATGCAGAACTCTGGACTGGGAAACTCGGTAAATGTACTGGCATCACTTTACAGCATCTATAAATTCCCTATTCTTATGATTATAAGTCACAGGGGTACTGAAGGTGAACCGATATGTGCCCAGATCCCCATGGGAGAAGCCACCCCAGGATTACTGGATACCCTTAAAATAGCTTATGTACACCCTAAAACTCCTGAAGAAGCCTTGAAACTTATACCTGAGTCATGGATCCTGGCAGAGCTTGGTGGAGCGCCCCTGGGGATATTATTAGATATCAGTTTCTGGTAAAAATTATTTAAATAAAGGAGTTAAATAATGGAAAGAATCAAAGCCCTTAAACAGATTACAGATCAATTAGAAAATGAACTGGTGATCTGTAATATCGGATTTCCATCCCGAGAGCTTTACCATGTCAAAGATTCCCCCCAACATTTTTACATGTTAGGATCCATGGGAATGGCTTCTTCCATAGGCTTGGGACTTTCAATGGCTCAGGAAAGGAAGGTAATTGTCTTTGATGGTGATGGAAGTCTTTTAATGAACTTAGGTAGTTTGATCACCATCTACAACCAAAATCCTACCAATCTTGTTCTGGTGGTTTTGGATAATGAGTGTTATGGTAGTACCGGGAATCAGTGCACCTATGCATCCACTACCGACCTTAAAAAGGTGGTTGAAGGTGTTGGTTTCAATAAAACATTCCTCTATCCAGAATCAGGGGATGAAATTGATTTTACACCAGTCCTAATAAGTGAAGGACCAGTCTTTGTCCATGTGAAGGTTAAACCCGGTAACGCAGATGTTCCCGTGATTCCAATGGAGCCTGAGAAAATAAAGGAACGTTTTATGAGAGAAATAGGAAAAAATAGATAATATATTATTCATCCCTATTTGTAGTTCTAGAACTTTTTCCCGATGGAAAACGCTTTACCCAAAAATTCCCCCACTTTATAATATGATAAGTTATCTGTACTGTAGATTAATGGCTTAATTTTTTCTATTAGAGGTTCGTCAGCGTCAAGTATTGATTCATCAATTTTTATATCCTTTATTTCGCCGATGAACTGAGTATGTAGCCCAATTTTCACATTCTGGATCAGTTCACACTCCAAAATGAAGGGAAACTCATTCACATACGGCGCATCTACCACTTCACTTTTAACCGGAGTGAGTCCAGTGGCCTGGAACTTGTCCACATCACTTCCAGATGCTATTCCAAAATAATCAGCTTCTTTTACGTATTCTTCCGAGGGAATACTTATGGTGAATGCTTTGTGGTCCAAAATATTCTGATAACTGTATGTTGCTTCTCTTAAAGAGACAGCAACACACGGCGGAACGGAACAGCAGATCCCTCCCCATGCTGCAGTCATCACATTTGGTTTTCTCTTTCTATCATAAGTCCCTACCACAAAAACTGGTGTGGGATGTACTATGGTCTTGGCTCCAATGGATTTTTTCATGTTTTTATCTCCTTAATGGCTTAATCAACTGTTTTTATAAATCTATTTTATCTTTCAAAATTATTTACCAATGCTCATAATGCACCAATTCATCTAAATTTTTGCGACTTTTCATTCCAATCTCATCAGCAGGATATCCCAATGGGGTAAAAAGTAATGGTTCCACATCATCAGGAAGTTCAAGAATTTTCCTGGCTGCTTGAGCATCAAATGCAGCTATCCAGCAAGTTCCCAACCCCAGTTCTGTGGCAGCAAGTATGAGGTGGTCCATGGCAATAGTAGTGTCCACATCCACATAATTCCTGCCGTCACGGCGCGTCCATGACTCAGATTTTACAGTACAGGCACAGATAACAAAGGGGGCCTGTGAAAACCAGTCTGCATGATAAATTCGTTTTAATTCTTCTTTTTTACCTTCCGTTTCAACTACAATTAAACGGAATGGCTGTTTATTCACAGCTGTGGGTGCCAGGCGTGCGGCGTCTAATACCTTCTGCAATTTTTCTTCTTCCACAGGTTTTAACTGATAACTGCGGACACTGTACCTTTTTTTAATTAAATCCTCAAATTTCATATTAATCCCCCAATAAAATTATTGCTTTTAACCATTAAATTCATCAGACCATTCTTACATTATATATCTATATTTCCAGCCTAAATAATATTATAGTCCTAATCACCAGCCAAACGCATCCAAAACACTCTTTGCATCCCTGGAATTATGTAAAGAAGTGGAACTGCAGCACATATTACTAAACTTACCATTGGATTAAAGAAAGCCACTATAATAGCCACTAAATATCCTGCTGGTGCAACAAGACAGCGAAGTTTAGCGTATTTGACCAGGCCCTGTGGCAAATCCTCCGAAAGTAAATCATTCCCCAGAGCGTTTATCCAGTGCCAATATAGTGCAAGACCTATAAACACCAAATTGGAAGAATAAATTATTATAGGTAGTGTTGAATAGGGATTTTTACTTAAAAGTGCCGTGGAAAAGGGTATGAGAGTAACCAGTGCCAGGAATAGGAAACTGATCCAATGGGAGTTATGATCCGCCTTCTTTATAGAACGAAACTGGGCAGTGTAACCCATGAAGTAAATACCCAGAAGGGCAAAACTGATAGCATAACTTAACAGATTGGGCCAAAGAGCCATTAAAGCAACTGGAAGCTCTGAAACAATCCCATCAGGCGCCTTAATGTCCAAAACCAACAGAGTCATTACAATGGCAAAAACCCCTATAGTCAAGTTTTCCAGGTTTATTGTTTCCAAATCCTTAGTAGGATCCTTTTTCATGCCTTCACATCCTTTATAGGAATAATGGAATTATAACCAAATTATTTGAGGATTATACGCCAAATAGTGTTTCCAATGGTTCGAAATACCCTAAAGGAATAATTTCAAATTCTATTAACCGTTGTTTAACCAGAGGCAGTTCATCAAGTAATTCCTGAGCTTCTTCAAGAGAGTCGCTCTCCATCATTAACACAACCCCTGGATGGTCCTGTCTGAAATACAATTGTCTGATTTTTCCTTGTTTATAATGTTCCCAGGTTAACATCATTTCCTCCTTAAGGTGCGGCTGAACCTTTTCCATGGTGGTGCCAGGAAAAAATCTGTCTATTGCCAGAATTTGCATTTATATCATCCCCCTTTTATCTAATTTCAAAATTATATCCATTAATTACTATTTCTTTCAGTAATAATACATTTTTTTAGTTTTCAAATTTAAATTTAATCTCCTCAACAGTCTGACCATCAATCCCTATATTCTCATCAGGCCAGTCTCTAATAATTACCATTATGTATTGTTTATCAATTCCAGTTACATCAGATGCTACTTCTGTGAACCTTTTTACCAGATCTTTTTTCTGTTCTTTGGATATTTTTGCAACTTCCATGNNTTTTCTGTTACTTGGATATTTTTGCAACTTCCATGGCTATCACAGGCATTTTTTCATCTCCATTAATTATTTCCAGACAATATCCGGTTTGTTCCTCTCAGGTATTCTGTGATACTCATATTTGGGATATCCGAGCATAAATGGGTAAATCATATTATTTTCAGGAGGTATTCCCAGCATATCCTTCAACGCAGGGTCTTCATTACATATTATGTTGAAAAGCCCGGCCCAGCAACCACCCAAGCCAAAGGAAGGTAGAGCCAGATCAAGATGGGTTAATGCTATCATACCGTCACCCACCGCCAACATATTATCTTTAGGTGCGTGGGCCACCACCAAGCACGGTGCTTCTCGGAGTATAGTGCCCATACCATTCTCCCAGGCTTCAACAAATGTGGCTAAAGGTATCATGTCATTTAGGGGAGAATCAGTCTTTGTAATTTCCCGCATGGATTCCATAGAAGCTTCTGCTATTTTATTAACCTTGTATGGATCATTGAAAACTATCCATTGTACTGGTTGTCCATTGCCTGCAGATGGTGCATACCTAACAATATCAAATATTTCCCCCAGTTTTTCCTTTTCCACAGGTTTATCCTTATATTGACGGATTGATCTTCGAGATTTCATATGTAAACCTATATCTTGCGGATTTACACTGAAGATAGACTCTTCGTGGTTATTTTTAGAAATTAAGAATTCAATTGCCCCTTCAGGGCAGATTGCCTCACAATGGCCGCAGCTGTTACACATTATTTCTAAATCTTCAGATATCTTGGGAAAATCATTCATCTGGATTAATCCCATTGGACAATTTACTGCACAAGTACCACATTTCAAACATAATTCCTGTTTAAATTCTTTGTTTATCATTTTTAACCTCTTTTTACTCCGTTTTCCATTTATTATATTGCAAAAGGCATTAAATCACTGAAATTATTTCCAATCAATTACCGCCTTATTTCGTTTAGGGATGTTATGATATTGGTATTGAGGATACCCCACCATCATAGCACCTATAAATGTATGCCCTTCTGGTAAATTAAGCTCCTTAGCGATGGGGAAATATTCATTTAAGGCCATTGTCAGGCCTCCGGCCCAACATGAACCCAATCCAAATGTAGGCAGTGCCAGATCAAGGTGAGTTAAAGCTATTATACCGTCTACACTTACAAACTGGGCCATTGGATTGTTCTTATCCTGCTCAGCGTAGGCAACAACCAGATGTGGTGCACCCCTCAGGACTAAATCAGACCCATTTTCCCAAGAATCTATAAATAAATTTAATCCTTCAACATGCTGTTCTGGAGGAGCCTCAGCAACTATATTTTTCATCCAGTCAATGGTCATACCTGCCAATTTTTTCACCTTAACTGGATCGTGGACTATCATCCATTTAACTGGTTGGCCGTTACCTGCTGATGGAGCGTAGCGTACGATGTCCATTATTTCTTCAAAAACTTTTTTATCTACAGTATCCTCTTTATAATGTCTCACAGCTCTTCTACTACGCATATAATTGCCTATTTTTTCAGGAGAACCTTTAAAATCTGTTTTGTTGTTTACAACTCCTTCTAAAGTTGGATCTATCAGTTCTAAAGCCCCTTGAGGACAAACTGATTCGCACTGCCCACACCTCATACAAATCATAGCATTCTCTTGAGAAACATTAGGCAAATTTCCAAGTTCTATGATTCCTGCAGGGCATATATTGGAACATGTCCCGCATTTTAAACAATTTTCTGAATCCACTTCAATTTTTACCATTTTAAGATCCTCCTACATTTCCATTCATTAATCGTACAATTCATTAATTTGTATGTACAAACAAATATTATATAAAGTTTACCAAAAAATAATCTTAATAAAAAGTGATGAACATACCTAATCTTGAGGTGCACTCTAAAAATGACCAACAAAAAACAGGAAAAATGTCCCACCATGTGCAACTGCCTGTACTTTACCAGTAATAAACTTAACCGAATTCTTAACAAGATGGCAGAGGAGGAATTTCTTAAAACCGGACTCTCACCATCACATGCCCTGACCCTCATGAACATTGATTTCCAGCCCGGACTCACCCAGAAAGAACTCTCAGAAATCATGAACATCAAACCATCCACAACCACCCGTTTCATTGACAAATTAG
>MTKZ01034343.1_pt1 | contig 11958 bp, 9 predicted proteins | sample 1042781 | NCBI WGS metagenome assembly MTKZ01 (sample SAMN06212207, study PRJNA360539) | anaerobic digester metagenome | biome: Wastewater treatment plant; material: sludge; isolation source: anaerobic digester fed with sludge from wastewater treatment plant | place: Denmark: WWTP Viborg ...
GATCCCCGTCCGCTTCGTGGTGGAGATGGACAGAAACAAGATCGATACGGTCAAAGAAGAGCTTAAGAAATGCGGCGTCTCCGTGGTCCGGGCAGGCGAGGACCGGCTCATCGAGTCCGTATCCGTGGTTTTGGTGGGACATGTGCTGCACAGCGATCTGGGCGATACCATTGACAGAATCGACACCACCGGCTATGCCGAGGTCATGGACCTCTCCCTCTCCATGACCGGCATCAATGAGCCCTCCTCCGCTTATCTAAAGATCCGGGCTACGGGCAAGGCCGAGATCCAGAAGGCTCTTTCCATATTGCGAGAGGTGGGCAAGGAAAAGAAGCTCCTGGTCATTGAGCCCATAGAGACGGAGGCGGTCTGAATGAGGGATGTCAAGGTCTCTCTGGTAGGCTATGGCATCGTGGGCCACGGGGTGGTGGATGTCCTGGCTCGGAAGAAAGCCATGCTGCGGGATATGGGACTCAATCTGAAGCTGGTCAGCGTCACCGATCACACCGGCACCGTCCTTTCCGAGGACGGCATCGATTCCAGTAAGATCCTGGGGGAGAGGACCCTGGAGAATGTGGCCACTTCCAGCATGAAGGGCAAGGAGGCCATATCAGCCATAGACTCCGAGCTGGTAATCGAGGTCACCCCCACCAATATAGTGCACGGCCAGCCCGGCCTGGGGCACATGGAGGCGGCACTCTCCAGCGGCAAGCATGTGGTCACCTCCAACAAGGGCCCATTGGTGGTCGCATACAGCCGCCTCAAGAAGCTGGCCGAGGACAATGCAGTGATGCTCAAGTTCGAGGCCACTGTAGGGGGCACCATGCCTCTGATCAGCCTGGTGGAGAGAACTCTGGTGGGCAACAGCATCTCCGGCATCCGGGGCATATTCAACGGCACCTGCAACTATATTTTAACCCGCATGACCGAGGAGGGAATACCCTACACCCACGCCCTCTCCGAGGCCCAGGACCTGGGCATAGCCGAGGCCGACCCCAGCTATGATGTGGAAGGAGTGGACACGGCGGGAAAGGTGGTCATCCTGGCCAACTCGCTATTTAATATGGATGTGAAATACAGCGATGTGGATGTGACCGGCATCACCGGAGTGACGCCGGAGGCTCTGGCTTTGGCTCAGAAGAAGGGCTATGCCATAAAGCTCATTGGAGATGTGCCCGCCCTCACCGTCCGGCCCACACTGGTTCCCCTGGGAAGCCCCATAGCCGTATCCGGGACACTCAACTCGGCGGCCATATACACCGACCTCTCCGGGACCATCACCGTGACCGGCCTGGGTGCAGGGTCCATAGAGACCGCTTCGGCCTTACTGACCGATGTCATCAGCATCTACAGGACCAAGAAGATCGATGCCATATTCTGAAAGACTGAAGCTCTGAAGGCGGGAGAGGATGACCAGCTTTCTCGCCTTCGCCACCCTCTGCCAGAAGGTAGAGGAGACATCCGGATCCCTGGACAAGATCGATTTAGTCGCAACATTCCTGGGGACTCTGGATGAGGCCGAGCTGGCCGTATGCTGCAATTATATCATGGGAACCCTTTTTCCGCCCGGCCTGGACCTGGATCTGGGAGTAGGGCCCTCCATACTTTATCAGGCATTGGCCAGGGCCTGCGGCTGTCCTCTGGCCCAGGTCACCGACCTGCTCCGAGCCACAGGCGATCCCGGACTGGTGGCGGCGGGAATGGTGGAGAAAAAGAGGCCCCAGGGTCTGTCAGCCTTCCTGGATGGGGATGGACTTAAGGAGAGTCTTCTATCCATAATCGAGGTGCACGACCGATTTGTGGCCATAGCTCGCTCCTCAGGCCGGAGGAGCCAGGATATCAAGATCAAGAACCTTCAGTTCCTCTTCAGCCATGCCAGTCCTCTGGAGGCCAGGTACATCGCCCGCCTGGCCATAGAGGACATGAGAATAGGCATAGGAGAGGGGGGGATCAGAGATGCCGTAGCCCGGGCCTTTGCCGCTGCCGGGGCCGACTCGGAGAATGTGGAGAGGGCCTACAATCTGACCAACGATATGGGGCTGGTGGCGGCAGCCGCCCGGGCAGGGACTCTGGACCGGCTCTCGGTGATGATCAACCATCCCATAAAGATGATGCTGGCCCAGCTGGGGGAGAGCATTCCTGCCGCCCTGGCGGAGATGGGCACTGCTGCCGTGGAGTGGAAGTACGACGGGGCCCGGGTCCAGATTCATAAGGATGGAGACCGGGTGCGGGTCTTCTCCCGCCGGCTGGAAAATGTCACCGCATCCCTGCCGGAGATAGTCGAGGCCGCCCGGCGGGTCAAGGCCAGGAGCGCCATACTGGACGGAGAGGCGGTGGCTGTGGGCGGAGATGGGCGGCCCAGGGCCTTTCAGGAGATCTTAAAGCGCTTCCGGAGGAAATACCATGTGGCCAAGCTGGCCAAAGAGATTCCCCTCCGGCTCTTCCTCTTCGATCTGATCTATCTGGATGGGGAAAGCCTGGCCCATCTGCCCCTGAAAGAGAGGAGGGCTCTACTGGAGGGTGTGGCAGAAGCGGATCTTCTCGCCGACCAGATGCTCTCCGATAGCTCCATGGAGGTAGCAGCAGCATATGAGCGGGCTCTGGAGGCCGGGCATGAGGGGCTGATAATCAAGAATCCCTCTTCAGCCTATGCTCCGGGAAAGAGGGGCAAGAACTGGCTCAAGATCAAGCCGGTGATGGAGACTCTGGATCTGGTGGTGATCGGGGCCAAATGGGGGGAGGGCAGGAGGGCGAGCTTCCTGGGCTCCTACCGCCTGGCCTGTGTGGACCAGTCCTCTGGAAAACTGCTGGATGTGGGCTGGGTAGCCACAGGCCTCACCGATGAGGCGCTGGCGGAGCTTACGGAGATGTTCCGGGAACTCTTCATCCTGGAGAAGGGGATGGAGGTGGAGATCAAGCCGGCGGTGATCTTCGAGGTGGCTTATGAGGAGATCCAGAAGAGCCCCAACTACTCCTCCGGCTATGCCCTGCGCTTTCCCCGCATGGTCCGGGTGAGGGACGACAAGTCCCTGGAAGAGGCGGATACCCTGGAGAGGATACTGTCTTTATACCGCAGCCAGAGGGGCAGAAACAATTCCCTTTGAGCGGCGCTCTTCAAATTATTATAAAATTAATTCAAAAATTTAAGGAATAATGGAGCTGATAAATGATGATAGCCAAGATGCTTAGCGATCTGAAGGAGGAGGATCTGAGAAGCCTTCTCAGCCGGGATGTGGGCATAACCGATGTGCTGGAGACGGTAAATAAGATAGTGATGGAGGTGGGGGAGAAGGGAGACGAGGCGCTCTTTGCATTTACGGAGAAGTTCGAGGGGGCGATGCTGGATGAGCTGCGGGTAGGCCAGGAGGAGATTGATGCTGCCTACGATCTGGTAGAGGATCGGCTCAAGGAGGCCCTAGCCGATGCGGCGGACAACATATTCAACTTCCACCGCCAGCAGAAGGGCAGGGATTTGTGGCTCTCCGAGGTTGCTCCCGGGGTCACCGTGGGACAGAAGACTGTGCCATTGGACAGCGTGGGTGCCTATGTTCCCGGCGGTCGGGCATCTTATCCCAGCTCAGCTTTGATGAATATCATTCCGGCCAAGGTGGCCGATGTGGGCCGGATTGTGGTCTGCACCCCACCCCAGAAGGACGGAAAGATCACGCCGCTCACCCTGGTCGCCGCTGACATGGCCGGGGCGGATGAGATCTACAAGCTGGGAGGGGCCCAGGCCATAGCCGCTATGGGCCTTGGCACCGAGAGCCTGGAGCGGGTGCAGAAGATCGTTGGACCGGGCAATGTCTATGTCACCGCCGCCAAGATGCTCTTGCGGGGCAGCGTGGAGATCGACTTTCCGGCGGGGCCGAGCGAGGTTCTGATCCTGGCGGACAGGACCGCCGATCCGGGAGTCATCGCCGCAGATATGATCGCTCAGGGGGAGCACGATCCCCGCTCCATATCCGTGCTGGTCACAACCGACGATCTCATGGCCAGCGCAGTCATGGAGGAGCTGAATATTCAGGCGGCGACGTCATCCCGCAGCGATATCATCCAGCAGAGCCTGGAGCACAGCGCCGTGCTGCTGGCCGGGGATCTGGACGAGGCCCTGGACTTCTGCAATGCCTTTGCGCCTGAACACTTGGAGATCATCACCGCCGATCCCATGGGGGCTTTCCGGTCCATCAGGAATGCCGGATCGGTCTTTTTGGGCCGGTACACACCGGTAGCGGCAGGCGACTATGCCAGCGGCACCAATCATGTGCTTCCCACATCAGGATATGCCAGGGTTTTCTCGGGCCTGAATGTGGACCATTTCACCAAAAAGATCAGTGTCCAGATGATCACCGACGACGGGCTCTTGGGGCTGGAGGAGACCATCACCACCCTGGCCGAGGCGGAGGGGCTGAAAGCACACGCGGAGTCGGTGCGGAGGAGGCTGGAGCCGAGGGAGTGATAAAACAAGCATTTGCCTTCATCCTCCTGGCATTCTATCTTGTCCAAGTGATGTATAACTCATAGTCACAGTTATTTAAAAAGACTAAAATGCAGAGGATTCTAAAGTGTCCGAGCATGCGAGAGTGAACCTTGATTGGAATGCAATCAGACCGCGGGGCGGATCGAGAGCAGGCGGTTTTGAAGAACTTTGTGTGCAGCTTGCCCGTGCTGAAAGCCCTAGGGATTCGCGCTTTGAACGGAAGGGTACGCCGGACGCCGGTGTCGAATGCTATGCCGTACTTAGTAATGGTGAGGAATGGGGATGGCAAGCCAAGTACTTCAACACTCTTGGGAATGCGCAATGGTCTGAACTGGATAATTCAGTCAAGACTGCATTAAATAAGCATCCTCAGCTAGTCAAGTATTTTGTCTGTGTCCCGTTAGATCGCCCTGATGCCCGCGATGGCAGAAAGTCAGCACGGCAACGCTGGGATGAACATGTAGCGAAATGGACAAAATGGGTATCTGCCCCTGATATGACGATCGAGTTTATTTATTGGGGAAGCAGCGAGCTTCTTGAGCGCTTGAAGCATCCTCAATTTGCAGGAATGGTATATTTCTGGTTCGGAGTTCATGGATTCGATAACGACTGGTTTAATGCTCGCCTAAATGAAGCCATCAAGACTGCTGGACCACGTTATTCACCCGATATTCATGTAACTCTCCCAAGGATTGTCTCTGAATTCATGGCATTTGGCCGCAATGAGGAATTTTTTGATGAGGTTAAGGAATGCTGTGCTCTTGGCATGAGTGGAGAACTAAGAGATTTTGAGCAGTATAAATCGAAGATTAACGACCCAAAGTTGGATTCTTCAATATCCGAGATCTCATTGAAGGTTAAAACAATTCTAAAGAAAATAAGTGCTGTGACGGCACAGCCTATAGGGGATTTACCCTACTCGAAGATCGCTGATCAAGTTGTAGCAGCAGAGAGAGAGATCGTTAAGTTTGAGCGTTTATTATTAGACAGAGAACATGAATTCGATTTTAAAAATCAAACAAGCGAAGAAGCTCAGATCCAGCACAGTGGTAATCCGTTCAGAGAATGCCGTTACCGATTAGCTAGTCTATTCAGAGAGGTTTCAACAATTCGTGATATATTGGGGCATGCAGAAGAAGTAGCAGGCGCTAGCCTGATGATCCTAAATGGAAAAGCAGGCACTGGGAAGACGCATCTGCTCTGTGACATTGCCAAGCAACGCGTTGCAGCAGGTCGACCGACAATTCTGCTCATGGGACAGAGGTTCGTTAGCAATGATGCCCCTTGGATTCAAGTTCTCCAACAACTCGATCTTACCGGAATCTCCGCGGGAGAGTTTATCGGCGCTCTTGAATCTGCAGCACAAGCATCAGGCTCCAGGGCATTGATTATAATAGATGCCATCAATGAAGGATCTGGAAGGAAGATCTGGCCTAACCATCTAGCGGCATTCCTTACATCGTTTGAGAAGTCATCCTGGATTAGCGTCGTTCTATCGATTCGGTCTTCTTACGAGAAGATCATTATTCCTCAAGAGATTCGAGATCGTGCTTTTTGCTTAACACATCAGGGATTCGCTGATCATGAATACGACGCCACCCGAACGTTCTTCATATACTATGGACTCGAGTTGCCCTCAACTCCACTCTTGACTCCTGAGTTTACCAATCCGCTTTTCCTTAAAATCCTTTGCGAAGGCTTACAAGCAAGAGGTGAACATCGACTGCCTCGTGGTTTTCATGGCATCACTGCAGTATTTAATCTATATCTCAATGCAATCAACAAAAAACTCGCAGAGAACATCATAGGTTTCGATTCCAGGGACATGCTTGTACACAAGGCGCTTGAAAGATTTGCGAATAATCTTGCTACTAATGGAGAACAATGGCTCACATTATCCAAAGCAAAAGAAATTATAAATGACTTGATGCCTGGGCTGTATCGAGAGCTTGTTACCGAAGGTGCACTGATGGAAGAAGGTCGATGGCATGATGGTGCACCTGAAGAAGATATTGTCTTTATAGCCTATGAGCGCTTCGCCGATCATCTTATTGCCAAAACACTTCTAGATATGCATCTCGATGAAAAATCTCCTGTGGTTGCTTTCACCCCTGATGCTCCTCTTGCTTTTATCTGTGACAAGAGCAAATACGTCTCGCCGGGTCTCCTGGAAGCTTTAGGCATCCAAATCCCTGAGCGCATAGGGCGGGAATTAATTTTTCTTGAGCCAAAAGTCTTGGATCGCCAGGATATTGGAGACGCATTCCGACAGAGCCTTATATGGCGACTTCCAACAGCCTTTTCTGAAGACACATTTGAAGCAATCAACAAGCTGATCCGCACCCAGGACGACTTGGACGATACGCTAGAAGTATTTCTCACATTGGCCACATTGCCTGAGCATCCACTCAATGCCCAGTTTCTGGATCGACGGCTGCGAGAGGATAAAATGCCAGATCGAGACTCCTGGTGGAGCATTTATCTGCAAAATGCTTGGGGGGCCAAGGGCGCTGTGGATAGGCTGGTCGATTGGACTTCATCACTAGAGCAGAGTTCAGTACCAGACGATGAGACAATCAATCTATGTGCAAACACCCTTGCATGGATGTTCACGACCTCTAATCGTTTCCTGCGAGATCGTGCTACGAAGGCTCTTGTAAACTTGTTGACCGGTCGATTGGACGCAGTCTCACGTTTAGTCCACCGATTTAATGATGTCGATGATAGGTACGTTACAGAACGAGTCTATGCCGTCGCTTATGGGACAGCAATGCGAAGCCAAGATCCTATAGAAATAGGCAAGTTGGCTAGATGCGTCTACAACCATATATTTGCTAATGGTTCCCCTCCAGCACATATCTTGCTCCGAGATTATGCACGTGGCGTTATTGAACGTGCTATCTATCTAGGAGCGGATATAAATGTCAATGAACAGCTCATTCGTCCACCGTATAAGAGCGAGTGGCCAATCATTCCGAGTGAGGAAGATATAACGCCACTATTACCCGACTGGTCTAGTGGTTCTTATGATAGCGGAGATCTTGAATGGTCACGCAATTGTATCGGCTCTTCTGTGATGCATGGTGATTTCGCTCATTATGTGATTGGAGATAACTGGGGCCATTTATCCAATAGTTGGCTTTCTCTAAGAATTGATGAACCAATATGGCAATCTCCAAAGGAGCGTCTGGATATTTTAATAAAGGATTTCTCTACTGATGAAATGATCGCGTGGAAAGGATTCAAGGTTGCTGAGGAAGCTCTAAACCGGCTGTCTTGGGACAAATGGAATGGTGCAATTCAAGCATCATCCGATCTAGAAGATACTGCAGATGCTGCATTGCCAGATACAATCCCAACTGGGGATTGCAGTCCTGAGCTTGAGTCCGCTGAACAGGCGTATGATATGGCAATAAAAAAGCTTGAATCAGTTCTCACTGAAGACCATGTAATTGCTTTCGAATCAGTAATGGCAGCAATGAAGAATCAAAAAGAACAGCAACCACCTGGTTTTGATCTTCGATTGATCAAACGATATATTCTCTGGCGGGTATTTGACCTTGGTTGGACTATAGCTCGATTCGGCAAATTTGACCGTTATAATATCAAGAGCTATGGTCGTGAGGCATCGAAACCAGAGCGAATTGGCAAGAAATATCAGTGGATGGCTTACTACGAAATCATGGCACTTGTAGCGGATCACTTCCAACATAGAGAGCGATTCCTGCAAGAAGGTGGCGATGGAGCTTACGAAGGTCCTTGGCAGGAACATTTACGCGATATAGATCCCTCGTGTACCTTGCGGTCTGTTCCGGGTGGGACCTCTTGGGATGGTCATTCATTGGCATGGTGGTGTCCACTCAAATTTGAAGACTGGGGCGAGCCTGATCGCTCGCGTGAGTGGGTAATGAATCATGAAACCCACCCAAGATTTGATGAACTACTGAGAGTAACACATCCTCAAGAAGGGACTCGGTGGCTGAATGTATACGGCCATTTCAATTGGGCGCCAAGGAGACCAGTTGATCAAGAGCTAGGTGATTTCGAGAGGAGGGAACTTGGGTATGTCTGTGAGGGATATCTTATTCACTCTCGTGATGCAGATACATTCATGCAGTGGGCTAAAAATGTTGACTTTTTCGGTCTTTGGATGCCAGAAGCTTCAGTGGTATACCGCATGTATCTAGGAGAACATGGATGGGCCCCAGCATCTCAATACTTTAACGATGCAGGATGGACTCGTCCAGGCAACGATTGTCCAGTCGATGTGAAAGTTATCACGTTAAAATATTTACAGGAGATCGGTGGTTTCGATTGTTCACTCGATGATAGCTTTACGCTAAGACTCCCTGCAAGCGAATTGGTGCGCAGTCTAGAGATGCGGTGGAATGGAAACGGCGCTGACTATCTCGATACAGATGATAAACTCGCAGTTTTTGATCCAACTGCGCATGAAAAAGGACCCGTTGCGTTATTGCTCAGAGAAGATTTTTTGAAAGAATTCCTTGCACGGGAGGGATTAACGCTTTGCTGGACCATCTTTGGTTGGAAGCAAGCTGTCGGAGCTGGGCATCCGCCGAAATATCAAAATTCTCTGCGAATGTCTGGAGCTTATATGCTCCGTGATAATGATCTGAAAGGATTCCTAAATTATCATAATGAGTTTTATTAAAAAACAAATCTCATTCTGCTAAAACAACGACCATCAGAAGACGACTCAGCAATTAATTGCGACCAATTTACCTAAAGATAATCTAGGATGATGTTTTCATTCCCACCATCGGAAAAATGCGTGCCTATTATAATCCCGCCCGAAATCCCTATGAATTGGCTTTAACAATATAACGCACATGGGCGTAGATATCGGCTCTGCAAGCATCTCAGACAATGTAGTCAGGGCCAAGCTGACCCCCAATGAGATCGCACAGATCAATAAGCTGGTAGAAGCCGGACTCTACCTCAATCCCTCCGACCTCATCCGTGATGCCGTCCGGGAAAAGCTGGGCGGCGACCAATGTTATCCCGTACCGTGATCTGGATTATGTGGCGGCCAAGAAAGAGGTGGCCGGCTATTTCCGGATGAAGGGAGAGGCATATGCATCTGATGCCAGCACCCACCTGGAGCTGGATTACGATCTGGTGTGCAGGATCATGGACGATCTGGAGAAGGAGGGCAAGATGGAGGCCATCCAGTGAAAGGCTATGAGGTGGGAGACTGCATCCACGGCCATCGCATCATCGCCGAGGCCAGAAAGATCAGCGATCCGGTAGTCATAGTGAAGAGCGCCAGGCACAAAGCCCAGCGGGTCGTCCCCACTGAGAACGCTCTGGCCATAATCGATAGAAAGGGCAGATGGTGCGCTCAGGAATGATCCGCCCAGCTCATGATCAGTGATATCTTCATTTCCTATCACTAAAAGCTGATATGCCATATCACTGATAACTATTTATACCTATCAGTAACTACTGATATCAGCCATGAATTCCATCTCCTCCATCGATTCCGAGCTGATCGAACTGCTCCGCACAGAGCTTGGAATTAGCAGCAATGTGTCGATCAGGCCGGAAAGCGCCCTCGGAGACGAATATCCCATCCAATTTGATCTGGTCATCGAAGATGGCAGCAAAAAATATGTGGTTGAGCTCAAACGGGTGGTGCGATTTGAGGCCCTCTCCCAGATGGGTTTTTTAAAGCTGCTCCTGGGCGCCAGGGACGTCGAGACGGGCGATATCGAGTTTGTCATCGCAGGAAAACGGATAACACCGGAAGCTCTGAAAGCGGCAAAGGAGATCGGCATACGATTCATCAAGCTGCCGGCCAGCACAGACCTGAAAGAGGCTCGGGATAAGCCTGGCGTTGCCGCATTGAAACTCACCTCCCCCAAGTCGTGGCAGGTCATCTCCAGCCTCCTCAAGATCAAGGAAGCATCCATCCGCCAGCTATCAATCAAATCCGGGGTCTCCTACGGCTGGACCCATGCCACCATACGCTCTCTCGCTTCCAAGGGGATTGTATCTGATGCCAGCGGCTCCATAAAGATCGCCGATATCAATAAGCTCCTCAATGGCATCGCCTGGGAGCGCCCTTTCGAGAGGCTCTTTTCTCAGGAGATACGCATATCCGCCCATAGCCCCCTGGAGCTGGCCCAGGAGATATCTTCTGTATGCAACGATCAGCAAATTCCATGCGCTTTTGCCAGCTTCACCGCCGGGGAGATCTATACCGGCTACAGCGCAAGGCACGATACAGCCTACCTATACCTTGGAAAGGAGAGCATGGCCCAGCTTGCAGAAATGTTCGATTTGCCTGCCGCTGGGGGGATAGCGGTGCGAATCTATACTCCTGACCGTGATGTTTTCAAGGATCGCAGGATGCACTCCGCAGAGGGCATCTGGCTGGTCTCACCCGCGCAGGCCCTCCTTGATTGTGCCGGACTGGGATTTTCAGGCCGGGATATCACCCAAAAGCTGGTGGAGATCTATGGCCAGCTATAGCATCCCACGAACGGCTATAAGCTCGTCACTGGAGGAATTGATCGAGATATTCCGATGGATAAGTGCCCATGAGAAGGATGAGCGCGAACCGGTCACAGTCCTGATAGGCGGCTGGGCGGTTTATAGCTACAATCCCTGGTATGGATCAGTGGATATCGATCTGGTCACCAACAGTCGATCCCGTCAGGATCTGATGTGGTACCTGAGAAATGAGCGTGGTTTTGTTCCCCAAAGGGATGAGATGGCACCGAACACTGTGGCGAAAGATGTCCCGGAAGGAAAGATCATCATTGATTTCGGATCACGTGAGGATATTTGCCGGTTTGAGGGGTGAGATGAGCAGTGCCCATTCTCGCTTCTTGACGGCCATGCTCAGGTGCGAGAGATCATCACAGGTTTTCCTGTGATTGTGCCGGAGCAGACATTGCTTATCATCTTCAAGCTCAAGGCGGCATGGGATCGGTCATTCCGAATCCAGAATGGTCGATCAAGCGACGCGGAATGGGAGACGGGCAAGCTGAAGAAGGACCGGGCGGATATTCTTGCACTAATTGACCCTGGAGTCCGGGACACGGAGATCGATATTCAATATCTCGGTGAAAAGCTTCAGGAGTACCCATTCCTTGTGCAAATGCTGCAAGAGATCCCTGAAGACGTGGATGCCATCAATATGTACCGCAGGATGAGTCAAGAGGATGTTCGAGCCCGTATTGAGAATCTGCTCCTGCTTGCGCAGGAAGATAAATGATGCCTTCTCTCCAATTTCTCATCTCTGTATTTCAAAATAGATCCGAGAAAAGAATGAGGTAGACCGAATCTACCTCATTTGTCAGTTTGTTTTTCCGCTAAAGAAGGTATCCAGGCCGCCATTCGGCCTGGCTTGGCTCAAGCTACCATCTTGCTCTTGGCGATGTACTTGATCAGGTCCGGGCCCAGCCTGGCCTTCTTCTGCAGCTGGGCGGAGATATCCTCCATGCTGGCGCCGC
>MTKZ01028777.1_pt1 | contig 11954 bp, 12 predicted proteins | sample 1042781 | NCBI WGS metagenome assembly MTKZ01 (sample SAMN06212207, study PRJNA360539) | anaerobic digester metagenome | biome: Wastewater treatment plant; material: sludge; isolation source: anaerobic digester fed with sludge from wastewater treatment plant | place: Denmark: WWTP Viborg ...
TAGCACGTATCTTCCGGGAATTTCTCTAAATTCAAAACTTATTGCAACTAATTCACTCGACGAGTTCGAACAGCATAATGTAATTGTTAATGCTGTCCCGACGCAGTATATCCGTTCAGTATTTTCTCAATTGGCAAACACTGATTTTTCCAATAGAATATTAATCAATACTTCCAAAGGTATCGAACAGAACACAACTTACAGAATATCTCAGATATTCTTTGAAATAACAAACTTGCCAGAAGACAATTTCGTTGTTCTCAGTGGTCCATCGCACGCAGAAGAAGTATCGAGAAAAATTCCAACTACTGTTGTGGCTGCTTCAAGCGATATTTCAAAAGCAAAACTATGCCAGGAATTGTTCTCAACCCCCGAGTTTCGTGTTTACACTTCCAATGACGTCGTTGGTACTGAGATTGGTGGTGCCTTGAAGAATGTTTTAGCAATTGCCTCTANNATGACGGTCTTGGATATGGCGACAACACAAAAGCCGCTTTAATTACTCGCGGACTTGCCGAAATAGTTCGTCTTGGTGTGGCTTGTGGTGCTCATCCCTGGACTTTTTCCGGATTATCAGGTTTAGGTGATTTATTCGTTACCTGCAATAGTAAACATAGTAGAAATAGGCTTGTTGGCGAACTGATTGGCAAAGGAAAAACTTTGCTTGAAATTACATCTTCTATGAAAATGGTTGCCGAAGGTGTTGCTACTACGATTTCCGCTATTGAACTTGGCAAGCGGCATAATGTCGAACTTCCCATTACTCAGCAAGTATATCGCATCCTTTTCGAAAACTTGTCTCCAAAAGAAGCAATCAATGAATTAATGACACGCGAAAGCAAACACGAATGGGTCTGGTAATCTAATACTTTATATTTAATCCAATAATAAATTGTCTCTTAGGCATTGGGTAATTTGGAATTATTTCATATTGCTTATCAAGAGCGTTCTTGCAATCTACAATACAGTTTATTTCATTACTTTTTATCTTGATAGGTATGATTATTCCGAAATCGAGTAATAAGTAATTCGGCAAAATATTATTTTTATTATTTTCAGGGTCAGCATATCTAAACGAAGTATAGTCGAAGTCAACAGAAAATTTCAAATAATCAAAGTTCATTAATATATAGCCATTTATAATTTCCTGTGGGGTCAAGATTAACTGTTTGTTGTAAAATAGCGAACCTTTCGTTTTGTTCATCGATGATTGTAATGTCCAATTAAAACCCGTTTTTTCAATAAATAATTCAGGACACTTTGCAAACAATGATATTTCAATACCTTTATGTTCGACTTTGTCTATATTTGCAGCACTCCAAGATATTGGACTTTTGGGAATTGCAATAATTTGGTCCTTTGTTTCTATCAAGAAAGCACTGAAATCAACCTGAAATCTTTCAAGGTAATTACTTCCAAATGTGAGAGTATAATTTGTGGATTTCTCTGGTCGTAAATCTTTTGTCCCATAGTTCAGATAATACATTTCGTTGAAACTTGGTTTTCGATAATTAAATGAATTCAGGATTTTAATATATACACAATCATAATCAATTTTTAACCCAATTGATGGCGATAATGCTGGACTTCCATCATCAAAAAAGTCCTCTCTCGTAGAAATATTAGACGTAATTTTTGAATTAAAAAGATAAAGAATATTCGAATAACTTGCTATAACAAATGGATTTAGTCTATGAACTTTTTCCCCTGCTTTCGGGTCGAGCATATCACCTTCGAGTAGTGAATAATTTGCCCCTGTTCTTATAAATAACTCATTATTTTCAAAGTTGAAACCAATTTTTGATTGAACAATAAAATCATTCGTTTTAAATATATTGTTTGTACCTACCCCGTTCATCGAAGGTAATTCTGGGTCAATAAATTGCATATATGAGTATCTGTAAGCAGCATCAAGTCCAACCAAATAATTCTCTGATTGAAAATAATCGTAGCTACTTTTTGCAAATACTTTCTGCTCACTTAATTTAGCTTTCGCTGCTTCAATCCTACCTTGCAGAACAGCACCAGGAACACCTCTTTTTGATTTTTCATAAATTAATGTGTTCCTGACATTACTAATATTGTTCAAATACTCATTGCTATATGAAATGGTGAAATTCTTGAAATAATTGTTGTTTCTTCTAACTGTTTTCTTTTCGCCAAATTGTAAGAATTCAAAAGGATAATTGCCAGAACTGTTTGTCCAATCAATATTAATCGAGTTTTTTACGGAATTGATTTTAAAATTGTACGAAGAAATCACCTGAGTTTCTGCAAATGAAGTGTGTTTTACAAACAAATCAAGTTCGTTTCTATCAGCAATTTTTGGGACAAAATTTATTGCACCCGCAATGGAATTGCTACCAAAAGAGCTACTTGCACCACCTCGTGTAACTTCAACTTTGTCAATTATACTTAAAGGTATTCCCGTTAAATCGAAGCTCCCATTTTGAATGGAATTCAGTGGAATACCATCAAATGCTACAACTGTTTGCATTGAATTCGTTCCTCGCAATGTAACAGTTTTTAATCCTCCAAGTCCTCCATAATTTTTTATGAAAACTCCTGGTGATTTCGATATTATTTCGCTTATCTGAAAATAATTGGAACGTTCGATATCACCCCGAGTAAGAATATTAATCGCAGAAAATTCAAGCTCCTTCTGCGACACAATTCTACTGCCCTCAATATTCAATTGTTTTAGCCGAAATACTTTATTTGAATCAACTTCTTCGCTATATAAGTTAATTGAAGCAAAAAGAAGCAAAAATAACAATGTTCGATTCATATTACTGGAAGTTAAAGAATTTTCTGTTACTTCTAAAATCAATGAGAATTTCAAATTTATTGAATGTTATAAGAAAATTCCCTTTCTTGTCTATATATCCTGCCTTTTTGTTCTGTCTATCGACTACAAAAGCTAAACCATTTTTAAAACTATCTGCGTCATTATACTTGAAATCTATCACTGTATTGCCATTTTTGTCGATATAGCCCCAATAATTGTCTTTTTGGACAGCTGCCAATCCCTCGCTAAAATCTAATACATTTGAATAAATGTAGCTTTCTATCATTCTTCCGTCCTTATCAATAAATCCCCAGGTCAGTTTGTAATCATCATCAAGAATACCTACAAATGCTCTATCCTCAAAAAAATTTCTTGCTTCATCAAATCTATGCGCAATTACTAAATCGCCCTGTTTGTTAATAAATCCAAAGCCGTCTTCTCCAAACACCTTACATAATCCTTCCGAAAAAATCCCTGCTTCGTAATATTTCAAAGGAATAACAATTTCACCACTTTTATTAATAAAACCAATTTTCATTTCTGCATTAGAAATAGCTGCCAATCCTTCCGAAAATCTATAACCAACCAGCGTGTCGGGTATCTGAATAGCAAACTCAGCATCTAAATTAATATAACCTTTTTTGTCGTAGTCATCAATGTATGCATGCGAATCCGAAAATTCCAGGGCATCAGGCAAAACATTATCAAAAATCGTTTTGCCCGTGCTATCAATCATCCCATAAAGTCGTTGCGTCCCTTTTTCATCAAAATACTTGACTGTTAATGCATATCCTTGCTTAAATTGAAATGGCAGCGAAGTGTTTACTTTAAAAAGTTCTTTTCCATTAATATCGAAATATGCAAAATAAACTGTATCTTTGGTCCTTTTGCGTGCAGCAAATTTTCCTTCTGAATAGTGCGAAATTCCGTCTAAAATCATCGGTTTGCACATTTCTTTGCCATCTTCGGTCAAAAAATACCATATATTTTCTACTCTGAATGCACAGAGCGGTTGTCTGGCACTTGCAATAGTGGCACAACAAATCAATAATAAAGCAGACAAAAAGAATTTCACTTCAAACCTCAAAATAGTATTTCCTAAATGTGCCATAAATTAATTAAGAAAAATAAAGATTTTTCTTTAATTTTGATAATAATTTATGTTAATCTTTTAGTGTTTTCTTAATATGATTGAAAGATATACTTTGCCCGAAATGGCTCATATATGGTCAGACGAAAATAAATTCAAAATCTGGCTTGAAATCGAAATTCTTGCTTGCGAAGCACAGGTCCAACTTGGTATTGCTCCTCCTGAAATCATTAGCGAAATTAGAAGCAAAGCTAAAATTAACATCAATAGAATAAATGAAATTGAGCAAACAACCAAACACGATGTTATTGCTTTTCTGACAAGTATTGAAGAACAGGTCGGCGAACCCTCTCGTTTTATCCATTTAGGTATGACTTCTTCCGATGTTCTCGATACTTCTCTTGCTGTCCAAGCAAAACAAGCGGGCGAACTTATTCTCGAAGAACTCAGCAACCTGGAACAAGTGCTAATTAAACGAGCCAATGAATTTAAATATACTGTTTGCATTGGACGAAGCCACGGTGTCCACGCTGAGCCAATGACTTTTGGGTTGAAATTTGCTTTATGGTTGGATGAATNNAGAATATGTTTGCGAAAAATTAGGGTTGCGTCCTTCAATAATTTCTACACAAGTTGTTCAACGCGACCGCCACGCTCAATTTTTGCATTCAATTGCTATGATTGGCTCTATGCTCGAAAAAATTGCCACAGAGATTCGCCATTTGCAAAGGACTGAGGTGCTCGAAGCAGAGGAATATTTCTCGAAAGGGCAAAAAGGTAGCTCCGCTATGCCTCATAAACGCAATCCAATAAGTAGCGAAAATATTTCTGGGCAAGCAAGGCTCCTGCGAACAAACGCTCTGGCAGCAATCGAGAACAATGCTCTCTGGCACGAACGTGATATTTCTCACTCTTCTGTTGAGAGAATTATTTTCCCCGATAGCACTATCTCTTGCCACTATATTCTTCGCCGTGCGATTAATCTCCTCGATAATCTTATTGTATATCCCGAAAATATGATGAAAAATCTTGAAATTACAAACGGACTGTATAACTCGCAAAAAGTTCTGCTTGCTCTTGCTCGCAAAGGACTTAAAAGGCAAATTGCTTACGAATTAGTTCAAAAATCTGCAATGCGAACCTGGAACGAAAAAGTTCCTTTTATGCAATCTCTTAAAGAAAATAATGAATTAATGCAACATTTCTCCGAAGAAGAACTTTTAAGTCTGTTTGATTTTAAAGAAATTTTCAAAAGTGTCGATTATATATATTCTAAGTTGAATATATAATTACTAATTTGTTTATGAAAAGAGAAGATATATATAATCAGTTCATCGAAAACATTAATATTGCTTTTGTATTATTAGAGATTATTCCTGTTGAAAATAATAAATTCGATTATATCATTTTTGATGCAAATAAAGCATTTGAAGATTTTTTCGAAGTATCAAAAAGTGATTTTCTCAACAAAAGTATTAATAAATTATCTTATCTATTCTCTTCAGATATCCTTGCTTTTATTGATAAATTATCTAATGTAACTGTCCCAAGTGTCTTTGAACTGTCGAATAAAAATACTAACCGTTTTTACGAAATCACAGTTTATCCTTTGGACAAAAAGTATTTGGCTATTCAAATTTTAGATATTACTAAACGAAAATTATTAGAAAAAGCTTACTCTGATAGCGAGAAAAAATATAGAACTTTGGCTGATAAATCACCAATCTCTATAATTGTCTTGGATAATTCTGGCAAAGTTATATTTGCCAATGATTACTTCTTTACAAATTATTTACGCAATAATTATTGCAAAGAAAATGTTATTGGGAAAGACCTTTCCTCACAAGTTTTTTGTTCTGCTGAATACTGCAATGAAATAAAAAAAGTTCTCCAAAACCATATTATCGAATTAAAAGATGTAGAAGTGCAAACCCGTGAAATCCACGAACCTATCTTTTGTAATATTCGTGGCGTTCCACTCGTTCATAATGATGAAAATAATGGTGGTATTATCATCATTGAAGACATTACTGAAAAGAAACTTGCTGAAAAAAATCTTCATAGTAAAGCTTTCGAACAGCAATTACTTCTCGATAATGTCGATTTGCTTATTTGGTATATGGATTCACCTTCTTCGATTAAACTTTTCAATCATTCTTTTGCGGATTTCTTTGGTGTGGAGGACACTTCAACTGCAATAACATTAGATGATTTCCTACCTCATTTCGAAGCATCGGAGCTGAGAGAAATTTTCAATAAAGTGTGGAAAAGCAAGTATCCTCAATATTTTGATAAATTTATTTTTAATAAATTAGGGAATAAGCGACTTCTCAAAATTAAAGTTACACCAAAAATTAATTTCCAAACAAATGAAGTTGAATTTTTAGTTTGTTCGGCTATGGATATTACCGAACAAAGAAGAAACGAAGAAGAAATGAAAAATCTAATTGTTGCTCTTAAACTATCCAATAGATTGACCGACCAGAGAGCAACTGAAATAATGGAACTGAATAAGCAACTCCGGAATTCCAAAGAGCAACTAAAAGCATCGCTTGCTGCAAAAGATAAATTCTTTTCTGTTATTGCTCACGACTTAATTTCACCGTTTCAAGGCTTTATGAGTTTAACAAAATATCTATCCTCTAATATTAACCAGCTTTCTACAAAAGATATTCAGGAACTTGCCACTGCTCTTAATAAATCTGCTATTAATCTCCATAAGCTTCTTGAAAATTTGCTTAATTGGTCACGTATTCAACGTGGTAAAATTAAATACACTCCTGAATTCGTTGATTTGTTCCAGATAGTTGAACTAAACGTATCGCTTTCTTCCGCTACTGCTGATGCTAAAAAAATTACTCTGCACAACGAACTTAATAGTGATATTATTGTATTCTCAGACTTAAACATATTAAATACAATTCTCAGAAACTTAATTTCTAATGCAATCAAGTTCACTAACTATGGTGGAAATATTTGGATTGGTTGCAAGCCAATAGACGATAATTATGTCGAGCTTTATGTCAAAGATGATGGAGTTGGTATGGACGAAGCTACGTTGGATAATCTTTTCAAAATTGATAGCTACAACTCAACTCTTGGAACTGCAAACGAAGTAGGCACAGGTCTGGGACTGGTGCTTTGCAAAGAATTTGCCGAAATAAATCATAGTTCTATCAGAGTGGAAAGCGAATTAGAAAAAGGCTCTACCTTCTTTGTTACACTGCCTCTCAAAGATTTGCGAAAATAATAACCATCCTGGTGGTTATTTTTGTTCATTAATATTCTCATTGTTTAATATTCAACTTGATTTTTTTCTTTTAGTCGATACTTGTAACTTATTTAATTTCAATTGATTAATAAAGTTGGTTTGCCATTAATACAACTGAAAATTCTAATGGCATAATCATTGTTGCAAATATTATAGTTTTTCAAGGATGAAACGAAATGTTAAAGGAATTTTTTACAGCAGCTCTGGGTATGCTCAATCAGCAGACCAGACTTGAAGTAACTGCAAACAATATGGCAAACGCCAATACTACTGGTTTCAGAAGGCAAGGCGTTTTTGAAAGAAATCTTATTGATGCACGAGCAAACTTTTATAATGTAAAAGGGGATGTCGAACAAAATGACCCGCCAATTGGCTCATACACTGTATTTGAAGCAGGAAGCTTCCAGCAAACAGATAACCCATTAGATTTGGCTATTCAAGGGGATGGTTTCTTTGTTCTGAAAGATATCGAAGGGAAGGATTATCTCACCAGAGCAGGGAATTTCACAATAAACACGGATGGGGAAATAATTGCCAAGGATGGCAAAAAATTACAAGGATATGGCGGTGATTTGGTGATTCCGAAAGAATTCTTGATTTCAAAAGAAGGCTACACTGATTTCAAATCAGTTGATATTAAAATCACTGAAAATGGGCACGTTTTTGCAAATAATCGTGAAATCGGCACCATAATCATCGCCAAACCCCAGGATAATAATACTATTCAGCGTATTTCAAACCAGCATTTTATAGCTAAATGGATGGCTGATGTCGAACCTGTCAATCCCGATGATGTAGTTATTAAGCAAGGCTGGATTGAAGGTTCTAACGTAAATATTGTCAAAGAGATGGTCGAACTCATTGAACTTCAACGAATGTTCGAAGCAGGTAGCAAGGTAATTGCTACAAATGACAGCACTCTTGATAAAAGTATTGCAATAGGAAGATATCAATAATAATATAAACAGGGATGTTTTAAAATGGATAAAACATTAAGAACAGCGTCCACCGGGCTTTCTTCTCAACAACGTTATGTTGAGATAATAGCAAATAATATCGCTAACGTCAACACGACGGGCTTTAAAAAAGTTCGTCCCGAGTTCCAGGATTTGCTTTATGAAACACTTAGACCTGCTGGCAATGTCGCTCGTTCTGGTGTCGAACCTCTCAACGAAGTTCAAATTGGTTCGGGAACCGAACTTGTTGCCACAACGAAAATATTCAGACAGGGTGATATTGCTTCAACAAATAATCCACTGGATATGGCGATTAATGGCGACGGCTTCTTTGTTATTCGAAAGCCCGACGGTAATCTTGTTTATACTCGCGATGGCTCGTTCCAGCTCGATAGAAATGGACAAATTGTTACCTCGCAAGGATATTCACTCGACCCTGGATTTACAATTCCATCCGATGCGATAGAAATTCAAATAACAAGAGATGGTGTGGTAAGTATTCTCACTGAAAACTCAACTGATGCAACTGTTTTGGGGCAAATCGAACTTGCTCGTTTTATCAACCCCACTGGACTTAAATCAATCGGCGATAATTTCTACCAGGAAACACCTGCTTCGGGACAACCCTTCTTTGAAATTCCCGGGACAAACAACACGGGCGAAATTATTCAGCACCACCTTGAATCTGCAAATGTTGATATTGTCGAAGAAATGGTCAATATGATTACTGCACAGCGTGCTTATGAACTAAATTCAAAGTCGGTTAAAACTGCTGATGATATTCTTTCTACTGCTGTTAATCTTAAACGGTAGCCAAAATGGTTCGTTGTTGTAAAATATTGCTATTATTGTTATTTTCCTTCGCTAATATATCTATTTCATATTCTCAATCGACATTTTCGAAAGAGCGAATTGAGACTGCTATCATAAATTTTCTTAAATCGCAGACAAATGCTGATATTGAAATAGAGATTGTTCAAAATATTCGCCCAATTTCTTTCGTTGAAAGTTCAGTCTCAGCTTCTTTAAGACATAACTTTAATGATTTCAAAGGATTAGGTTTCGTTTGGATTGACTTCATCAAGGACGGGAAAGTTATTTCAACTGAACAAATTCGTGTTAAAATCAGAAAATTCCGTCTAATTCCCGTTACTACACGTTTCGTTCGTAGTGGTGAAACTTTGTCAAATGCTGATTTTATAATTAAACGTGTTGATGTAACTAATTTTAATGAAAGTGAATTAGTACTTGATAACTCAGTAGTTGGCAAAATTACAAAAAATGGGATACCGAAAGATAATCCTTTGAAAATCAGTGATTTATCTAATGATATTATAATAAAAAAAGGACAAATTGTAACTATCATAGCTCAATCAGGTGCAATTTCAATTAAAACACTGGGGACAGCACTTCAAGATGGTGGTGCAGGCGATATTATTCGTGTGAAAAGAAGCGGTCAAGGTAACATTGTTCTTACAGGAACCGTCAATGAGCTTGGATTTGTTCTTCTTTCCAATAATTCAATTTCGTCGAGATGAAAATGAAAAAAATATTTTTAATATTGCTCTGTTTGCTCTACTCTCAATTTATATTTGCTCAATTTAAGCCACAAGAGCAAAGCTTACGTTCTTTATTCTCTGATGTAAAAGCTTTCCAGGTTGATGATGCGATAATGGTATATATCGTTGAAGACACTCAGGCTGATAACAACGCTTCAACCGAAGAGAGAAAATCAACCGAATTAGGTGGCGGAGTTGGCTTCTCAACCGGTACATCTAATACTAATGTTAGTGGAAACATTGGCACAAATAACAATTTCCGTGGTTCGGGGCGAACTACACGCAACGAAAAAATTCGATCGCGGCTCAGTGCCCGTGTTGTCGAAGTTCAACCAAATGGCAACTTACTTATCGAAGGAAAACGCACAACAAAAGTCAATGGCGAAACTCAAACTATTACCATTCGCGGAATTGTGCGCCCCGTTGATGTAAATTCAGATAATAGTGTCTATTCATACAACATTATGGATTTAACATTACTTATCGAAGGCGATGGCACAGTTTCAAAAACACAGGAACCCGGACTTATTACAAGATTTTTAAGAATTTTGTTTTGATGAATATGAAAACAATAACTAAAATATTGTCGTCCATCTTTCTCATAATTATCATATTTTTCGATGCAAATGCCGCTCGAATTAAAGATATTGCCACAATTCAGGGTGCCGGAAGCTTCCAGGCAATCGGATATGGACTTGTTACGGGATTAAACCAAACCGGTGATAATCCTCAGGCTTCATTTACAGTCCAGTCCGTTGTGAATATGCTAAAACGATTTGGGCTAACACCGCCTTCGATTAATCCACGAACACGAAATGTTGCTGCTGTGATGGTAACAGCAAATATCCCGGCATTTGCCGCAGCTGGGACAAAAGTCGATGTTCAGGTTTCCTCAATCGGCGATGCTTCATCGCTTCAAGGTGGAGTGCTTTTAATGACGCCTTTGTCCCTGTCAACAGGTGAAATTGTTGGTATGGCACAAGGTCCATTGTCGGTTGGTGGATACGATTATCAAGCTTTTGGTTCACGGCTCGGAAAAAATGTTACCACAAGCGGACGTGTGCCAAATGGTTTGATATTAGAAAGAAATATTAATTCCAATTTTATAAACAATAATGCAATAACAATTACTTTACGCGAACCTGATTTTACTACTGCTCAACGAATTGCCGACGCAATTAATGTTTCTCCTAGACTTAATGGCACTGCAACTCCAATCGATGCTGGTAGCGTTCAGGTACAGTTGCCAGGCGGACTTTCTCAATCCCAGATATTTGGTTTTATTGCCCAAATAGAAGGGCTAAACGTAAATGCTGACCCCGTTGCAAGAGTAGTAATAAATGAAAGAACCGGTACAATTGTAGTCGGGGGTAACGTCCAGCTTCTGCCCGCTGTCATTGCTCATAGCGGATTGGAAATACAAATACAAAAACAAGTGCTTGTTCCGCAACCGGCTCCATTCACAATTCGACCACCTCAAATTGCTGAAAGCGCAGAAATTACAACGCAGGAAGAAGTTAGAGCTGCCTCCGCTCTGGTCGTACGCGGTGCTACTGTTCAGGATATTGCCGATGCGTTAAATTTGCTTCAAGTCAAACCACGCGATTTAATTGCAATTTTCCAGGCTCTCAAAGAATCTGGTTCTTTGCAAGGTGAGTTGATAATTCAATAGGTGCTTTATGGATATTCCAATTTACGATAATAATATAAACAATTCATCAATATTGCAGAGCAAAATTGATGAATATAAGCATATTCAAACGACAAATTCTAAAAAAGCATTAACAGATGAGGAAAAAGCTGGATTTGCCAAAGCGTCTCGTGGTTTTGAAGCGATTTTTATCAATCTGATGCTTAAACAAATGAAGCAGGCTATGCTTTCCAAGGGAGAAAACAACGGTGAAGAAATTGGATTTGGCGCAGACACCCTCGAAAGCTATGCTGATATGCTATTCTCAGAAGAAGTCTCAAAAATTGGTAAAGGAATTGGCATTGCCGAAGCTATGTATTTGAATTTTACTGGCGAACAATTGCCCGCAATTAGCTCAAAAGAAGCACCCGTAAATGTTCCTATTTCTGTAAAAGAAAATAACGATTTAGCACCCAAAAAGAACATTCCGATTAATTATAATCAAAATTTAAACGGGAATTTTATCGATAGAGTGAAAAATCGCCTAAATTCATATTCTGAAATTATTTCGGAAGCTTCCAGACGGTATAATTTGCCCGAAAATATTATAAAAGCGATAATTACTGCTGAATCAGCTGGAATTCCAAATTCAACTTCACC
>MTKZ01010137.1_pt2 | contig 11953 bp, 10 predicted proteins | sample 1042781 | NCBI WGS metagenome assembly MTKZ01 (sample SAMN06212207, study PRJNA360539) | anaerobic digester metagenome | biome: Wastewater treatment plant; material: sludge; isolation source: anaerobic digester fed with sludge from wastewater treatment plant | place: Denmark: WWTP Viborg ...
GCGGAGCGTTGATCCTCGCCGCAAGGTCAGCCGCCAGTCGCTCGGCCAACGGCAACGCCGCGCCGATCGAGCTCCGACCACTCCGGCGCTGGAGGAACGCAAGCCCCTCGGTGATCCGGATCTGCGCTTTCGGCCCCATCCCTTTCATCGTCCCGAGCCGGCCGTCGCGGATCGATTCCTCGAGTCCGGCAAGCGAGGTGATCCCCAGTTCCCGATACAGTCTCGCGGCTGTCTTCAATCCGACACCCGGCACATCGAGCAGCGCCAGCACCGACCCCGGCATTTGTTCCTGAAGCTCGTCAAGCGCCATGAACGACCCCGTGGCAACAATCTCGTCGAGGATTGCCGCGATGCCGGCGCCGACTGACGGGATTGAGCGGAGGTCTGACTCTGTCGCGACCGGGCGATCATGCTGCTGGATGGAGTCCGCCGCCCGCCGATAGGCGTTCAGTCGAAATCCACTCTCGCCTGTCATATCCAGCAGGTCGGCATAGGCTCGTAGCCGATCGGCAATCTGGCTGTTTGTGATCATCGCCACCCCCTCGCGCATTCTCGAGCGATTACTTGTCTCGCATGATCTACTGATCATCGCATCAATTCGGTACGCTTACGGTTGCGGGCGCTCGCTGATGGAGGCGAGCCAGTTGGTGTGTGAGGGGTAGGCATGGCGAGCTTTCATCAATATCTCGGCGAGGGCCTCTTTGTCATCTATCTGTTCGTCATTATTGTGGTGCTGTTTGCGGGGCGGCGGGGCCGGCCTGTGCCTGCCGCGCTCCTTGGCGTCGCGCATCTGTTGTTGGCCGTTCAGGTCATCATGGGGGTTCTCCTGATTTCGGAAGACTCTGGCAGAGTCTCGATCATTCATCCGATTCTCGGCCTGCTCACTGTTGCAGTGCTCGGGTCGACTCCGATCCTGCGCAAGCGTCTTGGATCACGTCAGGGTCAACTCGCGTCGCTCGGGATCATCGCGGTCCTCATTCTCGCCGCGGTGACGACAGCGATGGCCGGCTGAGAAAGCACCGAGCCGCAGACGTCGGGCACGCGGCACGAGCCTGGGATCCAATAGCGATAATCCCTGGGGTCTGTTAGTTTTCCCCACGCGGAGAAGGGACGCGGAGTGGCGCAGGAGCACTGGCAAAACGATCTATACGAGCAGTTGGCACTCGGGAGCGCGGCGCAAACCAACCCGATTGCTGCCAGCCTCCTCGAATCACTGGATGACCAACGCTTCAAGGCACTCCGCGACACTGTTCTCGACGAAGCCCACCTCTATCCGGGCGCCGTTGCGCTCGAGATCGGCTGCGGCCCCGGCATGATGCTGGAGGGCATTGCCGATCGCGTCGGGCCAGAAGGCGAGATCCATGGCCTCGACCTCAACCCCCACTTCATCGACATCGCAACACGACGTTCGAGGATGCTTGGGCTGAATCAGACGCGGTTCGTCACTGCCGACTGCCACACGTTGCCGTATCCCGACTCCACGTTCGATGCCGTCCTTGCGGAGCGTCTGCTGATGCACGTCGCCCCGATCACACGTGTGCTGACCGAAATCTCCCGTGTGTTGACGATCGGTGGCCGAGCGGTGTTTGCCGATTACGACCCGTACAGCGCGTTCGCCGCCGGCCCGGATCCCACCATCACATCACGCGTTCTGGCGTCAGCGGCGTCGGTCTACGCCTCCCCACTGGCGGCGCGCGAGACGCCATCCGCGTGCATTCAGGTGGGGCTGTACGTCGAGAGGGTGCACGGTCACCTGCTGGTGTTCGAGGATCCGAACGCGCCTAACGTGCAGGGGATCACATCTGTCTGGGCGGAGCACGCAGCCGCCGGCCGGCAAGTCGATCGCAGCACGGTCAAACGCTGGGAGCGAGCCGTCGAACGCGCTATCGCCCAGCATCGGTTTCTGATCGCAATCCCACACGTCGTCACTGTCGTCACCCGGGTTCGCTGACGACGGCACGACCCGGAGGTAATTTCGTGAGCCATCCTCCCCGGCAATATCCATGTCCCGATCTGATCGTCGAGCCCGCCTGGCTGGCGGCGCATCTGGGAGACACCGATCTCCTGATCATCGACTGTGACGACGCCGATGTGCGGGCCGTTCGGCCTCACATCCCCGGCGCTGTTCCGCTGCCGATCCACCCCTACCTGCGTGATATTCACACCAACGTCGGTGTCCTTCCTCCGGATCAGGCGACCATGATCCTTGGCGGCCTTGGTGTTGGCGATGGCCGGAGAGTCGTCTGCTACGACTCGCAAGGCGGCGTACTGGCCGCGCGCTGTTGGTGGGTGCTCTGGTACTACGGCTTCGAGAATGCCGCGCTGCTGAATGGCGGCTGGATATCGTGGGCCGCCGAGGGCAACCCGGTCGAGCATGCGTGGGGTGAGCCGGTGGCAGGAGATTTCGTGGCGCAACCGGTCGGAGACCGTATCGCCGACTGTGACGTGATCCTGCCGCGCCTAGGTAATGACGATTTCGCCACGCTCGATATGCGCACCGATCTGGAATGGGCCGGCACTCCGGAAACCGTTCGGAATCAGCGCGAAGGGTACATCCCGGGTGCGGTGCACCTTGAGTGGAAGCATTTCGTCGACTGGGAAGCGTCGGCGCGATTCAAGCCCGCGCTGGAGATTGCCACGCTTCTGGAATCGAATGGGATCACGCGCGGCAAGGCAGTCGTCCCCTATTGACAAAGTGGCATCCGTGCGGCGCACGGAGTCTACGTGCTCGCCCTGCTTGGGTATGAGAAGATCGCAACCTACGACCGGTCGTTCGGCGAGTGGGGGAACCGGGACGACACCCCGATAGCCCGGCCCGACAACACGGAGGTGTGATGGCAAGCGAGCGTGAACGAGCAATGATCGAGCGCTGGAAGGTCGCAACCCGTGCGGCCGGCATACAGCTCTCCGACGAGGATATCGAGCGAACCGCCGAGCGAGGCTTTCTCAGCCGCGCACTGACCGTCGAGGAGATGATCGATCGTATCGTCACCGGAGTCGAGATACCCGACTATCTGGACCTCGTGACAACGACGACGGGGGAGACGCACCATGGCTGATGCGTCGATCCTTCATCGGTCGATCACCGAAGTCGGGCCGCTCATCCGCTCGGGCGAAATCTCTCCCGTCGAGTTGGCCGAGCTCTCGCTCGCGAGGATCGGGGCAGCGAATCCCATCCTCAACGCGTTTCGGACAACCACGCCTGATCGCGCGCTCGCGCAGGCACGCGCGGCAGCCCACGAGATCCGACGTGGGAATTATCGCGGCCCGTTGCACGGCATCCCGATCGCGATCAAAGACCTGGCAGACATGCGCGGCGAGACAACACCCGCCGGCTCGAAGGTTCTGGCCGACGCGATCGCCGCCGAGGATAGCGAAGTCGTGCGGCTGCTCGATGAAGCGGGCGCAGTGATCGTCGGCAAGACGAGCATGCCCGAGTTCGCGTTCTCGCCAGGCTCGAACAACTCCCACTACGGCCCGGTGCCGAACCCGTGGGACTACTCGCACGATGCTGGTGGATCCAGCAGCGGCTCTGGCGCGGCCGTCGCGACCGGACTGGTGCTCGGCGCAATCGGCTCGGACACCGGCGGCTCGATCCGCATGCCCTCGACGCTTTGCGGCATCACCGGGATCAAGCCGACGTTCGGGCGAGTGAGTGGACGCGGCACAGCAACATTGTCGTGGTCGCTGGACCATGTCGGCCCGATGACGCGGAGCGTCGCGGACGCAGCGACAATGCTCAAGATCCTGGCCGGATTCGACCCGGGCGACCCGCGCACGCGCAGAGTGCCAGTTGACGACTACCCGGCAGCCGTCGAGCGTGGGATTGCGCGACTTCGTATCGGCGTGCTGACAGACGACGGGATGGGCTCACTGGGGACGCCGGCCGTCGTCCAGGGCGTGAGCAATGGCGTCGCTGCGCTGGCGGCAGCTGGCGCCGACATTGTCGAGATTGCGATCCCCGAGCTCGCTGATCTGTCCGCGCTGTACGGGACGATTGTGACGATCGAAGCGGCGGCCGCTTATGAGCACTACCTTCGACACCGCCTCGACGACCTTGACGATTTCGTCCGCGACCGGATGCTGGTTGCCTACGCCTACTCGCCGACCGCGTTCGTGCGGGTCGAACAGGCCCGCACGATTCTTCGCTCGCGGATCGTGGAGCGGGTGAGCGGCGTGGATCTGTTGGTAACGCCCGGCATGCCGCATGAAGCACCGCCGCTCGGCGTCGTCCAGAGCAACACACGCTTCACCGGGCCGTTCAATGCGCTGGGCTGGCCGGCGATGGTCGTGCCGGTCGGCCTCGGCGAGGGCGATCTACCAGTGGCTATCCAGATCGCGGCTCGGCCGTGGCTGGAATCGCTCGTTTTCCGGGCGGCGAGAGTCGTAGAGCGTGATGGACCATGGCAGGGCAAGCGACCACCGGAGGTCGTGTCAGTCACGGGTTGACGTTTCCCGCAAGCGCTCCTGCTATCCGGCCGGAGTAACAACGCGAACTGTGTTTTGGCGGGGCAACGACGATGGTCCCGCCGGAACAGCGCGGTATCCGCCGTTCGCGCGCCATCGCCGCCGATACTGATACGACATCTCCTCGGCTGTAATGCCGGGGAGATGTTGTATACACGGACACAGTGAGGGCATCGGAGACGGCTACGTCCGGCCGACGCGGCCATGGTAGGATGGAAGATCATGCGCATCCCGAATCTTGCCGGAAAGGACTGACTGCTGACCGTTTCGCCACCGGACGATGCCTCCGTCGCTCAGCAACCTGGCCGAATCCGGCGGGCCTTCGGCAGTTCCTACAATCGCCAGCTTCTGATGATGCTGAGTCCGGTTCTGCTCGGCCTGACACTGTTGATTATCGTTCCGGCGCTCATGACGATTCCGCTCGCGTTCACTCGCTACGACGCGCTTAGCTCGCCGGAGTGGCTTGGGCTGGGCAACTTCCGCGAGATGCTTCACGACGGGATGTTTTTCAACGGGCTACGCGCGTCGCTGGTCTACGTGCTGCTGGCTGTGCCGATCCGGTTACTCGGCGCATTGCTGCTGGCCTTGCTGCTGCACCGCCCTGGCCGGGGGCGGACATTCATTCGTGGGGCGATCTATCTGCCGACCGTCGTGCCGGATATCGCCTATGCGCTCCTCTGGCTCTACATCTTCAACCCGTTGTTCAGTCCGCTGAATGTTTTTCTACCGCTCTTCGGCGGTCGGGGCAGCACGCCGGCCGGCTGGTTGCTCAATGGAACCTCGGCGCAGGTCGCGATCGCCATCGTCCTGTTCTGGACTCTTGGCGAGGGGTTCGTGCTGCTGATGGCAACACTGCAGGACATCCCGCGCGCGATGCTGGAATCTGCGGCGATCGACGGCGCCAGTCGCTGGCAGGTGCTGACACGAATCACCCTCCCGATGCTCGCGCCGATGCTGCTGCTCATCATCTTCCGGGACACGATTCGGAGCTTCCAGGCGAACTTCGTCGCGACCGTCATCCTGACCAACGGTGGCCCGTACTACGCGACAAGCTATCTGCCATTCTGGATCTGGCAGAACGCGATCGACTATCAACGGTTTGGCTACGCCGCAGCAATGACGCTGGTGCTGTTTGCCGTGACTGTCGTGGCGATTGCGCTGCAGTTCGTTGTCGTCCGTCGATGGAGGACCGGGTACTTTGAGTGAGCGAGCGGCAGAAGTGACAGCTCAGCCGACGCCGCGAACGCGCCGCAGGCCGGCGCGCAGCATCCGGCTCATCGCCGGTGTGTTGGCCGCAACACTCTTCATTCTGCCGCTGCTCTGGATGGTCGTTGCTTCGTTACGCCCGCTCGGTCTGCCGATGCCGCTCCGCATCCAGTGGTGGCCGGATCCGGCGACACTCAGCAACTACCGGGCCATATTCCACGTCGTGCCGATGGCGCGCTACGCGGCCAATTCGGTCATCGTGATCGTCACAGTCATTCCGCTGACGCTCCTGACGACGTCGCTTGCTGGATTTGCGATGGCGCAGGTTCCCGCGCGAATGCGCGACCTTCTCGTTGCGACGCTTGTTGCCGCGTTGATGGTGCCGCTGATGGCAGTCTGGTTGACCAGGTTCATGGTCTACAAGTGGCTCGGCGTTCTGGACACGCTCGGGGTCCTGATCGTCCCGGGGCTCATGGGCAGCAGCCCGCTCTACGTCCTGATCATGTTCTGGGCATTCCGGCGGGCGCCGATCGGCTCGTTCGAGGCTGCGCGTCTGGATGGCGCGAGCGCGCCGAGGATCTGGTGGAGCATCGGTTTGCCGCAGGTGCGACCAGCCTTGATGGCGGTTACGGTATTGTCGTTCGAGCGACACTGGGGCAACTTTCTCGACCCGCTGCTCTATATCAACAACCCCAGGTGGTACACGCTGCCGGTGGCACTCCAGGGTCTCCAGCAGCTTCATCCAAGCGATTGGCCATTGATGATGGCCGGCGCGGTCGTCGTGACGCTCCCCGCGGTTGTGGTGTTCATTGTCGCCCAGCGTTACTTCTTGCGAGAATACGATGAGGGGAATCCGTTCCAGTGAGTAGCTCACTGGGGTAGTTGAGGGGGAGAGACATGACGCGACGACGGGGTGTAGCAGCCCTGGCCGCGCTCCTTGCGCTGTCGGTGCTGATGACCGCCTGCGGCGGCAGCGGGGACTCAAGCACCGCGCCAATCACCTGGCAGGTCTGGGCCGATCCTGAAGAGGCGCAGGTCTACCAGTCAATCGCCGACGAATACATCAAGACAAATCCGAAGGCCAAGGTGACGCTGAACGCAATTCCCGACCGGAAGACGTTCCTTTCGCGTCTTTCGGCATCGTTTGCCAGCGGCAGCCCGCCGGACGTCTATCTGATCAACTACCGGCACAACGGCCAGTTCGTCTCGAAGGGCGTCCTGGAGCCGCTGGGGCCGAAGCTGGAGAAGGCCAAGGGCCTGAGCGCCGACCAGTTCTTCAACGTCCCGATGGAAGCGTTCACCTACAATGGCGTGCTGCAATGCATCCCGTTCAACCAGTCGAGCCTGGTTGTCTACTACAACAAGGATCTGTTCGAGAAGCACGGCGTTCCGCTGCCGACCAACGACTGGACCTGGGACGATTTTGTCGCCGCCGCCAAGGCGTTGACGCTGGACACGAACGGCGATGGCAAGACCGACATCTGGGGACTGGGCTTCGAGCCATCGATCATTCGCGCAGCACCGTTCATCTGGTCACACGGCGGCAGCCTGCAGTCCGACCCGAACGATCCGCGTAGCATCACGTTTGGCGGCGACGCCACCCGCGAGGCGCTGCAGTTCTTCGTTGACCTGAATCTCGTCCACCATGTCGTCCCCGATGAGGCGTCCTACGCTGCCCAGGACCCGGACAGCCGCTTCATGGAGGGCAGCATCGCGATGACGTTGAACAGTCGCCGCGCAACGCCGGTGTTCCGTTCGATCGAGGGGTTTGCCTGGGATGTCGCGCCGCCGCCGGCCGACAAGACGCAGGCCTCGACGCTGCATAGCGACGCCTTCTGCATGCCGAAGGACGGGAAGAACAAGGACGCGGCCTGGAAGTTCATCGAGTACGCCATCGGCAAGGACGGACAGACGGTCGCAGCGAAGCTAGGCCGGACGGTGCCATCGCTGAAGTCGGTTGCCGAGTCGGACGCCTTCCTCGACCCGGGCCAGTCACCGGCCAACAGCCAGATCTTCCTCGATCTTGGCCCGCACCTGGTCAGCCTGCCGACCATCGCTGAATGGCCGGAGATCGAGAAGGTCATCAACGACGAGATCTACGTCGCTTTCTTCGGCACAAAGTCGCTGGACGCGGCCTTGCAGACTGCTGACGACAAGACGCGCGAGATCCTCGGGCGTTAGCAACGGGTGATCCAACAGGAAACGGCCACCGGCAAGATTGCCGGTGGCCGTTCTCGTTGTCGTTCCGGGTCGGACTATCCGACCGGCGGGAGCTTGGCAGCCGAGATCGCTTCGTTGAATACGCGGACCTTGCTGCTGATGACGCCATCGAGCGTCTCGAGAAGGTCGTCGAGGCGCGTCGAAAGCTCGTCGAAGACCTCGTAGCCCTGCTTCGCCGGCGCACCCTCGGCGAGAGAGACGAACTCGGTGAGGGCGTTCAGCTTCTCGAAGAGCCGGGATGGCGCCATCAACGGACTATCAGTGGTCGTGTCGACCAGCTCGGTCTCGATCGCGGTCAGGGCCTCGCGCGCGTCCTTGCCGGCGGCCTGCACCGACTCAGCCGCGTCGCTGTCCTTGACGCGCTTCTCCCAGTCCTCGACCTGCGTGCGAACCTTCCGCACGCGCGAGACTGCACGGTTCGTATCGCTCAGCCGGTCGCGGATCTTCAGCAGTAGATCGAGCTGCTCCTGAAGCGCCTCGGCCGGGGTATCCAGACGTGGGTCGGGGACGATCTCCAGCGGCTGCTCGTGCGTCGCGCCATCGATCGTCAGCCGCACGGTATAGCTGCCGGGCAGCGCCTTCGGCCCGACTGGCTTATCCCAATCGGCGAGTTCCTGACCCTCGAGCGTCGCCGCCGGCTCGTAGCGCATATCCCAATGGAAACGATTCACCCCCGCGGCAGCCGGCACCTTCTGGCCACTGGCAGCGCTCTCTTCTGACGAGGCGTCGGCCACCTTCGTGGTGAATGACCGAACGGTATTCCCCTGGTTGTCGACAACGGCAAGATCCGCAGACTGCTTTGCCGCTTCGGGCAGGTAGTAGGAGACGATCACCCCGTCGTATGGGTTGGCGGCAGCGTCGACGTAGACATTCTTCATCGTGCCGTCGGGTTGCTCGACCTGTTCGTAGGACACGTGGCTGGTGCTCGCCGCGTGGTAGGAAACGTACCCCTTCTGGGGCGATCCACCGAACCCGATGACAGGATTGAAGCGAACCTTCGACGGCAGCTCGAAGAGCGTCACGCCATTGCCGGTTCGTCCAGAAGCCATCTGGCGCAGAGGCGTCAAGTCGTCGAGCATCCAGATCGAGCGGCCGTGAGTCGCGACCACGAGGCTGTGCCCCTTGATGATGAGGTCATAAACCGGCGCGACCGGGAAGTTGCCACCCAGCCGCTGCCAGTTTGCGCCGTCATCGAATGAGACGTAGGCGCCTGTTTCGGTTCCGGCATACAGCAGCCCTTGCTGGGCCTTGTCCTCGCGGATCGTGCGGGTGAAATCGGTGGATGGAATGCCGTTGGTGATCGTCGTCCAGGTCTTGCCGTAGTCGCTGGTCTTGAACAGATACGGCGTCGTATCGTCCGACTTGTAGCGTGTCGCGGCGACGTAGGCGGTCCCAGCGTGGTGCTCGGACGGGTCGATGATCGAGATCAGCGCCCACTCGGGTAGGGCCGGCGGGGTGATGTCCTCCCAGGTCTTGCCGCGATCCTTGCTGATCTTGACCAACCCATCGTCGGTGCCGGCCCATAGCGTGTTGGGCTCCTGAGGGGACTCGGCCAGCGCGAAGATCGTGCAGTACGCCTCGGCGCCGGTGTTGTCTTTCGTGATCGGCCCGCCGGACGGTCCCAACTTCGAGGGGTCGTTGCGGGTGATGTCGTCGGAAACGATCTCCCAGGTCATTCCGTCGTCGGTCGAGCGGAAGATCCGGTTGCCGGCGACATAGAGTGTGTCCACTTCGTGACGCGAGTAGAAGATCGGGTAGGTCCACTGGAAGCGGTACTTCAGGCTCCCAGCGCCCGACCCCATGCCGGCCAGGTCTGGCCAGACGGTGATGTTCTTCCACTGGCCGGTGCGGTGGTTGTACTTGATGAGGCGGCCATTGAAGTTTCCCGATCCGATGCCGCCCGCGACGATGATGTCAGGGTCGCTCGGCTTCAGAGCGATATAGCCGGACTCGCCGCCGCCGGGCGTATACGAGTCTCGCTCGTGGATCGTCCCATTGACCGTCGCGCTCGGAATGCTCACCGCCGAGTTGTCCTGCTGCGAGGCGTAGATCCGGAACGGATAGGCATTGTCAGTGGTGACGTGATAGAGCTGCGCCGTCGGCTGATTCATGATCGACGACCAGCTCCGGCCGANNGACCAGCTCCGGCCGCCGTTATAGGTGACACAACCGCCGCCGTCGTCGCCCTTGATCATCCGTTGCGTGTCGTCAGGGTCGATCCAGAGGTCCTGCTCGTCGCCGTGGCGAGAGGGGATCTCGGTGAACGTCTTCCCGCCGTCGATCGACTTCCAGAAATTGTAGTTCAACACATAGACGGTGTTCGGGTCGCGCGGATCCGGGATCATGTGCATGTAGTACCACGCACGCGTTCGCAGCTTCGCCTCGGTGTTGACCTTCTCCCAGGTCTCGCCACCATCGTCCGAGCGGAACAGGCCACCGTTGACCGCCTCAATCAACGCCCAGACGCGGTCCGGCTGCGCTGGCGACCCGGCAATGCCGATCTTGCCCAGCACGGCGTCGGTTGGCAGGCCCGGCTTGCGCGTCAGCTCGACCCAGGTATCGCCGCCATCGACGGACTTCCAGATGCCCGAATCCTCGCCACCAGACGATAGCGCGTTCGGGAAGCGCTGCGCTTGCCAGATCGCGGCATAGAGAACGCGCGGGTTAGACGGATCCAGCCAGAGGTCGTGCGAACCAGCTCGGTCGCTCTTGTAGAGCACCTTCTGCCAGCTCTTCCCACCGTCGGTCGTGCGGAAGACGCCGCGCTCCTCATTCTGCCCCCAGGTGTGGCCCAGCGCCGCGACGTAGACGACATCCGGGTTCGTCGGGTGAATGCGGATGCGGCCGATGTGGCGGGTGTCGGACAGGCCAACGTTCGCCCAGGTCTTGCCGCCATCGGTGGATTTGTAAACGCCATCCCCGTGCGAGACGTCGCCACGAATGCTCGTCTCTCCGGTGCCGGCGTAGATGACGTTCGGGTCCGATACCGAGACGGCAATCGCGCCGACAGCCCCCGTGTTGAACTGGCCGTCAGACACGTTGCGCCAGACAACGCCACCGTCAGTCGTCTTCCAGACCCCGCCAGCGACTGCGCCGAAATAGTACGTCTCCCGATCCGACACAACTCCGGTGACAGCGACGACGCGCCCACCGCGGAACGGCCCGATGAGCCGCCAATCCAGTGAACCCAACAGGCTCCCGCTCACATCCTTCGCGGACGTACCTCCTGCAGTCATTCCCATGCCTCCTAGTTCAGCCACCAGCATCGAACGAGCCCCAGTGGTTCGCTCTCAGTTGGCGTCGTTCGCAATACATACCCACCTGACCGCGTTCAGCAGCCCGGCGGCCTCAACCCTACAGAATCACGGCGTCGGTCTGCATGCCGGAGATCAAGGCGTTGAATGCCCGGACCTCCGCGTCGACGATCCCATCGAGCGCTGCTCGTTGCTGATCGACCTCACCCGAGAGCTTGTCGAACACCTCGTAATACTGCTTCGGTGGGCGCGTATCGGAGTTGGAGATCATCCCAGGCAACGCGGCAAGCTTGTCGTTGAGGCCGCTGGGAAACTGGCGCGGATCACTCGCCTTCGGCTGAGCCAGCGTCTCTTCGACCCCCGCGAGCTTGTCAAGCAACGCCCTGCCAGCGTTCGTGACGGTCTCATCATCGATCCGCGTCAGCCAGTCACGGACCTGCGTTCGAATCGTGTGAATTCGGTCGATTGCCGCATGGGTCTCGGCAAGCTTGTCCCGGATCTTCAACAGAAGATCATATTGCGCTTCGAGATCCTGCTGATTGCCACTGACCCGTGGATCGGCTTCGATGAGAAGCACCTGCTGGCGCGTGGTCCCATCAACGTCCAGCTCGACCGAGTACTGGCCGGGCACGACGACGGGCCCCAGAAGCGCATCGGGCTGAATACCAGACGTGAATGACGAATCGATCCCCGAGATCGCCTTCGCGGGCGGAATGCGAAGATCCCAGACGAACTTGTTCATCCCGGCTGAGGGGACCAGTCGAGACGCGCCGGAACCTGGTTCATCACTGGCAAACGTCCGAATC
>MTKZ01008112.1_pt1 | contig 11942 bp, 13 predicted proteins | sample 1042781 | NCBI WGS metagenome assembly MTKZ01 (sample SAMN06212207, study PRJNA360539) | anaerobic digester metagenome | biome: Wastewater treatment plant; material: sludge; isolation source: anaerobic digester fed with sludge from wastewater treatment plant | place: Denmark: WWTP Viborg ...
AGCAAATCGCCCTCCGTATAGCGGTCGAGTCCGCCGATGATGTTGAGCATCGTCGTCTTGCCGCAGCCAGAAGCGCCTAAAACCGAGACGAACTCGCACTTGCGAAAGTTTATGTCGATGCCTTTCAGGGCATGCGTGACATTATCACTGCTTAAATAATCTTTGGTAATGCTTTTTAATTCAATCATAAACTCACCTCGTTAATGCGTAATAATTATAGCAACATCAAGTCGCAATAATAACTAAAGTAATCAAAAAAAGATAAAAAAAGTACATGCCGAAGCATGTACGATTCTTTTCTTTTTGTTCAGGACTAACCGTTGGCGAAATTTTTCTTGGTCAGCATGTTAATCAAGTCGATGATCCAGCCGATTCCGAAGAAAGCACCTGTTAAGATGTAGAGAACACCGATGAGAACTTTGCCGCGGACGATGCGGATGACGCCGCCCCATAAAGCTCCGACAAAGATCAAGAGAAGAAGGTGTACAACATAGTCTAGTCCAAATTCATTAATCATTAAAAATCCTCCTGGCCCATGAATAAGGCATAAGCACTCGCTTATAATTTTATTATACTAACATTTTAACAAGTGTAAATAATAAGACTTGCTTTTTTGCCGATGAGTTTAGCCTTTCATGTCGACGATATCGGTAGTTTTCGCCTCGAGGATATCAAGGGAAAGGCGCACCGATTCGCCGATCGCGGCATCGATATCATCTTCGCTGACACCGAGGCGCAAGGCTCCTTCTTCCGGTTCGATAAAGAGATTGGCAGTTTGCAGCTTAGTAAATTTAACCATATCGAGACCGCCCTCCGTGCCTTTCTTCTTGTGCGCCTTATTAATTTGCGCGCCTTGGAGAGCAAAAAGGAAATTCGGAATCGTGATGACTTTCCGCTCGCGAGGATAGCCCATGTGCTTGTGGACGATTTTCAGAAAGTCTTTCCATTCGTAATTATAAAAGCCAAACGGATAAGCGACTCCGCCGCTAGTCGTTTCCAGCGCCCCGGCGATACCTTGAGCGACTTGTTTGACTGTCACCATCGTCGTCCCTCCCTGAGTGTAGAGGGTACTTTTCTTCATCTTGCGAATCGATTCGACGAGGAAAACCCAGACCGGCTTGCGGCCCGGCTGCGCGCCAAAGATATAGGGAAGTTCAAGAATTGAGACATCGAAACCTTTTTCGGCATATGAAAGAGCCATTTTCTCTTGATCGATACGGGAACGGATATAGGGATGATGTTTCGTCAGTTCAAGATGGGGCCATTTCTTGGCGAAATACGAGAAATACGAACCGCAGATGCTGACGTGTTTGACACCGACCTCTTTTGCGACTTTAATCAATCTCTCAAGGGCATCGATATTGTATTTTTTAAAGAAATCATAGATAGGTGCCGGACCTTCGATGCGTTCATCGACGCCGGCCGCAAAAACGAGCGCATCCATGCCGGCAAGATGTTTTTTGAGTTGTTCATCGTTTAATTCCATATAGTTTCCGTACTCGATGTTCATCTCCGGAGGTAAAAGCGCGCCTTTGGGTAAAGGCGGTAAAGCGATCGCGGTTACCTGATGGCCGCGGCTGATGAGTTCACGGGCTGTTTCGCTTCCGATGAGTCCGGTTCCGCCGACAATAAATACTTTCATGGTGTTTCTCCTTAAATTAAGACGGTAAAAGTTCTTGTAATTTTATTTTATAAAAGATGTAACTAATAACATAGAAAAATGCTCTCACCGGGCAAGTGATTTGATTGACGAAAACGAAAATGCGTATTATTGTAGTAATTGCGAATGATTCGCATTACCATTTAAAGATGAAAAAATTACTCTTATATCTTCCGCTTATAACCCTTATTTTATCAGGGTGCAATGATTCGATGACGAACGATAAAATCAAGATCATGACCAGCTTTTTTGTGATGGAAGATTTTGCCCGCAAAGTCGGCGGTCAATATGTCGATGTCCAAAGTATCATCCCGTCCGGAGGAGAAATACACGGTTACGAGCCGACCACCGGCGATATCGTCGCTCTCAGCGAAGCCGATCTATTTATCTATAACGGTGCCGGCCTTGAACCTTTCGTCGAGAGCCTCCAACAAGCCGTGAGCAATCCTGACGTTCAATATATTGAAACAAGCCACGGTCTTACTCTACTAAGTGAAGATGATCATTCGGATGCACATACATGGCTCAATCCGTTAAATGCCAAAAAGCAGATGGAAAACATTAAAAATGCCATCGTCGGCATCGACGCGCAACATGCCGCTTATTATGAAGAACGCTATTCGGTTTTTGCTGACAAATTCGATAAGCTACACGAACAATATACTGTTTTATTGGCGCCGGGCGCCGGCCATTATCTCGTCACCGGACACGCCGCTTTCGGCTATTTGACCGATGCCTACAATCTCATCGCCCTTCCCATCGGCGGACACGATAGTGAACAGGAACCGACGCAGCAGGATATCGCCAGTGTCATCGATATCGTCAAGGAAAATGACATTCGCTATGTCTATGCCGAATCGCTCAATCCCTCCGATGCCGTTTTAACGATCATCGCCGAAACCGGAGCCGAACTCGAGATACTAAGTCCCCTCGAAGGGCTGACCACCGCACAAATCAATAGCGAAGAGGACTATTTTTCAATAATGAAAGATAATCTGGTAGCCATTGCTAAAGGGTTTATTTGATATGAATGTTATCTCAATCAAAGATGTCACATTTTCCTATGAAGCGCATCACGTCCTCGACCATATCTCTTTAGATATTAAGAAAGGTGATTTTTTAGCCATCCTCGGATCAAACGGAACCGGTAAAACCACGCTTTTAAAAATCTTGCTCAATGAGCTTAAACCGACGACTGGAACCGTCACCATCTTCGGTCAAGATATCAAGGCCTATAAAGACTGGACGAAAATCGGCTATTTGTCGCAAAACGCCACCGCCAGTGTCGCCGGTTTCCCAACGACCGTCAAAGAGTTGGTAGCCTCTAGTTTGCACGCGGAATTAGGATTTACAAAAATACTCAAAAAGAGTCATCGCGAACGCGTCATTGAAGCCTTGAAATTAGTCGGCATGGAGACTTATCAAAATCGTCTGTTCGCCAAATTATCGGGCGGGCAGCAACAAAAAGTTTTGCTGGCCCGAAGTCTTGTCAGCCGCCCTGAGATTCTCGTTCTCGACGAACCGACAAGCGCCCTTGATGAGGCGTCTTCGCAGGCGCTCTTTTCCTTGTTAAAAAAGATCAGTCTTGAAAAGGCGACGACGATTATCATCTCGACGCACAGCCAGGCGTGCTCTAATAACAACTGTAATCACATTGTCAATTTGGATAGTGAACGGCTTAAGGAGGAGCGATGATGAATATCTTTGCCTATGAATTCATGCAGCGAGCATTTATCGTCGGTATTGCTTTAGCAATAATAATCCCTCTAATCGGNNGTGATCGCCGTCTTTGCCATCGAAGGCATTCAGAAGAAATTGCCCAAAAACAAGGATCTCGGCATGGCCGTCGTCCTCACCATCGGCATCTCGGCGGCTGGACTATTGAGCACCTATATTCCAAGTGGCGTAAACTTCAACAGTTATCTCTTTGGAAGCATCGCTCTCGTCAGTCAAAATGACCTTCTGCTCATCGTTTCGATCGCCGCTATCATCCTGCTCGTCTTTCTCGTAATTGTAAAAGACTTATATTTATTGACCCTCGACGAAAAAATGGCGAAATTATCCGGCGTCAAAGTCTCGCTTATCAATTTTATCTTCACCCTCTTGACAGCCATCACCGTCGGCATCGCCGCCAAGACGGTCGGGGCTTTGATCGTCTCATCGCTGATGATTCTTCCGGCCGCCTGCGCGATGCAGTTTGAAAAAGGGTTCTATAAGACGCTCCTTTTATCGATCGGCTTCGGCGTCCTTTACACCGTCGCGGGACTCGTCGTGGCGTTTTACGCCAACCAGAGAGCGGGTGCAACCATCGTTTTAATCGGTGCTATAATATTTGTTGCCGTCGTCTTTATCAAATGGATTATCAATAAGCGGCGCCTCGAAAGATTAAGGAGAGCGAATGACTGATTCGAAATGGCCGAAAGACTTAAAAAAAACGCGCGTTCGGCAAGCGATTGTCAATGTTTTACGGGAGGCTTCTTCGCCGCTTTCAGCTCTTCAGATCACGACCGAAATCTTAAGAAGTAACGACAAAATCTGGCCTTCGACGCTATACCGTGGCCTTGATGCCCTCGTCAGCACCGAACTCGTCCGCCGCATCGCTCTGACCGAGAGCAGCGCCGCTCTTTATGAACTTTCCACCCACAGGCACAGCCATTACGCCATCTGCCTTGACTGCCGCAAGATGTTTGCGATTCACAATTGTCCACTAACTAATTACGAACCGCTCATCGCGGATAAAGACTTTACAATCATGAATCACAAGATGGAAATATACGGTTACTGCGGGGCTTGTCTTAAAAAGCGCATCGATAAATCAAATCGCGAAAGGAATCAGTAAAATGCAACCGATAAAGGTGCATTTTTAAAATTCGATCTTTTTACTTCTTTTTCATCACCTCTTTTTTTAGGATGAGCATATAATGTTCATAGGTGTTTTCGAGGTGAGATGGGGGCCGACACCGCCTTTACTTAAATTACCCCTGGTCATATGCCAAAAATACGAAAAGCCTATTCGACCGACATCGCCTTTTTAAAAGCGCTCGAGGAACAATGCTTTGCTCCAAATCGGCGTTTTTCTTTTTCCTCTTTGCTGCGAAGTCTTTCAAGCACCCATCAAGACCTTTATATCATCGAGGTTGATGATCGACCGGTGGGAAGCGCCACCATCTTTCGCTTTCGCAAGACTTGGCGTCTCTATTCGATTGCCATCTTGCCTGAGTATCGCCATCAATCGCTCGGCCATGTTCTCATGCAGCACATCATCGATCTGGCCCTCGGCGAAAACATCGGCCACTTGAGCCTTGAAGTCGATAGTAAAGATGCGGCCACAATTGAGTGGTACCGCTCATTTGGCTTTCGCAAAATCGAAGTGATCAAGGATTACTATGCAAGTGGCGAACATGCCGATAAAATGCTTCTTGTTCTCAAAGAGAACCCCAAAGAAAAACGCTACTTAGCCAATATCGCCATCGTCGATCAAAAAATTGATTGGCTGACGCGTATTCCCAACTTAGAAGTCATCAGTGCCGAAACCTTTCTTAACGACACCAGTTATCAATATGCCAAAGAGCTGCGCGTCTTTAACTTTTGCACCAAACTCGGCTATCAGACGATCGGTTATTACGTCTCGCTTTTAGCGTCGGCGCGCGGCCTGCGCGCCATTCCTAATGTCGCGACGCTTGAAGACGCCACCGATGAAACAATCACCAAATCGCTCGGGGATGAAGTATTTGACCTTATTCAGGAGTCATTTAAACACTCGACCCGTAAAGAAATCGTCCTGCGAGTAATTTTTGGCCGAACGACGCCACCGCGCTTTGAAAGGCTTGGCAAAGCGATGCACCGCCTTTTTGAAACGCCGTTTTTAGAACTCAAATTCGTTAAGCAAGGAAATTGGCTCCTCTCAAAAATCCGCATTTTAACGGTTAACGACATCGAAGTCGACGACTACGTCATCGCCGACGCCAAGCACTACTTCGCCCACAATCGCTATGCGATTTCAAAAATCAAGCAATACAAATACGACCTCGCCATCCTCGTCGACCCCAAAGAGCCGGCCCCGCCGTCGGGTAAAACGGCCCTTGATCGCTTCGTCGAGGCCGCCCACAAAGTCGGCTTCTATACCGAATTTATTACCAAGGCCGATTATTCGCGCGTCCCGCAGTTTGACGCCTTGTTTATTCGCGCGACGACGAATGTCGATAACTACACATACCAGTTTTCGCGCTATGCCTATGCCGAAGGTCTCGTCGTCATCGATGATCCGTGGTCAATCTTGCGCTGCGCCAACAAGCTATATTTCCACGAGTGCATGAAAAGCGAAAACATCAAGACGCCGAAGACGATGATTGTCAGTTCAAAAACTCCGCTGGCAAAAATTACGGGTGAGTTCACTTTCCCGATCATCTTAAAAAGACCGGACAGCGCCTCCTCGCGCGGCGTCTTTAAGGTTTCTGATTTGGACGAATTAAAATTAAAACTCAGGGAGCTCTTTCGCCTCAGCGCCCTCTTGATCGCCCAGGAGTATATTCCCAGTTCGTTTGACTGGCGCATCGGCATTCTCGACGGCAAAGCGCTTTATGCCTGCAAATATTTCATGGCCCGCAACCACTGGCAAATCTATAATTGGAACGCCAACAAGAGCCGGGCCAGCGTCGGACCGGTCGCCACTTATTTAGTTGAAGATGCACCGGCCGCAGTCGTCGATCTGGCCCTTCGAGCCGCCAATGCCATCGGCGATGGTTTCTATGGCGTCGATGTCAAAGAAAAAGAAGGTCAAGTCTATGTCATCGAAGTGAATGACAATCCCTCAATCGATCACCACTGGGAAGACGAAATTCTCGGAGAAAAACTCTATCTGCAAATCATGCAAAATATCATGGATCGAATTGAAAAAGTCCGTCAAATCCCCGTAAACAGCAAGGCAAACGATACCAAAAACAACGCAAAAACAACAGTTAATTAATGATTTGCGACTATTTTGCATAAAAAAGGATTCGCCACTTGCCGAATCCTTTTTAACACATATTTAAATGATGCCGGCCGGAATTAAGACGGCCAGAAGAATGATGGCAAGACCCCATGTCGCCAGAAGGAAGATGCGCTGGGTTTTGACTTTGGCATCAGGGACCAAAAAGGCGGCCAGAAAAAACGGAATGTAAGTCGTGATGAAAACAGGGATTGCACCCCACCATGGATATACCCAAATAAAGGCTGATGTGCCAGCCAGGAAGATTTCAAAAATAGCGAAAAAGGCAGCATTTACGATGGCGAAAAGCCAGCGGTTATTAATGCCGAGAATCTTCTTGTGCGGGTCATCAGGAAGAAGTTTTGACATGATGATTCCGGCGAGGGAAAACATCATTGAAAGCTCCCATGAAACGCCGATCAGCAAAATAAACGAGGTGCTCTCTGGCGAGACATTCCACAAGGCCGCTCCCGCCGCTTTGCCGATGATGGCATTAGCGATTTCATAGAGCCAATGGACGCCGTAAAGAGAGAGTCCAGCGACGATGCCGCGGTAGTTCTTCTTTTTTAACTCGGAAGCGTAAATATAAATGACGACGGTGAAAATAAAGATGAAAGTCCAGTTAAAATTTCCGCCTTGGGTATCGCGAACATCAGCGAGGGTCGGAAAATTGTTTTGGGCCTGATTGGCCGCATCGCCCCAGAAAACGAAGTAAGTGCTTCCGCTAGCAAGAAGCGAAAGAAGATAGATGACAAGGCAGACGGCGGCGATTAAAAGCGTCGGTCGCCAAGCCTCTTTAAAAAAGCTAATGAGTTTTGCTTTCATGGATTAACCCCCTTATAAAACCAGTTTTGAATTACTTGCTGTCGTTTTTCTCGTTGGCATAAGCTTTGACAATGCCATCGACGAGATACGAAGGAACTTCCTGGTACGAATCAAATTCGCGGTTAAAGAAGCCGCTGCCCTGCGACAAAACGCGGAGGCGAATGGCGTAGTCAAGAATTTCGGATTCGGGCACGAGCGCGGTAATTTCCTGCTGATCATGGCCTTTTTCTTCGATGCTTAGAACGCGAGCCCGGCGCTGATTGAGGTCGTTCATGATGTTGCCGGTGAATTCATTACCGACGCGAATCATGATTTTCATAATCGGTTCGAGCAAAGTCGGACCGCAGTTCATATACGCTTCTTTGAAGGCTAAAATCGAAGCCATCTTGAAGGCTAATTCATTGGAGTCGACAGGATGATATTTGCCATCGAGCAAGACGGCTTTAATGCCGATGACCGGAAAGCCGGAGAGCAAGCCGTGTTCGGTCGATTCGATAAAGCCTTTTTCAACGGCGGGGAAATAGTTTTTCGGAACGGCTCCGCCGAAAACCGTCTCTTCAAAGACATTGGCATCGCTGCCACTCGGCCCGAATCGCATCTCGACGACGCCATAGAAACCGCTGCCGCCGGATTGTTTGATATAGCGGCCCGGGGCTGTCGCTTCGCGTTTGACCGCTTCGCGGTAGGCAATTTTCGGAGCGGCAACATCGACTTGAATGCTGAAGATATTTTTGACGCGCTCCAAAACATAGTTGAGGTGCGAGTCGCTTAAGCCGCCCATCAAGAGCTGCTTGGTTTCATTATTGCGATGGACATCAAGGCACGGGTCTTCGATTTGCAGTTTGGTAAGCGAACTGTATAGTTTTTCTTCATCTTTGCTCACCTTCGCGGCGATGGCCCGATAATAGACGCTGGTCGGATATTTAGCGCGCGGATAGGTGATGGGATTAGCTTTATCGCACAAAGTGTGTCCGGTGATGACATTATCGAGTTTGGAGAGGCCGATGATATCGCCTGCCGAAGCCGTCGTAATCGCCGTCTGCTTATTTCCGAGCAAGGTAAACATCTGCGATACCTTCATCGTCGCCTGCGTGTTCGGGCACAAAATCGCATCGCCGAGATTAAGCGTGCCAGAGGCGATTTTGACGACATTGATCGCGCCTTTATATTGATCGAAGAAGGTTTTGAAAACATAGGCGCTGAAAGGTTCGCTTGGTATCGTCTTGCGAATCAATTCCTTTCCGTCTTTATCAAAGCCGGCATAAGGTTTTAGTTCCGCCGGATTGGGCAGATAGTCAATCAGCATTTCGAGCATCGTGAGGATGCCGATATCCTTCTTGGCGCTGCCGACTAAGACCGGAGCGATTTCACCGCTGATGACGGCGGCGTGAAGACCGCGATGAATTTCTTCCATCGAAAGCGTTTCGCCACCGAAGAATTTTTCGAGAAGAGTCTCGTCGGTGAGAGCCACTTGTTCGGCTATCACGTTGTGAAGCGAGAGAATTTTCTCTTTTTTGTCATCATAGATGACGTCATCGATCATCTGCTTACCGTCGAATTTCCGGGCCTTTAAGGTGACGACATTGATAAAGCCGTCAAATGCTTCCTGATGACCGATCGGATAGACAAACGACACGGCTTTTTTGCCGAGCTTCTGATTGATTTCCTCAAGCAAGGATTCGAAATCGATCATTTCCTTGTCCATCTTATTGACGAAGATGAGGGTGGGGACGCCGTGTTTCTTCAAGAGATTATAGTGCTTGATTGTTCCGACTTCGATGCGCTTGGTGGCATCGATGACGAGGACCGCGCCTTTAACCATGTCGAGAACGCCGATGACATCGAAGACGAAGTCGTCGTTGCCGGGGGCGTCGAGAAGATTGAGGCGGTAGCCATTGTAGTCCAGAGATAAAACCGAGAGGTTGCAGGAGCTGAGACGCGCTTTTTCTTCATCGGTGTAGTCGCTGATGGTGTTCTTGTTCTCCACCGCGCCTTTGGGGGTCTTGTTTATGATGCCGGCCAGGGACTCAACTAAAGTTGTCTTGCCGCTTCCCTGATGGCCCAAAAAGAGGATATTGCGAATTTTTTCTGTTTCCATAGATACTCCTTTCTGTTCTATTGCGAGCCCTTTTCTTCCAGGGCATTAAGTGTCTCGAGAGCTTTGGCGAAGACGATGTCGCGGTCGCAGCCGGAAACGTCGATGTAATTGCGGGGAAGAACTTCTTCCTCACTCCGCCATTTGTGAATATAATCTTCAAATTCTTTAACGTCGCGAAGGGGATGAGTCAAGTGCACCGGGTGACGGTTTTTGTGCATTTCGCGATAGAGGAAGCGGTCGTAGAGAGCTTCGATATCGCCCGTTAAATAAAGAAGGACAACCTTACTATTATTAAACTCGCAGATCTGTTTGACCTTTTCTAGTTCTTCCTTATGGAAATTAGCTTCAAGTATGACGCTTTCTCCAACCGCGGTAACCCGCTCGAGGATATGAAGTAGAAGATCGATCGATGAGTTTGATAACTTCTTGTTGTCTTCCCGTTTGGAATACTCGATTTCTTCACCGAGAATTTCCTTGATGTGTTCCTTACTAAAGTAGGGCACTTTCAGGTGCGCTGAAAGCTTTCTGGCGAGATTTGACTTTCCGGCAGCCAAATCGCCAGCGACAATTAGGATTTTGGACATATTATCTCCTTGTGCATTATACATATATATTATAATCTTATGCGCTCTATAATCAATAAGAGAAACGATGGGCAAATGCTTCAGCAGGGCTATCGTTATATAAAATATAAGTATATTTGGATTACGTTATATGCCTGGCCTGACAATGGCGAAGCAGCCGCGGTCGTCACATGCTATAAAGCTTTCGCCTTTTGTCCCGAGTGTTTTTGGATGTAACACATCATCACGCCTTAAATCTCTATCAAAAAAACATATTATTAAAGCTCATCACTTTAAAAAATGCGTTTTACATATGTAAAATATTTCGCTTGTCTTTCGCCGATTATAATTTACTCAAAAAAGGCGTTGTTTTATAATTTAAAGTAGTGATGTCGTTGCTACTAGAAAGAAGGCGAAAAATAATGCCAGAAGAAAAGAAACCTTTATTCGCGCAGAAAAGTCAGGAAGAGTTGTTGCTCAACAATCGCCGCGAATTCCTCGCTCGGGAATTTGCCTATGCCACTCCAGAGTTCGTTGAATACGGCAAAAAATTTCTCCCCAAGAAGCATCATTTTATGGTTCTAGGCGATGAAATAGTCTATCTCAGCGATGACAAACTTGCCGTTAACGAAGTATTCATCAGCGAAGATCCTAAGATGCAGATTACCGTCACCGCCCTCCTTGAGGATAAATACGTCTACGATCCTTTCGGAACCGAAAAGTTGCAGTTAGAATGCAATAAAGCGAAATTTAAATAAGCGGTTGCCAATCTATAAAAAATTAATCCCTGATGTCGAATGCGACAATAGGGATTTTTTTGTTCGAATATAAGGCTGTTTACATCTCCTCTGCCCAAAATGATAAGATTAGTGAGGATAATTATGAAATACGCGCTTATTGCCGGGGCTTGTTCCGGTCTTGCTCAAGCTGTCATCCATTCGCTTAAAGATAATTTTATTATCTTTGCCATCGATATCAACCCCATCATTCATAACCTCTACGAAAAAGACGATAACATCCGCGCCTTTATTTGCGACATCACCGAGCCAGCGCAAATCAAAGCCGTAAAAATGGAGATTGAAAAACAGACGACGTCGCTCAATCTTCTGATCAATTTCGCCGGCATCGTCGAGTTAGGTTCACTTATCGAGGTCCCGCCCGCAAAATTTGAGCGAAGCGTGCGCATTAACGTAATCGGCAACTATCATGTTACCCACTCTTTCTTTCCGCTTATAAAAAACGGAAAAGGCCGCATCATCGTCATCAGCAGCGAATACGGAAAATTGCTGGGTCTTCCTTTCCATTCTTTCTACACCATTTCCAAACACGCATTAGAAAATATATGCCGATTCGCTGAGACGCGAAGTCAAGGGCCTCGGCGTCAGAGTGATCACCATTCGCCCCGGTTCATTTAAAACCGAGATGGTCGATAGTATCGAAAACCAATTCAAACGATTAGTCGATGAAACTGATCTCTTTAAAAAGCCGCTGATGCGAATGGAAAAAATGATGAAAGGCGAAATCAAAAACGCCGCTCAGCCCCAAAAGATAATTCGCACCTTTCATCAAGCCATTTATAAGAAAAAGCCAAAAATTGTTTATCGCATTCACAATTCGCTGAAGATGAAGTTATTAAACATCCTTCCACCCCGGCTTCAAGATTGGATTCTGAATAAGTTCTTCTAAATTCTTTCTTTAAGAAAGCAATTCATTATTTCGATAGGAGGCAATTTGCTGAACATCCTTATCGCCGCGACCGGATAGATTGACGACGATTATTTTGTCTTTTCCTAATGTCGGCGCGAGCTTAACGACTTCGGCAAGGGC
>MTKZ01014570.1_pt1 | contig 11942 bp, 10 predicted proteins | sample 1042781 | NCBI WGS metagenome assembly MTKZ01 (sample SAMN06212207, study PRJNA360539) | anaerobic digester metagenome | biome: Wastewater treatment plant; material: sludge; isolation source: anaerobic digester fed with sludge from wastewater treatment plant | place: Denmark: WWTP Viborg ...
ATCTTGAAGGCCTCGCCACTGGGGGACACGGATACGGCGTTGTTGTTTGCGGCTTCACGTTTGGGGCTTCGAATTTTTTTCTTGGTGGTCATAAGTTTGAAGTTCCTTTCAAAAGAGGTTCAAGTTTCAAGGACAAAAGACAGGAGCAAGGTTCAAGGATCAAGGAGCAAGGTTGAAGGTGAAAGGTTCGAGGTGCAAGGTTCATGGGGCAAGGTGGATGGCACCCTCATTTTTACCCTCTTTCAGGGGTAATACCCTCTTTCCCTCCATCTTGGTGCCGCGGCTTTTGGTCAGTTCAAGGCGGCTTTCAAATTCGCGGTAAGCCGGTTTCATCATGAAATTTGGGTAATTGAAATGGGGCCACGGATCATGCCTGGCCGGCCAATCGGTCCCACAATCCGCCAAGCAGGAAACGCGAAGCGCGGGACTCGAGCAGGCGCATTCCGCCGCCGCGCACAAAAATCCGCAGGGCAGGGTGGAAAAACCGGGACCGGGCGGCAGGCGCCGTAACCAGGCGGCCGCCAAATCCCATCTTGAAGAATGTCGTTCCTTCCCGAAACGCCGCCGGCCGCTTCTCGCCCTGCGCCAGCAGCTTCGCGTCATGATCGTCCACCCAGACAAAATCGAGTTGTTTGAAGCCATTTGCCTTGACCCATCTTGCAATGGACCACCACATGAAGTGATTCGGATATTTGCGCTGGTGCGCCCCCGACCACCCCACCTTCCAGACTCTTGCAGTATCCCCTACCGTAAAGGCAAAAGCAGCGGCGACAACCTCTTCCCCCAGACGAACAAGAAAAAGCCTGACGTAGCCGTGCGGGGCCAGAACCTTCCACAGCTTTTTGAAGAAGTCCGGGTTCGAAGGGCTCGGGTCTGTTCCGCGCCGATTGCAAATGGCAACCATGAGATGCCAGAAGGTGTCCAGGTGCTCCTCACTGCCCGGTATCATCTCAAAACCGGCTTTCTCCCCATACCGGATGTTTCTTCTTACGCTCGCGTTCATGTTTTTCAGGATTTCGTCATGGGTTGGCCGGACATCCATGATCAGTGTCGCTGTAATGAGGCTGGTCGGCGGTATGCTCAATGGGTGGGGCGTGTAGCCCCTGCGGTCAAGAGTGCCTTCCAGGGTCCTCGTGCAGTAGGGGAAATCAAACACCTGGTAGATGAATCGGTGTTTGTGTGCGTGCGCCGTTGCCTTGTCGACCAGCATTTCCTCAACGTCTGCCCGGCCCTCTTCGCACAGGGGCCCGTGAACAACGTATCCGACGTGCCCCAGTCGCGCCAGGGGCCGCACGAGGACCTGAACTCCGCCGACGATCCGGCCGTGCAGGCGCGCCACCCAGCGGACGGGCTGCCACCCACAATGCCGCCGGAACTGGGCCCAAATGCTTGTCTGCTCATGATGGGCCCCGGGGAGCTGCTCGACAAAGCGATCCCAGTCCTTGTCGGCGAATGCATCGGATTTTTCTATCGTGAGCCCTTGGGGCAACGGGATGGAATCACATCCATTTGTTTTTTTGTCGAGCGGCGGCTTGCCGGCTGCGTCAATCAAAACGCTCATCGTTTTCCGATCACTGCTGATACAGCTTCACCTCTCGATTGCATTGCGACAACCGGGGAAAAAGGGTCGAGGTTTGGGGTGATACAGCTCCGCCCTCTCGATTACATTTTTCGAGGAGAACACGTCCAAGGCACCAAGGACCAAGGCTCAAGGAGAAAGGTTCAAGGTCCGAGGTGCAAGGTGAAATGAAGAGGATTTTTTACCTTCTACCTTGAACCTTTAACCTTGTTCCTCGAACCTCAAATCTTTTATACTAACCGCCCGCTTGAACACAAGCGAAGAGATACCAGTCCGGCACGGCCCATATGTTCTTCCGGACCTCGCCGATCTCCCGGCCGGGGTAGACGATGAGGCCGAGCGGAGACGATTTTCGGTGCGACTTCAAAAACGCATCGAGGCTGCGGCCGTCGGTCGCGAAGGCCCGCTCCTGGCTCCTTGCTTCGATGGGGAGGATGTGGTCACCCGAGGTCAGGAGAAAGTCGATTTCCATGCCCGTGCTTGTCCGGTAAAAGCACAGGTCCGGCTCCACGGGCTGAAGCTGCTTCCACTTGACCAACTCCGAGAAGACCCAGCTTTCGTAGGACGGGGCCGCCCCGATCGCGGCGTCGCCGAGGATCGCCCGGTTCAGGCCCGCGTCGGGGAAGAAGACCTTGGGGCTCTTGACCAGGCGCTTGCCGGCATCTTCATAATAAGACGAAAGCAGGAAGCACTGGAACGTCATCACCATGAGGTTGATGTAGCGCTTCACCGTGTTGACGGCAAGGCCCGTCTCCCTCGCCAGCTCGCTGATGGACAGGATGTTTGAGGTCCGGGCACACAGGAGCTTCTGCACGCGGGAGAAGGTGTCGAGGTCCGCCACCTGCCCGACGTCCGGGACGCCGCGATCCAGGTAGGCCTTGCGGTAATCCCGGAGCCACTGCATCCGCCCGGCGTCGTCCGGAATGCGCCAGACCGGCGGGTAGCCGCCCCAGGCCTGGTGAAGGTCGCGGGCGCGGCACAATTCCCGCATTTTCGCGGGCGGCAGGAGGTCGAGGTCCCGGGCCGCGGCCGGCGGTATGTTCCGGGCCTGCCAGATTTGCGACAGTAGCGGCGCCCCATCGCATCCGGCGGCCTCAGCGAAGGAGAACGGGTACAGGTTGAAGAGTGAGGCCCGGCCGGCAAGGGTCGCGTGAAGGTTCGGCATCGTGTGCAGTTGGGACGAGCCGGTGAGCACGAAGAGGGTCTGCCGGTCGCCGCTCTGGCGCTGCCGCTCCAAAACGTACTTCAGGGGTTCGAAGATGGCCGGGATTTTCTGCACCTCGTCCAGGATGGCCAGAGGCCGGCCGATCGACTCGAGGATGGAGACGGCGGATTTGTGGAAACGCAGGCGCTCGTCGGGATCGTCGAAGGAGATGTAGGTGAGATCGAGACCCAGGATTTGCGGGAGTTGCGATTCGCAGAAGGTCGTCTTTCCGGTCTGGCTCGCACCGGTGAGGACAATGACGGACGCTTCCTGTCCGATCTGATCCCGAATGCGGCTTCCGATGTGGCGTTCGACAAGATCCATGATTTTACATTGTCATACAGATTGCAAAATTGCAAGCTTTTTTTTCAAAGAAATTTTTATTTTTGTCTGCAAAACTGGATGGAGTCATTCACGCCGTTCATGGGATGGAAGCCTTTGCAATCCGCGCTACGGCTTCGTATGCCGATGGAAGCCGCTGCCCGAATCGGATCGGAGTCGCCACCGGATTCCGATTCGTTCGGCCATGATTGCGCGGCGTGGGGTCAGGGGGGATCATCAGATCCGCGGTTTTCAATTATGGCGGGGAATGGGGAAAAAGCATCGGACAATCTTTCGCCGGACGGTTCGTGCCTCCGGAGATGTTTTTAGTGGAATATGGGGAAATTGTCGGCAGTTCAGCCCATGTGGCGGTAGAGGAGGCGCCCCAGTAATTTCAGCAGGGGGAGGGGGAGCCGTTGAAATATCTTTTTGTGGAGGGGGTGGATGGCCGAAGCGCTTTTTAGGAAGGCCCGCTTGCGCAGGTCGTAGCGGTAGTATTGGATGAGCCGCTCCCGGGCGCCCCAGCCTGACTTGAACTGCAGGAGCCCCTCGTTTTCCGGCTCCGTCCGGCCGAAGCAGAGCGTCCGGCAGCCGTTTGCGCAGCCCCACCCAATGGCCTCCCACATCACGAGGTTGTTCGCCCGCAGGTTCTGGAAGGCCCGGTTCGAGGCGCCGTACTTGTAGATCATCTCTTCACCTCGGTGGAAGTAGACGTTGGCGGCCATCGCTTCGTCCCGGAAAGTTGAAACTGCGACGAACCCCATGCCTCTGGAAAGGACGTGGTCGTAGAGGTTGTCGAAGAAGTGCCGGGGCTGGGGGGGCAGTCCGTGGTCCCGGCGCGTCATGGCGTTGAGGCGGCGGAATTCCGCCAGGGCCGCTGGGGATGTCGAGATGGCGGTTTCGATCTTTTCCTTTTGCGCCTTTTTGATGTTCCGCCTCGTGGAGTCCCGCAAGCCGGCAAGCAGTTTCTCGGGGCCTGGCGTCAGGTCGAGGATGTGGCCGTGATGCTGCTCTGACGGCTCCTCGTCCCGTAGGAAAACCTCGCCGCCCCGGATCTCGAGATATCGCCAGCGCCGCTTTCGGCCGAAGGCCGCTGCCGCGTCGAACAGCTCCCGGAAATGCGCGGCATCCGGCGCCAGCGGCTCGCAATAGTCGGTGAAGGGGAGGCAGACGCCCCTCGCGCCGGTTAGCGGGCTTTGAACGTCCATGCAGGGTAGGACGGCTTGAATCGCGTCCCCTTCCCTCAGCGTAAAGTAGACGGGTTCATACGCATAGGACTTGCAGAGGGCGGAGGCCCAGGCGGAGGTGTGGAAGAACGACGCGCCGGGCAGCGCGGCGATGGCTTCATCCCAGTTGTCAAAGCCTGACGGGTTTAGAGGTTCAAGGTTCAAGGTTCAAGGTGCAAGGAACAAGGATAAAGGATCAAGGATCAAGGATCAAGGTTAAAGGCGGGGGGGGATTTGGTGGAAATTTTACCAGATTTTGGCAAAATTTCCACCATTCACATGCATGCCTGAATCCACGCTCCCTTCGGTAACATACCTCGATGAGGCAACGGGCATATTATCTTTGATAGAAGGCCTTTACCTGGTCAGCGACGTAGGCGATCTGGTCCGCAGTCAGTTCCGCGAACATGGGCAGAGAGAGATACTCCGAGGCGCATTTCTCGGCGGCGGGGAAGCTTCCGGGGCCGAGGTTGAGAAAGGCGTAGGCCTCCTGCAGATGGATCGGGACGGGGTAATGGATGTTGCAGCCGATCCCCTTCTCACCGAGGGCGGCCATGAGCCGATCGCGCTCCTTCACCCGGATGGCGTAGATGTGGTAGACGTGCTTCGCGTAGGCCTCCTCGCGGGGCTTGAGGACTTCGTTCAGCGAGGATAGCTGTTCGGTGTAGGCCGCCGCGTGGCGACGCCGGGCCTCGTTCCAGCCGGCGAGGTATTTCAGCTTCACGCCCAGCACCGCCCCCTGGATGCCGTCCATCCTCGCGTTCCAGCCGACCATGCCGTGGTAGTATTTCTTCGCCTGGCCGTGGTCGCGAAACATCCGCATCTTCTCCGCCAGCGCGTCGTCGTTGGTCACGACGGCGCCGGCCTCTCCGTAGGCGCCGAGGTTCTTGCCGGGGTAGAAGCTGAAGCAGCCCGTCGCGCCCATCGTGCCGGCCTTCCGTCCCTTGTACTCCGCGCCGTGTGCCTGGGCCGCGTCCTCGACGACCGGGAGGCCCTTTTCCTTTGCGACCTCCAGGATGGGGTCCATGTCCGCCGTCTGCCCGAAGAGGTGGACGGGGATGATCGCCTTTGTCTTCCGGGTGATGGCGGTCCGGACGGACGCCGGGTTCATGTTGTTCGTCCGCTCGTCGATGTCTGAGAAGACGGGCTTCGCGCCGCACCAGGTGATCGCCTCCGCCGTGGCGATGAAGGTGTTCGGGACGGTGACGACCTCGTCGCCCGGGCCGATGCCGAGCGCGATGAGGCTGAGCCAGAGGGCATCGGTGCCGTTCCCGACGCCGACGGCGTGCTTGCAGCCGCAGAACGCGGCGAAGTCCTTTTCGAATTTCGCGACGAAGGGACCGCCGGCGAAGGCGGTGTTCTCCATGACCTCGCCGATGGCGGCGTGGATTTCATCCTTGATGGTGTGGTACTGGGCTTTCAGATCCAAAAAAGGTACGTTCATTTTTTTTCCGTTTCAACCTTTCGAATGATTTTTGCAGGGTTTCCCGCGACGATGGTATCCGGTAGGACGTCCCTCGTGACGACGCTGCCGGCGCCGACGATGGCCCGCTCGCCGATCGTGACGTTGGCCAGGATCGTCGCGCCGGAGCCGATGGAGGCGCCCTTTTTGATCAGCGTGGGCTCTACCTTCCAGTCGGCCTCGGTCTGGAGCTTCCCGTCCGCCGCGGTCGCCCGGGGGTAGGTGTCGTTCACGAAGGTGACGCCGTGGCCGATGAAGACGTCGTCCTCGATGGTGACGCCCTCGCAGATGAAGGTGTGGCTGGAGATCTTGCAGTTCCTTCCGATGACGGCGTTTTTCTGAACCTCGACGAAGGCGCCGATCTTCGTGTTGTCGCCGATCGCGCAGCCGTAGAGGTTGATGAACTTCGCGAGCCGGACGTCTTTCCCCAACTGCACGTCTTCGGAGATGCAGAGGTAGTTCACAGGTAGACCGTTTCTCCCCGGTTGGTGAGCGATTTGTTGGCCGCCACCAGCATCTTGACGATGTTGAGGCCCGCCACGCCGTCGTTCACGACGGTCCCGCCGTTCTCGACATAGCCGACAAATGCTTCGGCGATGAGCTTGAGGGCCTCCGTCTGCTCGATCTTCGGGGCCCACATGTCGCCGGAGCGGTAATCGACCAGCAGGTTGTACTTTCCCTCCTTGGTCCGGACCTGAACGCCCTTGTCGTAGATCTTGATCTTTTCGTCCGGCTCCAGGTCGTTCCAGACCAGCATCTTCTTCTGCCCGCCGATGAGCGTCGTCCGCACCTTCACCGGTGAGAGCCAGTTGACGTTGATGTGGGCAATGGTGTTGCGGTTGTAGTAGAAGGTGAGGTAGGCGATGTCCTCCAGGTCGCGATCGAAGTGCCCCGACCCCGTGGCCACGACGGCCTGCGGCTTTTCCCCGATCACGAAGTCCATGATGGCAATGTCGTGCGGCGCCAGGTCCCAGACGACGTTCACGTCGTGCTGGAAGAGTCCCAGGTTGATGCGCATGGAGTCGAAGTAGAACAGATCCCCCAGGACGTTGTCCTCGACGAGCTGCCGTATCTTCCGGACGGCGCCGGTGTAGAGGAAGGTGTGGTCCACCATGAGCTTGAGCTTCTTCCTCTCGGCCAGTTCGATGAGTTCCTCCGCCTCGGCGATGGTGTGCGTGAAGGGCTTCTCCATGAAAACGCTCTTGCCCTCGTTCAGGGCCTTCTTGGCAAGCTCGTGGTGGGTGAAGACCGGCGTGGCGATGGCGATGGCGTCCACGCCCGGGTCCTTGATCAGTTCATCGCTGTTCGTGGTGACCCGGACCTGGGGGTAGTTTTTTTTGACCTTCTTGAGCGACTGCTGATTCATATCACAGACCATGGCGACCTGGGAGCCGTTGGCCGTGCTGAAGTTTCTCACGATGTTCGGGCCCCAGTAGCCGTAACCGATAACGCCCATGCGAAGCATAATATTGGTCTCCTTGTATTAATAAGCGCCCTTGCCGCCGAGCACCGCCTTCGGCGTCATGAACAGAATCTTGAGGTCCATCCAAAGGTTCCACTCGCGGATGTACTTGAGGTCCAGCCGCACCATCTCGTCGAAAGTCGTCCGGCTCCGGCCCGTGACCTGCCAGAGCCCGGTGATTCCGGGCTTGCACGACAGGAGTCTGCTCTTGTGCCAGATGTCGTAGAGGTCGCACTCGTAGGGGATGGGCGGTCGCGGCCCCACCAGCGACATCTCCCCCTTCAGCACGTTGATGAACTGCGGAAGCTCGTCGAGGCTGGTCTTCCGCAGGAATTTGCCGACCGCCGTGATGCGGGGGTCGTCCGTCAGCTTGAAGACGCCGGGCTCGACGGCGGCGTTCTGCTGTTCGCCGATGTATTTCGTGATGTATTCCCGGTGCTTGCGGGGGTCGCTGCCGGCGTGCATGGACCTGAATTTCAAAAGGGAGAAGATTCTGCCGTTCAAGCCCATCCTTTCCTGCCGGAAGAAGACCGGCCCCTCGGAGGTGCACGTGATGGCCGCCGCGATGACGAGGAAGAGGGGCGACAAAAGGACCAGGGCCGACGCACTCCCGAGAAAATCGATCGCGCTTTTCGCCGTCCGGGAGATCCGCCGCTCCAGGTCCGGCTTCATGAGATCGGGATAGAGGCTGACGTCGAAGGGCGCCTTGATCGAGATGTCTCCGCTCGTCTCCGGATAGATGTGAAAGGAAATCCGGATCTTCTTCACCCACTCGGGATCGAGCCCCTGGCAGATGCGCCCGTAGATCTTGTGGATGAGCCGCTCGATCGTGTTCACGTCAACGGGCCCCATCTCCGTGAAGATGACGCCGATGGTTTTGCGGTAGTCGTACCAGCCCCGGATGTCCACCTCCCGCAGGGATGCGGCAAGGACGGCTTTCATCCGGTCGAGGATCTCCCGGTGGTTGTCCAGGGACATGAGGCCGGTGATGTCGAGCAGCAGGAGGAGGAAGGGCCTTTTGGACCGCTCCGTCCGCTTGCGCTCCACACGAAGCATGTGCTGGAAATGGGATTGGCCGTAGAAGGCGTAATCTTCATCGGCGGCTTCCACAGCCCCTGCCTTTGAAGCTTCCCCCGCGTTTGCCGCGGCGCCATCCTTTTTCAGCATCGGTATGTTCATGGCCAAGTGCCGGCCGATCGCGCCGACTCGTAGGTTACCCGGATTCCGTTCAGTGCCCGCTTCCCGGTCCCCGGCGTTCCGGGGGTGGCCGGCTGTCCGGTTCCCGCTGCCGCTGGCGGTGAAATCAATCACCGGTTCCGTTATACAACTTCCGTGTTTTAATCAAGCGCAAAGTGGCGTCAGTGATCCTGTCTTTTCCTCGGTGCGAGCCTGCCCAGCATCGCTTTCACGTCCCCGGCGGCGGCCTTGACTTTTTCCCACGAGGTGGGTTCAGGGTTCTTCCGGTTGTAGTGGTAATCGTAATAGTAGCGGTTGGTCCCGAAATACCGCTGGATCAGCGCCTGGGTCTTGAATTCCGTGCTGTTCAGCACGACGCCCAGGATCTTCTCTTTTTTTACCAGCTTGAGCGCCTGCTGGATGGATTCGCGAGGCGTTTCGCCCGACTTCACGACGAGGATGATCCCGTCCACCATCTCGCCCAGAAGGCTCGGTTCCGTCGTCGCCAGGAGCGGCGAGGAATCCAGGATGATGTAGCGGTCATCGTACCGGGATGTCATGTCCTGAACGAAGGCTTTCATGCGGTTCGACCCGATCAGTTCCACGGGGTTCTCCTGCGAGTTGCCTCCGGACAGGATGGTCAGCTTGTCGACCGAGGTCTTGATCAGGAGGTCCGATATGTCCTCCTCCCCCAGGAGGTAGTCGGACAGGCCCCGCTCGGATTGCAGGCCGAAAAACCGTGAAAGGGTGGGGTTTCGCAGGTCGCAGTCAACCAGCAGGGCATGGCTGTGAAGGTCGATGGCAATGGTGATGGCCAGGTTGATGGCAATCAGGCTTTTCCCTTCGCCGGCCATCGTGCTGGTCACGAGGATCGTCTTCGGGGTGTGGTTCAGGCCGGGTTTGATGATCTGCGCCCTCAGCCTTCGGAACTGCTCCGCCACCATGGACGAGGGAGCGAAGAAAGAGACGAGCTTGTCGTCCAGAACGAGCTCGTCCGGCGTGGTCTTCAAGGTTTTATCGGTGGGTTCGCCGAACTTCTCCCGCTCCACCTTTTGCAGCGCTTCATACATCTTGCCCATTTTCGGTCATCTCCCTGTCGTGCTTGAAGTTCGGAAAGAACGCATTTTCATTCTCGCCGTCTTGCGTGTTGTTTTTGTCTGGAGCCCAGATCGCTCCGGTTTCCCTGTCCGCCGCCCTCACTGCTGCAAGAAAAGCAATCCCAGCCCGTAGATCAGAAGAATCAGGAGGAACAGGGGGAGGAGGGAAATCAGGCCGAAGCCGATTCTTTTTCCCTTGGCCTTTTTCGGGCCTTCCAGTTCTTCGACGACATCCCGGATGATGTTTTTCCCGATCCGGTTCTGCTCCTTTGAAAAGCCCGTCAGCAGTGCGTTGTCGCATACGATGTTGATCAGGCGCGGGATGCCCTTGGAATAGCGGTAAACCTCCTGGATGGCGCCGCTGTCGAAAATGCCGATGCTCCGCGATCCGGCCCGCTTGAGCCTGTGGAGGATGTATTCCCTCGTTTCCTTGAGGTTGAGGCTGCGCAGGTGGTAGCGGACGGCGATGCGCTGCTTCAGCGGCTGGAAACGGGGATCTTCCAGGGTGTCGTTCAGCTCGGGCTGCCCGAGCAGGATGACGTGGAGCAGCTTGTTCTTCGAGGTTTCGAGGTTCGTCAGCAGGCGGACCTCCTGCAGGAGGCCGTGCTCCATGCTCTGGGCTTCGTCGATGATGAGAAAGACCTTTTCGTTTTTGGCGAAACATTCGAGCAGGAAGTTGTGCAGGGCCGTGAGGCTCTGCCCCCTGGATTTCATCCCGCCCGATTCGATGCCCAGGTCGTCGCAGACATAATTGAGGAAGTCGGCCCGATCCAGGATGGGGTTGAAAATGTAGGAGGTCCGGACGTTGCCGTCCAGCCTGCTCAGCAGCATGTGGACGAGGGTGGTCTTCCCCGTCCCGGCTTCCCCCGTGATGACGCTGAAGCCCTTCCCCTCCCGCACCGCGTACTGCAGGTAGGCCAGGGCCTCCTGGTGAATCTCGCTCAGGTAGACAAACTTCGGGTTCGGCGTGATTTCAAAGGGCCGTTCCCTGAATCCGTAGAATTTTTCGTACATGCTTATGCCGCTTTTTGCTCGATCTTGGGTATCGTCGCCAGGACGCGAAGTCCGAGGGCGATCTCCACGTCGCCCGCATCGTGGAAGGACCGGTCCATCTGCTCCCGGACAAAGGCCAGACCCAGGCCGCAGCCGAGGCCGGCCAGCAGGCTGATCAGCAGGATCTTCGGGATGTCCGGCGAGAAGGGCTTCTCGGGCAGCCGGGCCGGGTCGATGACCCGGAACTGCTCGCCCTTCTGCTTCTTTTCCAGGTTCTCCGCCTGCTGGGCGTCCTGGCTCTTTTTCATCAGCCGCTCGTGCGTCTCCCGCGTGCTCTGGTACTCCCGCAGCAGCGCGGCCATCTCCTGCTCCCGCGCCGGTGCCTGCTCGATCCTGGCCCGGTACGAACCCATCTGTGCGGCGATGTTCCGTTCCTCGTCGGCCAGACGCCGAATCTGCATGTCGGTGATGACCATCTGGTTTTTGAGTTCCCGGTAGCGCGGGTCCGTCTTGACCCCGTAGGTCTGCTTGTTTCTCTCCAGGTTGGCGAGCCTGTTCTTGACGGCGATCACGTCTGGATGGTTCTCCGTGTATTTTGTCCGCAGGCTTTCAAGGGCCCGGACCAGTGTTTCCTGCTGGGATTCGTAGGTCCCTCCCGCAGCCTGTCCGGCCGTTGATGAGGCCATTTCCTGCTGGAGTGTCGAGGATCCGGCCGGCAGCTGCACGCCCGACGCTCCCGCGCCCGAAGAACCGATGGGCAGTTCGAGCTCCGTCATCTGCTTCTGGATGAACAGCTTCCGGTCCTGCGCGGCCCGGAGGTTTTCTCCGACGCGCTGGTACTGGGCCTGGAGCTGCTCGAGGATTCTGAGATTGGTGTCCCGCTGCTCCGGGAGCTGGCCCATATGGCGCATCTTGTACTGGCTGACCGTCGCCTCCATCTCGTCCAGCTTGGTTTTGGCCTGGGCCAGCTCGGCCCCCAGAAACTCCGTGGTTCCCGCAGCCTGCTGTTCACGGATCTTCAGGTTTTCCTCGATGAAGAGCGACGCCAGCCGGTTGGCGACGGTCGTCACCATGTTGGGGTCCGACCCGATGAAGCTGATCGTGAAATAGCCCTTTTCCTCTTTCTTGGTCGGCAGCTCGACCTTGATGTTTTTCCGCATCAGCTCCACGACCTCCTCCTTGGAGAGGGATTTTTTCTGCTTCTCGTAGAGCTTGTACTCCTCGATGATCTGCTCCAGGCGGGTGCGGCTCATGACTTCCTGGGCAATGGACTGCAGCCGCTCCTCCACCCGCGAGGTGACCGTGGCCTGCACGTAGGCCTCCGGGACCCGCTGCGGGGACACGAGCACCAGCGTGCTGGCCTTGTACTGTCGGGGGGCGAGAAACGCGTAGATCGAGGCGCCAACCACGATGAGCACGAAG
>MTKZ01018044.1_pt1 | contig 11940 bp, 11 predicted proteins | sample 1042781 | NCBI WGS metagenome assembly MTKZ01 (sample SAMN06212207, study PRJNA360539) | anaerobic digester metagenome | biome: Wastewater treatment plant; material: sludge; isolation source: anaerobic digester fed with sludge from wastewater treatment plant | place: Denmark: WWTP Viborg ...
TGCAACCAGCGCGACCAGGCATGAATAGACCAACACCGACTTGATGGTCCTACTCGTGCCAGGCGAAGGACCCTTGAGCCAAGTCACGGGCCACCTCCCGAACGTCCAACTCGGCCGGATCCACAGTGGCATCTTCTGCCGGTGCATCCGGCGGCTGCCGCGCCGACCGCTGCGGTCCCATGACGCCATCTCCGAGCGCCGAGTCCCCGGTGGTGGATGCCGTACCCACCCAGCACTTCCGTGTTGGAAGCCTCGCTGTGCCTGTGCGTGTGCGCGCCTGAGAGAAGTCATCCGCCCTTTGATCCTGAGGATTCTAGGGTCTTCTTCGAGATCGGTATCGTCGACGTCTCGTGGACCTGCTTCTCTCGCTCGCACGCCTCCGCGATCACACGAATCGGCTGGGTCTTTCAACCGGTGACTCCCGAGATGCTAGCAAGCACTAGCGGAAATCGAACATCCATCAAATTCTTTGCCCATGGAAAAACCCGTCAAATCTGCTGGTGAATACACTTTAAGGGCGAAATTCAACGCCTGCAAAATCGGCTACATCCCAGTCCCCCGTAGGGGACTTGGCCTTGCAGGGCAGGAGAGATTTGAACTCTCAACCTTCGGTTTTGGAGAGGGCTGAAAACCCGCCCACAACCCCCAGAAACCCTTCGAAACCGCGAATCGCGAGGAATTCGAGCGGTTTCGACCCCCTTTATGCGGGTCGAATGATGGGCAAAATGATGGGCAAACCGACCACCACGACCAGCCCTCCGGACAACCAACAGAATCCTGATCATGAGCACGACGCCGAACCCGATCGCTGCGAGGGAAGGAGCTGCGTCCCTGGCCAAACTCAGCCACCTGCACATTGGACCTACACCACGTGATGGGACTCACCCCGAACCGCAGCCTGAACCGCTCCCTGGTCGACCAACACCACCGAAACAGCCAGCTCCAACGCGCCCAACAACACAGGCTGCATCTCCGAATCAGTTCCAGGTCGCCGAGGAAGTGCCGGATGACTCAGGCACGAACACTCCTAACGGCTGAGCAACGACCACAGGTTTTCGGGTGGGTCCATGTAGTCCGGCCAGGTCGGGGGGTGGTCCGGATCCCAGCCAGCACCGGCCGGTTCGAACAAGATCTCAGCGTCGTTGAAGTTCGCATCGTCCAGCCTGGCCCCTTCAATGACCGTCTGAGGCATGAGCTGGGCATGCGAGAAGTTGACCCGTAGGAGATGCGCATCCCTAAAGTTTGCCTCGATATGCGCGCCGCTCAGGTCGACTCCGAGAACCAACGCTCCCGTTAGGTCTGTGCCAAGAAGGTGGGAGTGCGCGAGGTTCGCCCCCATGATGTCGGCCCCCCCAAGTTGGGCGCGACCAAGGTTTGCTCCAGCGAGATCTGCTTCTCGCAAGTTGATGACCCTGTCCGGGAAGTAGTCGATTGACCGCCCGACGACAAGCAGCGCCGTCTGGATGTCGGACGCGATTTGATCTACCGGCAGTTCTTGGTCGCGCTCGTGTCCCCTGAGGAACGCGCACAACACGTCGATAACCGACTGACCATGATCAGGGGAGTCGCGGGCGACCCATTCCAGGGAGTAGATCCCGCCTATCCGGCTATCCAGGCTGGCACTAGCCAACAGGTCAACCGCTCGAACGAATCGGTCAGCGATCTGACCTGCAATCTCCAGTCGGCGAGCCTCAAGGCGGTTGTGCACGGCCTCCTCGTAGGCAACTTGGGCGAGCGACTGTGCCAATCGACCGCGGTGCTGTTCCATGCGAGCCAACTCCAGACGAGCCAGGGCGAGAACGCCCAATGAAAGCGCCGCCATCCCAGTGGCGACCTGGATAGTGATCTCCGGATTGTCCAGCGATTGGCCTTGGCCCCACATGAGACCATCAATAGGGCCTGGGAGGCCCCCCGCTGCAACGAGCGCCGTCGATGCGACGCCGATCGCTGCCAGCCAAGGCGTTGCACTAACCCATCGCGATTCCTCTCGGACACCATCCTGACCCATGACACATAGGCTGCCATAGGGCGGTACCGTCGGGGATGACGACTCGCATCCAAGTCAGGCGTCTAAGCCGTCGGCCCAAAGGCGACCTCCGGCATTGCTTGCTGCACTCGACCTAGCGAGTTTCCGCCCGACCGGATGCCAAGAGCGGCAATCGAAAGAACGGCCAAGAGGTGCCGTTGGTGGCCAGCCCGGCGCCGTACGACGAGTCCCCAACAAGGACGACCCGCTGCCCCGGCCTCGGCGAGCACACCGACGAGGCGCTGCTCGACGCAGGCTACGACTGAGGGAGCCGAGAAGTCATCCGCCCTGTGATCCAGAGGGTTTCCGGCCCACGCCGAGATAGGTATGGTCGACGTCTTGTGGACCTGCTTCCCTCGCTCGCACGCCTCGTTCTCACCCGAATCGGCTGGGTCTTTGCGACCGGCGACTCTTGGGACGCTGAGATCCTTGCGCTCCGACACCAGATCTTCGTATTGCAGCGCCAGGTCGACCGGCCGAGATTCAACACTATCTGGAACGAACACCCACTCCGACAACTTGTCGAGGAATACGTCGAGCACTACAACTCACAACGCCCGCACCGAGGGCTTCACCAACGAGCCCCCAACGAAACCGAGGACGTCACCCCGATCGGCACAGACCAACCGATCCAACGTCAAACAACCTGCGCCGGACTCATCAACGAATACCGAACAGCAGCCTGAACCGTTCCCTGGTCAACAGACACCACCCCGAACGCCAGACTCGACGCATCCAACAACCCAAACGACATCACCCAATCAGTTCCAGGTCGCCGGAAAAAGCACCGGATGACTTCTCGACACGAACAGGGTCGGGCAGTTTGGCATCGCTCGGGCGAGCGGCATCTACGATGGTGACACGAGCGAGGCGTAGGGCAACTCGATTCGTGGAAACGAGATGAGATGAGCGACCGATCCTCAATCGAGTGGACTGAGGCAACGTGGAACCCGACCACTGGCTGCGACCAGGTCAGCAAGGGTTGCGACAACTGCTACGCGCTGACGCTCTCCCGGCGACTCAAGGCGATGGGTGTTGCCAAGTACCAGAACGACGGAAACGAACGCACGAGTGGCCCGGGCTTCGCTCTCACCTGCCATCCATCAGCACTCGATCAACCCAAGCAGTGGAAGTCGCCGCGCGTCGTGTTCGTCAACTCGATGAGCGATCTGTTCCACAAGGACGTGCCAATCGGCTTCATCCGTGACGTCTTCGACGTCATGCGCGAAACACCTCGACACACCTACCAACTTCTCACCAAGCGTTCGGCGCGTCTCGCTCAGATGGCCGATCGTCTCGACTGGCCCGGCAACGTCTGGATCGGAGTATCGGTCGAAACCGACCGATACAGCTTTCGAGCGCGTGACCTCGCCACTGTCGAGGCCGCTTCGGTCCGGTTCCTCTCTTGCGAGCCGTTACTCGGTGCGCTGCCCTCATTGTCGCTGGACGGCATCGACTGGGTGATCGCTGGCGGTGAATCGGGCCCCGGCTGTCGACCCATCGATCTCGCCTGGGCGCGCAGCATCCGCGATCAGTGCGCCACTCAAAGCGTCGCGTTCTTCTTCAAACAGTGGGGCGGACGCACTCCAAAGGCCGGTGGCCGCATCCTTGACGGCGAAATCCACGACGAGATGCCGCAACGCAGCGCATCGTGACCGAACACGAACAACTTTCCATCCTGTCGACCGAAGAGCTGGCCGACCTCGAAACCGAGATCGAACAAGCCACCCACCATCCCGTCGCCAAGGACTTGGCTACCGAGATGCGCGAGTTCCACGGTTGGACCATCGACAAACTCGAGATCCTTCGTCTGTACCTCCGCGGCGGATACGTGCGCGTCGCCGGTGGCGGCAGCTACATCGACGCCTTCGCCGGCCAAGGACAAGGAGCCTTTAACGGCACCACCTTCAGCGGCTCCGCAATCGTGGCCGCGCAAAGCGAAGCGTTTGGCCGTCTCCACCTCATCGAGCAGGACCAACGCTCACACCGACTGCTCGCCCAGCGCCTCGCAGAACTACCCGACAAACTTCGGGCACGGTGCGAACTGCACCCGCCAGGCGATTGCAACCAAATCATCCCAACCTTGCTCGACGCGGCCGTCATCAATTCGGACAAGCCCTGTTTCGCATTCCTGGACCCCGACAGCACACAGCTCGCCTGGGAAACGATCGAGGCACTCGCCGCGTACAAAACATACACGCCGAACCCCGTCGAACCGAAGAAACCCAAAGCATGCAAGATCGAACTCTGGATTTTGTTCAACACCCACCAAGCGATCTATCGCCTCTGGGCCGACAACCGCGAGAAGTATCCCGAGACAATGGGCGCCGACGCGCTCGACCACCTCATGGGCGGCAGAGAAGCATGGTGGGACCTGTGGGAGAGCGGCCAGCCATCAAATGCGCTCCTGCGTCGCTATGTCGAACGGCTCAAGTCGCTCGGCTACCAGTACGTTCTGCCACAACCAGTTCGCGACCCCGTCGATGGTCGCGTCCACTACTACATGATCCACGTCACCGATCACCCGAGTGCACTCGGACTCATGCGGTGGGCTAAGAAGCAGACCGGTCGCATCTACGCAACGGAACTCCCCGGCACTGAGACGTTCTGACTCGTAACCGTCGGTTCGGAGCGCTCAGTCGCAGGTTGTGCGTGCCTGATTAACACTGCTGGTGGGCGCTGCGGTGTTTCCGTAGCGTTGTGAGGGTCTGGTCGGTGGGCTCAGTGCGTGCCTGCCGCCTCGGCTCAGGCTTGTGCGTGCCGAGAAGTCGTCCGCCCTTTCATCCTGAGGATTCTAGGTGGTCGTCGAGGTCGGTATCGTCGACGACTTGTGGACCTGCTTCCCGCTCTCGCGCGCCTCGTTCTCACCAGAATCGGATGGGTATTCGCCACCGGTGACTCCCGAGACGCTAAGATCCTTGCGCTCCGACACCAGATCCTCGTGCTGCAACGCCAGATCGACCGACCGAGATTCAACGATACCGACCGCACGATCCTTGCCTGATGGGGCCGAGAAGTCATCCGGCCAGTGTTCCTGAGGGTTTCGGGCCGACGTCGAGATCGGTATCGTCGACGACTCGTGGACCTGCTTCCCTCGCTCGCACGCCTCGTTCTCACCCGAATCGGCTGGGTCTTCGCCAGCGGCGACTCCCGAGACGCGGAGATCCTTGCGCTCCGACACCAGATCTTCATGTTGCAACGCCAGATCGACCGGCCGAGGTTCAACGAAACCGACCGCACGATCCTCGCTCTCCTGAGCAATGCCATGGATCGCACGCGCCGGGCAGCGACGTTCCTGATTGTCCGACCGGAGACGGTTCTGCGATGGCATCGTCGACTTGTCGCACGGCACTGGGCCCAACCGCCCACACCCAAACGCGGACGCCCACCGATCGACCCCGACCTGAGACGTCTGATCATCCGCCTCGCCAACGAAAATCCCGACTGGGGATACCGCGTATCCACGGGGAACTCGCACGGCTCGGTCACAAACTCGCCGCGTCGACCGTGTGGAAGGTTCTCCGCGCCGCCGGAATCGACCCGATCCGCGACCGGTCAGGGCCGTCATGGTCAGAGTTCATCCATTCGCAGTCGAAAGCCATAATGGCTACCGACTTCGCCTGTGTCGACAACGCGCTGCTTCGCCGATTCCATGCTCTGTTCGTCATCGAGGTCGCCACACGGCGTGTGCACTTGGCAGGGATCACCCCCAACCCCACCGGCTCCTGGACCACCCAAGCCGCCCGCAACCTGACGATGAGGCTCGGCGATCGTCACCCGTTCCGATTCGTGATTCGCGATGGTGCCGGGCAATTCACCCGATCCTTCGACGCAGTCCTCGCCGGCTCCGGAATCACCGCAATCAGAACACCGCCGCGGTCACCTCAAGCCAACGCGTTCGCTGAACGATGGGTGCGCACGCTCAGTCACGAACTCCTCGACCCCACCATCATCTGGAACGAGCGACAGCTCCGGCAGCTGCTCGAGGAATACCTCGAGCACTACAACAGCCATCGCCCGCACCGAGGGCTCCACCAACGGGCACCCAACGACACCGCCGACGTCACCCCGATCGGCACAGGCCAGCCGATCAAACGACACACCAGCTGCGCCGGACTCATCAACGAATACCAATCCGCCGCCTGAACAGCCCCCGGTCAACCAACACCACCCCGGACGCCAGCTTCAAAGCGCCCAACTACGCAAACGACATCACCGAATCAGTTCGAGGTCGCCGTAAAAGGCACCGGATGACTTCTCGACACGAACAGGCGTACAACAATGGGCGGAAGGTGGTCGGCGAAGTGCGCTTGCGCCCGATCTGCCACATCCTTGTCAATCCGGCCAAGGTCGGGCTCGGGGTCTCAGACTGGCCAGACGCGGGTGGCGGGCCGGACCAATATCCGGTTGAATACCTTGGTCAAGCTCACAGGTGATCCGTGTTTGACCTTCAGGCATGGACATCCCAGACGTTGACCGGCTCCTCGGCGCGCGTCGCACCCGGCTACTGCACCACGTCCTCACCGTCCCACAGCACGCACGCACAAAGAGAACCGCCGTTCCTCCGCCCGAAATCAAGCCCACACGAAGTCCCGGAGCGACACAGTGGCTATTGCTAGTTCCGACTTGCTGACACCCAAACCCATAAGAAGCCAAACCATGAGAAACGCCAGTCACCACAGTACAGAGACGACGATCGGAACCGACTAGTGACTTCATTAATGCCGGACGAGAATGCACTCAAAGAGCGCATTGCCAAGTTCCTCAAGCACTTTGCCTTGCTTGACGGCGATGAAAAGGGAGAGGCGCAGGTCTTCCTAGACCGCTTCTTTCAGGCTTTGGGCCACGAGGGGGCGAAGGAAGCCGGGGCAGTTCTCGAAGATCGCGTTCGCGGCGAGGACTCCATCCATTTCGCTGACCTCATGTGGAACGACGTAGTCCTCTTCGAGATGAAGAAACGCGGGGAGGACCTCAAGAGGCATTACGCCCAAGCAGAGCGATACTGGCTCCAGAAGACCAAAGGCCGTCCCCGCTACGTGGTCACTTGCAATTTCGATGAGTTCTGGATATACGATTTTGAGCATCAGATGTATCAACCCATCGAGATTGTACCGACTCCACAATTGCACACTCGTTGGGAAGCCTTCGGGTTCATGCTTCCCAAACCTATCGAACCACTTTTCGATCAGAACCTCGAGGAGGTCTCCAAGTCAGCAGCAGGATCTATCGCCGATATGACCGCTTCCCTAATCGCAGCCGGGATAGATCGCCATCGAGCCCAACGGTTCGCGATGCAGTGTGTTACTGCGATGTTCGCCGAGGACACGGCTCTCCTCCCGCGTCACCTATTCACCCGCGCTGTCGCAGACTCCGTTGAGGGGTCCGCAGACGCCTTCGATGTTGTCTTCGGACTCTTTCGAGAGATGAACAGCCCCGGCAAGACAGCCGGGGGACGTTTCGAGGGAACCCCCTACTTCAACGGCGATCTCTACGCGGACGCTGCCGGATTTGCACTTCCCGAAGAAGCGTTGGTCACGCTTAAACATGTTTCAGCTTTGGACTGGTCCAAGATCCAGCCAGAGATCTTCGGCACACTGTTCGAGCAGTTTCTGGACGACGAACAGCGGCACTCTCTAGGCGCCCATTTCACCACTGCACGGGACATCATGCGCGTGGTCCGCCCAACCATCGTCGATCCGTTCGTGGAGCGGATCCAACGTGCTCGCACCCAGAAGACTCTTGGCGAGATCGAAACAGAATTGACACAGCTGAAGATCATCGATCCTGCGTGCGGCTCGGGCAATTTTCTTTACGTTGCTTATCGAGAGCTCCGTAAGCTCGAGACTCTCATCGAAGAGAAGCGAAACACCCTGTCTAAGCGTCGGCGCGTCAGAACCGACCGCCTAGCTTTGGTGAGTCCTAACCAGTTCTACGGCATTGACGTCGACTCCTTCGCGATCGAGATAGCGCGCATCACGCTCTTGATCGCAAAGCAGCTCACGGCGTTCGAGCGGTCAGGCGTTGAGAACCCACTCCCGCTGGACAACTTGGACCAGAACATCGTCGTCGGAGACGCTCTGTTTGACTCGTGGCCGGAGTTCGATATCTGCATTGGCAACCCTCCCTACATTGGCCGCCGGCAGCTTGCGGGCCTACGTGGGCCTGCGTATGTGGCGAAACTCGACTCCGAGTTCCCCGAGGTCGGCGGCTTAGCGGACTACGTCGTCTACTGGATCAGACTCGCGCATGAGCGACTGTCAGGCGGAGGGCGAGCCGGGCTGGTTTGTACGAACAGCATCGCCCAGTCCTCAAGTCGGAAACACGGCCTGGACTACATCATTGAGACCGGTGGGACAGTCACCGAGGCTGTGACGTCGATGCCATGGTCGGGGAAGGCCGCCGTAACCGTCGCAATCATAAACTGGACGAAGGGGCCGGACGACAGGAAGCCAATTCTGTGGACGGATCGTGATACAGCGATCGAAGTCAAAGAGATCAACGGATCCCTGCGCCAAACCCTCGATCTGAGCGGAGCGAAAGGGCTCAAGTCCAACAGTCGACCGAAGGTGTTCTTTCAGGGACAAACTGTGGGGAACACAGAAGCGTTCGTTCTGACTACCGAGGAAGCACGCGCATTGACCAAAGAGGACCCTGCGAGCCGCACTGTTCTCCACCCCTACATCATCGGCGACGAGATCCTCAAGACCGGTAGGCCGGGCCGGTGGGTCATCGACATCGTGGCACCGGATGCGACTGCGGCGAGAGCCGTAGCGCCCGGCGCCTATGGTCGACTGCGTCTTCGGGCGCTCCCCGAGCGTGAGAAGAAGGCACGGGCCGAAGCCATCACGAACGCCGAGATTAGGAGGGAGCATCCAAACGCTCGCTTGAACTGGCATCATCGCAACTTTCTTGCCCGGTGGTGGCAGCAGTCATACCGGCGAGCCGAGCTATTCGACAAGGTCACCGAATCAGATCGGTACATAGTCCTCTCTCGTGTCGCCTCCGAGAATCGTCGGCCAGTTTTTGCCTTTGTGTCCTCCGAGAACCGGGCCAGCGATGCTGTTCAGTGCTTTTCATTCGATGATGACTACAGCCTCGGTATTCTGCACAGCACTCCCCATCAGTACTGGTTTCTTGAGCGGTGCACCTTTCTGGAGGTCCGACCTCGATATACGCCAACCACGGTGTTCGACTCGTTTCCTTGGCCTCAGGACCCCGATCCGGGTTCCGTGCAATCTGTCGCGAACGCGATGCGCGTTGTTCTGGAGGTCCGAGCCGAGCTGACCGATGCCGGATTGTCACTCGCTGCACAGTACGAGTCTCTCAGCGACCCCGGGGTCAATCGACTTCGCAATGCTCACAACGCTCTCGATGAGGCCGTCGTAGCCGCATATGGTTTCAACGATCGGGAGGACCTTGTGGCGCAGTTGCTGGCGTTGAATCTCAAGGTCTTCGCTGAGGAATCGGTCGGCGGAGCGGTAACGCCACCCGGACCACCTCCAGGCGTCGGTGGAACCCGAACTACCGACTTCTTCTTCCCAGCGCCCGAACTGTAGGAAGCGCCGCATGGTAACCCCCATGCTCCTTTGCACCGCTCATGTCACCCCCCAATCCCCACTGGCGGCCACCTCAGGTCCCACACCGCGCTCGCGCTCGCGGTCCGACAGCTACGGGTTCATTCGACTACGCAACTCAGGAGAACCAACAGCTCGAATGGCCCTATTGCACGCAGCGTGCTTGTAGTGGTCCTACGTCCGGTCGACCCGCTTGACGCCATGACCGGCTCTGCTCATAGCCACTACGGAGACCAATCACGCGGTTCTGTGCGACGACAGATGGTTGCGATTTCCGGGGCGTTTCGCAGTGAATAGAGCCACCAGGCTCGGCAGGTCGTGCAAGCGCTTGGGGCCGATCACCCAATACAGCCGCGAAAGGAAACCCGTGCCACTCTGAGCGAAGGCGCGTCGATCGCCCGACGACATGGAATTCAATGGTCAAGGCACCCTCCGGCTTCCCACTTGAGCCGCAAGGGGACGGCGCCCAGTCCCGCTGTAAGGCTGTAGGGGATGGGCCATGAAGATCCTGGCAATGTTGACGGCAGTCCTCATGCTCAGCTTCGGGGCGATGATGGGGTTGGGGTACTTGCACCAGCAGCAGACGGCGATCGCATCAGCTGGCGGCAGGCCATGTGTCTTGCCGTCCGGTCAGGGCCTTCCTGCTGTCGGACCGTGGCCAGACATGCTCAACCCCGTCCATGTCGCCCAAGTCGCCGCAGCAGCAGGGTTCACCGGTGAGGACCTCACGCTGGCGGTCGCCATCGCTTCGGCTGAGAGCAGCCACCGCCCGCACCTCACCAACCAGAACAGCGACTCCCATCGCAGCGTCGACTACGGGCTGTGGCAGATCAACGGCTACTACCACCCCGACAAGATGGCGATGGGCGACTGGGGCAACCCGTGGGACAACGCCAAGATGGCTCACGCCGTCTGGTCCGAGGCGGGCGGATCGTGGAAGCCGTGGGTCACCTTCAACAAGGGCCGTCATCAGCCGTTCATGGCAACTGCGTCCGCGGCGGCGACGCTGCTGACCAAGCTCGGCACAGATGCCGGTACCTGCATCCCCGGCCCGGCTGGTGAGGGTGGCGCCGCCTCCCCTGGCGGCCCCGCAGCTTGTGCGGCCGTGTCGGGTGCCGTCCCTGCAAGTCAGACCGTCCCTGTTCGACACCGTCGAGGCACGACCACCGTCCACCGGTGCATTGCCCCTCACGTCGCAGCGCTGTTCGCAGCGGCCCAGGCGGCAGGGTTGCCGCTTGGTGGAGGTGGATACCGGGATCCCGCGGGACAGATCAGAACCCGGCGCAACAACTGCGGGCCCTCGAGCTACGACATCTACGAGAAACCGTCGACCGCCTGTCGGCCACCCACGGCCAAGCCCGGGACATCGATGCACGAACGAGGGCTGGCGATCGACTTCACCTGCGGTGGCCCCACGGTCCGACTTGGCGACCAATGCTCCCGTTGGCTGCTCGCGAACAGCAAACGCTTCGGACTCACGAACTGGCCTCAGGAATCCTGGCACTACAGCTCGAACGGCCACTGATCCACGTGGCGATCCAGCCTTCGATGCTCCCCCGCTCCACCTACGGTTCTTCTTTGCGGACGGTCATCGAGCCGGACGGTTGGCAACGCCTCCGGCGTGCAGCGGGACGAACGACTTGAGCGTCACTCCCTCCGTTACTCTGCGCCCATGGATACTGCTCAGCTGATCCAGTCGGTGAGGGACGGCGACTACCCGAAGGTCGCCACCGCCGTCGCGATCCCGGCCGGGCACAGGGCGCTCACCGTCACGCCCGGGTCGTGTGGTGGCGTTACGGCGCTGGGTGGGACCAGGGCGAGAACATCGAGGTCACCACAACCAGCCATGACGCCCGTAGGGGACTTGGCCTTGCAGGGCAGGAGAGATTTGAACTCTCAACCTTCGGTTTTGGAGACCGGTGCTCTGCCAATTGAGCTACTGCCCTTCGCAACACCCGAAGGTGTTGGTGAACCCGCAAGCCTACCGGAGGCGGCTACCCGACCGGAAGCTGAATGCTCGATCCGCCAGCCGGCAGCACCATTCAGCGTGGGAGGACAGGTTCAGGCCGAGGCCGCTGCGGGCCGCGACCGGCGCGACCGAGCGGCGATCAACACGCCCCCTGTGACGCCGGCGGCCGTAGCTGCAACGATTCCCCCGACGTAGGCCACCCGGCGGCGGTTGATCAACGACCGAATGGCCTGGTGTTCGCCAACCTCACCGACAGCGGCCAGCAGTTCTGGCAATGCACCCGGCGCCGGCTCAATCACCTCGGTTCGCAACGAGTGCATGGCCCGGAGCAGCTTCCGATACTGCACCAGTTCTGCTTGACACCGAAGGCA
>MTKZ01076811.1_pt1 | contig 11939 bp, 11 predicted proteins | sample 1042781 | NCBI WGS metagenome assembly MTKZ01 (sample SAMN06212207, study PRJNA360539) | anaerobic digester metagenome | biome: Wastewater treatment plant; material: sludge; isolation source: anaerobic digester fed with sludge from wastewater treatment plant | place: Denmark: WWTP Viborg ...
GCGCTCGTGGAATTCGTCGAAGAGGATGGCGGCGACGCCGGGCAGATCGGGCTGGGAGAGCATCTGGCGGAGGAGGATGCCTTCGGTTTCGAAATGGATGCGCGTGTCGGGGCCGCAGACGGACTCGAAGCGGATCTGGTAGCCGACCTCGCCGCCGAGCTTGACGCCGCGTTCCTCGGCGACGCGCTTGGCCAGCAGGCGGGTGGCGAGGCGGCGGGGCTGGAGGACGACGGCCTGGCCGGCGCCCAGCGCGCCCAGGTCCAGCAGCATCTGCGGCACCTGGGTGGATTTGCCCGAACCGGTGGGCGCGGTCAGGATGATCCGCCGCGAACGCTTGAGCGCGGCGGCGAGATCGTTCCGGATGGCGTGGATGGGCAACATGGCCAAGGCAGGATACGGCATCCCGCCACCGGTGCAAAGCCCGGAAACCGCCTGGACGCGCGGGCCCGCGGCTCCCGCCCGGCGGCCGGATATTTCCACGCAATGGAAAACTTTTTTCCACGGCGTGGAAAAATCCGGCGCCGCGGGCCTCCGCGCGGAGGCGGGTTCAACGGCCGCCTTCGAAAAAGCGGCGGAACTCGCTCGTGGCCTCGTCGACCTGGGACTTGTAGTGCTGCATCTTGTCGAACAGCTCGGCGAGCTTGCGGGAGAGGCCGATGTCGCGGAGGACGACGAGGGCGAGCAGGAGAACGAGCCCGGCGGTGCAGATCTTCGCCTCCAGGGCCGCGGCCCGGCGCCGGCGGTGGCCGAAGAGGACGCCGCCGAGGGCGGCGAGGGGCAGCATGAGCCACCAGCGGACGGCCCAGGCGTCGATCTGGCAGCCGACCAGAAAGGCGAGCAGGCAGGCGAGGGCCACGCCCGTCGCCGGGGAGAATTCCTTGAGGCGGTCCAGGACGGCGGGNNTGGCGGGTTTCGGGGCGGGGTCTTCCATGGGCTAGTCCTCCATCCAGAGGCCGCCGGTGGCCTCGAGCCAGTCGGCGACGCGGTCGGCGGCGGCGGCAACGTCGTTGTCGGAAACGTCGAGACGGAAGACGGGGAGGCTCGATTCGGCGACGAGGCGGTCGAGGAGTTCCTGCTCGTGGACGAAGCGGGAGAGGTCGTCGTACTGGTCGGGCTTGCCGGAGACCTTCAGGCGTTTTTCGCGGGCGGCGGCGAAGGAATCCGGCGAGCGGACGCAGTAGACGAGGCGGAAATTGAGCGGGCGCAGGCGGTTCTCCAGCCAGCGGAAGTCGTAGTCCTTGCCGCGGGCCATGAGCTGGTGCATGCGGGTGGAGAGGTGGAAGCGGTCGACGATCCAGGAGTAGTAGCGCTGGAGTTCGAAGAGGCGGGCCCAGATGGCGTAGGTCTCCAGAGCCAGCGCCTCTTCGTGCGGCTCGAAATTGATGAGGCCGCGGCCCCAGGGGAAGTTGGTGAAGGCGCACCATTCGGCGGAAACGAGGGGCGAATGATAGCGGTAGCGGCGGGGGCCGACGACGCGCGGGTGCTCGTTGAGCGCGAAGGCGAGGTCNNGGAGGCGGGTGCCTTCGAGGATGATCTTGGGGGTGAGCTTGCGGCCCATGGGGAGTTCCGGATGGGGCTCAGTTCAGCTTGAGCCAGCCGATGGTGTGCAGGAAGGCGACCAAGACCGCGACGGGGGAGATGAAGCGGATGAAGACGCCCCACAACGAGGCGAGGGTCAGCGCGTGGACCTGCGAGTTGTGCGCGGGATCGTCCTTGAGGCCGGCGAGCAGGCTCAGGAGGTGGACGTCGCCGAAATTGCGGGAGCCGTGGCGGATCTCGTCGAGGGCGTGCTTGGTTCCCCAGACCCAGCCGGTGAAGAGCGCGATGAAGAAGCCGCCCAGCGGGAGCAGCCAGTTGGAGGACAGGTTGTCCATGACGTCGAAGAAGGAGCCCTTGGCGGACCCGAAGACCTTCAGCAGGAACGCATGGAGCCACTCGAGGCGCGACCAGTCGGCGACGCTGACGGCGCAGAAGGCGCCGAGGAGGAAGATGGCGCCGCCGAAGACGACGGCGGCCCGATGGCGTTTCCAGCCGCGCTCGTCGACGAAGTAGGCGGTGACGACTTCGAGCAGGCTGATGCCGGAGGTGAGGGCGGCGATGAGCAGGAGCACGAAGAACAGGAAGGCCCAGAAGGCGCCGAGGGGAATCTGGTGGAACACGGTGGGCAGGACCTGGAAGACCAGGCCGGGGCCGGCGTCGGGACCGAAGCCCTGGGCGAAGACGGCCGGGAAGATGGCGAGGCCCGCCATGAGGGCGACCAGGGTGTCGAGGGCGACGACGGAGAGCGTGGCGGTGAAGAGGTTCTCCTGGCGGTCGATGTAGCTGCCGTAGGTGATCATGGCGCCCATGCCGAGGGAGAGCGAGAAAAAGGCGTGGCCGAGGGCGATCAGCACGCTGCCGGCGTTGATCTTGGAAAAGTCGGGGGTGAGGTAGAAGCGGACGCCGGCCATGGCGCCGGGCAGGGTGAGGCTGCGGATGATGAGCGCGAGGAGGAGCAGGAACAGCAGCGGCATGAGGATCTTCGACCAGCGCTCGATGCCGGCCTTGACGCCCTTGTAGACGATCAGGACGCACAGCGCCATGAAGACGAAATGGCAGCCGACGGCCCAGCCGGGCGAGACGATGAAGTGGTTGAAATGGTCCTTGGCGGCTGCGACGGTGGCGAAGTCGAGCTGGCCGGCAAGCGCCTTCCAGATGTAGCCGATGGTCCAGCCGGCGACGACGCTGTAGAAGGAGAGGATGGTGAAGCCGGCGCCGACGCCCATGACGCCGACGAGGATCCAGCCATGGCGGAAGACGAGGAGACCGAGGGCGACGAGGATGGCGCCCCAGCCCCAGCAGCGGAAGAGCAGCAGGAAGGCGCCGGCCAGCAGGATACCCAGGCCGACGAGATGGGCCAGAACCGAGCGTTGGGGCGCCAGGGCCTTGAAGGCGCCGACGGGGTCGCGCTGCGTGTGGCGGCCCAGGGCGAATTCGCAGATCATGACCGGCGCGCCGATGACGGCGATGCACAGCAGGTAGACCAGCACGAAGGCGCCGCCGCCGTTTTCCCCCGTGATGTAGGGGAACTTCCAGATGTTTCCCAATCCGATGGCCGAGCCCGCGGCCGCCAGGATGAATCCCCACGCGCCGCTCCAGTGTTCCCGGGATGCCGAGGTGTCGCTCATGGTCGGGGCTCCTTCGTTGCAGGAAAGCTAGCGGATGGCGGGGGCCGTCGCAAGCGCGAGATGGCCGCGGAAGCTTAACGCGATTTTCATGCGCCGGGGCGTCTCGGGGGTTGCGGAACGGCGGGCGGGGGGGATAAGGTGTTCCGGTTCGCAGAAACGGGGCCGCGGGGCCCGCGCAAGGAGAACGCCATGGCCACGAGCAAGACGAAAACCGGGACGGCGGGGGGCGATTGGATCCATTTGCGCCGGGTGAAGGCGCATTGCGTGCTGGGGGTGCATCCGGCGGAGCGGGGGAAGGAACGGCCGGTGTGGATGGACATCTCGCTCGAATGCGACGTGCGCCGGGCGGCGCGGTCGGACCAGTTGGCCGACACGTTGGATTACGAATCGATCGAGGCCGAAGTGGTCGCGGCCGCGAAACGGGGACGCTTCCGGCTGGTGGAGGCGCTGGCGGAGAGCGTGGCGGCGGTCTGCTTGGCGCATCCGCGGGCGCTGGCGGCGCGAGTCGTGGTGGAAAAGCCGAAGGCGTTGCCGCTCACGCAGAGCGTGGCGGTCGAGATCCTGCGCCGGCGGTAGGCGGCCGGCCTCAGTTCTTCCGCGCGNNCCGCGGGCCGCATCGGTGCCGACGGCCTTGCCGAGCTGTTCAGGCGTGGACGATTCGTTGAGCAAGTCGTCGGCGATCTGGAAGGCCTCGCCGGCGGCGGCGGCGTAGCGGGTGGCGGCGGCGAGCGCGGCGGGGGAGCCGGAAGCGGCGAGCACGCCCATGCGGCAAGCGCAGACGATCAGGTCGCCCGTCTTGTGCCGCTGGATGAAGCGCAGCCGGTCTGCGTCGGGCGGCCGATGTTCGCCGAGCATGTCCTCGACCTGTCCGCCGACGACGCCGGTGGAACCGGCGGCGGCGGCGAGTTCGCGGACGATGGCGAGCGCGGCCACGGGGGTGCGGGCGGCGAGTTCGAACGCCAAGGCCTGCAAGGCGTCGCCGGCCAGCAGCGCGGTGGCTTCGCCGTACGCCTTGTGGCAGGTGGGAACGCCGCGGCGGAGGTCGTCGTCATCCATGCAGGGCAGGTCGTCGTGGATGAGGGTGTAGGTGTGGAGGCACTCGATGGCGGCGGCGGGCAAGAGCGCGGCGTCGCGCGTTCCGCCGCAAGCCTCCGCGCTCGCGGCGCAGAGCAAGGGGCGCAGGCGCTTGCCGCCGGCGAAGAGGCTGTGGCGCATCGCGGCGTGGAGGGCGGCGGGCCGGGTGGTCGCCGGTGGCGCGAGGCGGTCGAGGGCGGCTTCGATCCAGCGGGCGCCTTCGGCCAGATAGGTGGGGAAGTCGACCATGGCGGCGCAACTCAGAGGCCAAGGTCGGTGAAACGCGCCAGACCTTCGTAGACTTGGCCGGACGAAGAGGTGAAGCGCACGTGGGCCTTGTCCGGCGTGGCGCCCTTGAGCACGCGGACGGTGAGGCCGGCTTTCAAGGTTCCCAGCGGCGTGGTGTTGGCCGCATCGAGCGGATAGAGGTAGATGGGGCGGGCAAGCACCACGTCCTGCTCCTCGACCTCGCGCGGGGCGAACAGGGCCTCGAGGGGATTGGCGGGACCGCTGGAATAGGCCCAGCCGCCGAGCTTCTCCTTCTTGGCCTCCAACTCGGCCTGGCGGAGCCGCCGCCACCAGAAGTCCTCCGATTTCCCATAGGCTTCGAGTTCGGTCAGGTCCGTGCCGCTGCCGTAGACGCGGGCGAGGCCGTGGCGGACGAGTTCGAAGCCGAGATCCTGGCCGGCGGCATTCAGGACCATCGCGTAGTCGCGGTCCTTCTGGGAACGGCCGAGCGCGTCGGCCAAGCGCGAGTAGACCGTGAACTTGCCGTCCTCGAGGAATTTCTCGGTGAACCGGACGGCTTCCTTGCCGACCTTGACGACGTCCAGGGGGTTGGCGATCTTGAAGTAGTCGGCCTGCTCCTGGAGCCGCTCCGGCAGGGACTTCTCGGATTCGGGAGTGTCCACGAAATACAGGCGGAAGAGATAGGTCTTGGTCTTGATGTTGGTGGGCTTGACGTGGAAGCTGTCGCCGTCGTTGGATGCGTTGGGAATGACGGTGCATTCGGTGTATTCGCGCCACTTCTTGGCCGCGGCGGCGTCGTCCGCCAAGGCCAAGGCGAGGGTGGCGGCAGCCAGGAGGGGGAACCAAGGGGAGGCGGGATTTCGATGCATGGGCCAAGTGTAGGGAAAGGCCGCGCCGAGGGAAAAGAAAAAAAGGAGGCGTTGACAAGCGGGGGGCGGCCGACTTCAATCCGCGGCATGGTGCGCGCATGGCAGGGAGCGTTGGTGTTGGTCGTGGTGGCGGCGCCCTGGCTGCTGGGCCTGGCGCATCCCTTCCAGTACGACGATCTCGGGATGATCGCGGAAAACGCCTTCCTGGAGGATTCCGCGAATCTGGGGCCGGTGCTGGCGGGGCGGACGTTGGCGGATCCGCGCGTGCTGAACGGGCGGCGGCCGGTGGTGCTGGCGAGCTATTTCATGGACCGCGCGTGGCATGGCTTGGAGCCGGCGGGTTGGCGGGCGACGAACCTGCTGCTGCATCTGGGGTGCGTCGCGCTGTGGATGGGACTGTTGTGGCGGTTGACCGGGACGCGCTTCCTCGCGGCGGCGGCGGGGGTGTTGTTCGGGCTGCATCCGGCGGCATCGGAGGCCGTGCATGCGCCCGGTTTCCGGGCCGACGTCCTGTGCCTGTTATTCTCGCTGGCCTTTCTGCATCTTTTCCTGGGCGGCNNTTTCCGGAGGCGTTTCCGGCGGGCCGCCGCGCGGGCTGGGCCTGGCTGGCGGCGGCGGGCCGTATGGCGGCAGGCTTTTTCGGGCTGTGGGCCGGGTTGCCCGCGGATTTGCAGGCGGTGGGCGGCGCGTGGAACGGCGAATCGCTGCGGTTTCCCGAGACGGTGTTGTCGGCGCCGGCGCTGTGGACGCGCGGGTTGCGCCTGTTGCTGGTGCCGTGGCCCTTGAACGTCGCTCCGGGTTTCGACCCGGTGGAGTCGGCGCTTTCGTTACGCTTCGCGGCGGGAGTGGGTTGGCTGGCGGTCTGCGGAATCGGCGCGTGGCGGGCGCGCCGCGCCGCGCCGGAAGTCGCGCTGGGCTTGGCGTGGATGCTGGCGTTCTTCCTGCCGGTGGCGAACCTGTGGCCGTTGCTGCATCCGGTGGCCGATCGCTACCTCTATCCGCTCGCGGCGGGGTTTGCGTTGGGGGCGGCGTGGATCTTGGCCCGCCAGGCGCGTGGCGCGCGGACGCTGGGCCTGGCGGCGCTGGCGGCGACGTACGCGCTGCTGCTGGCGCTGCGTCTCCAGCAATGGGCGACGCCCGAAAAGCTGTGGTCGGCGGCCTACTTCCAGAATCCCGGGAGCGCCACCGCGGCGACGTGGCTGGGGCTGTTGCGCGAGGAAGCCGGGGACGCCGAGGGCGCGCGGGCCTTCTACCAAGCCGCCGTCGCCGCCAATCCGCAAGCGGTTCCAGCGTGGATCAACTGGGGCGTCCTCGAAGGCAAGGGCGGCCGGTGGGAAGAGTCGGAACGCCTGTTGCGGCGCGCGGTGGAGATCGGCCCCCGCAACGCGACAGGCTGGCAAAACCTCGCTGTCTGCCTGCGGGGACAGGGCCGGGCGGCGGAGGCCGCGGTCGCCGCCGCGCGGGCGGCGGAGCTGCAAGGCGGCTACGGCAGCGCGAAGCCGTGATGGGCGAACGCTCCGCGCACGGGCTCGGAAGTCAGGTATTCGAGGAACGCCATCGCCTGCAGCCGATTCGTGGCGCCGCTCAGCACGGCCGCCGAGATGCGCTGGGGTTCCGGGGCGAGGCCTTCCGCGGCCGGGGCCGTTCCGGGCAGCAAAAGGATGTTGCGCTTGAGGGTTTCATCCACCAGCCCCTTCTCCATCATCTGCCGCATGATTTCTTCGCTCGCGGGCAGGAAGAGGTCCGCGGCCGTTCCGGAGCGGATGCTGTCCGCCAGGATGGCGGACTGGCCCAGCGACAGTTGGACTTCGAAGCCGGTCTGGTCGGTGAATCCCGGCGCGACCTCCTGCAGGACGTCTTGGAACGCCAGATCCGCGAAGACCGCCAGCGCCTGCGCGGAAACTCCGCGGGGGGCGGCCAACAGCCAGGCGGCGGCAACGAAAGTCAGCAGGGATTTTTTCATCTGGGAATTCCTCGGAAACGCGCACATTCAAGGGGACGGCGCGGGATTTGTCAATGCCGGACGGGATTATTTGAAATCCACGAGGCCGGCTTCGCGCAGGCTGACATAGGGGGCCGGATGCGGCCGCTTGCCGCCGATGACGATGTGGTCGAGCAACTGGATCCCGACGATCTTGCCGGTTTCGACCAGCTGGCGGGTGCTGCGGACATCCTCGGCCGACGGCGTGGGATCGCCGGAAGGGTGGTTGTGGACGACGACGATGGCCGCCGCTGCCGTGCGGATGGCTTCGCGGAAAACCTCGCGCGGATGCGCGAAACTGGCGTCGAGAATGCCCTTGGTGACGGCCTCCGGCGCGCGCCGCAGACGATACTTCTGGTCGAGCAGCAGGACCCAGAAGACCTCCTGGTCGAGCCGGGCGGTTTCCGTCCTCAGCAGATCCAAGACGTGCGCGGGTTCGCGGATCAGCGGCAGGGATTCGTTCCGTTCGCCGGCGGCGCGGCGACCGAGTTCGAGCGCCGCGCGAAGTTCCAGGACCTTGACGGGGCCCAGCCCCTTGATGCCGAGGGCGAGGAGTTCATCGTGGCCGGCGGCCGCCAGGCGGGCGAGGGAGCCTTGGTGGCGGTCGAGCACTTGGCGGGCGAGGTCGATCACGCTCCGGCCCCGAGTGCCCGCGCGCAGCAGGATGGCCACCAGCACCTCGTCGGGGACCTTGTCGATGCCGGCCTCCAGCGCCAGTTCCCGCGGCCGGCGGCGCCCGGGCAGATCCTTGATGCGCGACAGCGAAATCTCGTAGGGCGCGGCCAGTTCCTTCAGCGCGGATTTCATGCGGCAAGAATAGGCTGGCCCGTTTGGTTTGAACAGAGCAAAGCGCGGCGTTGGCGGATCCGTTGCCGCCAGGCAAAAGCCATCACAGATGATCGTGAAGGATGGCCGGGGGCGGCCGGAATGGAGGAAGTGGCCGCTTGCAAAAAACTATCACATATTATAATAAGCGATAGTTGTGAAACAGGAGGGAACATGGCCTTGACCCCCACGCTGTGGAGAACCAGCCGCGTGCTGGCCGGTCCGACGCGGCTGGATCTGTTGCGGCGGATCTTGGCGGCGCCAGGCACTCGCGTCGCGGATCTGGCNNAGGATCTGGCGGCGGCGGCGGGCCTGTCGGAATCGCGGGCGAGCCAGGAACTGCGGCGTTTGCAGGCGCGCGGGTTGGTGCAGGCGGTCCGGCAAGGTTCTGGCGTGGCGTACCAGCCGGTGACGGACCCAACGGTGGCGACAGCCAAACCCCTGTTGGCGGCGGCAAAAACCGCGCTGGCCAAGCGGCCGCTGGAGGAAACGATCCGGGTGGCGAAGGCGTTTGGGCATGAGCGGCGCTTGAACATCGTGCGGGCATTGCGGCAAGGGCCGCGTGGATTCGCGGAACTGGCGACGACGGCCGGAATGCCGGAGATGGCGCTGTTTCGCCATCTGCGCGTGTTGCGGGATGGCGGGATGGTCCGGAAGGTGAAACGCGGCTGGGAACTGGCGCCGAACGCGCATCCGCTGGCGCGGACGTTCGGGACCTTGATGGCCGATTGACCACCGCCGCGGTTTGTTTTGACCTTTGTTCCGCAGTATGGAAAAGTCCGGTCGCGATTTTCCGCGGCGTGACAATACTTGATTTGAAAGGATGGCGAGAGACATGGGCGCAAGCAGGATCCAGGTGCCGGCGGACGGGCAGAAAATCACGATGGGCCCCAACGGGCGCCTGCAGGTGCCGGACCGGCCGATTTTGCCCTTCATCGAGGGCGACGGCACGGGGCCGGACATCACCCGCGCGGCGATGGTCGCCTGGAACGCCGCGGTGGCAAAGGCCTACGGCGGGAAGCGCCAAGTGGCCTGGATGGAAATCTACGCGGGCGAGAAGGCCAACGCCGTCTACGGTCCGAACACCTGGTTGCCGGCGGAAACCCTGACGGCCTGCCGCGATTATCTCGTTTCCATCAAGGGGCCGCTGACGACGCCCGTGGGCGGCGGCATCCGCAGCCTGAACGTGGCGCTGCGGCAGGAACTGGATCTCTACGTCTGCCTGCGGCCGGTGCGGTGGTTCGCGGGCGTGCCCAGCCCGGTGAAGCATCCGGAGAAGACCGACATGGTCATCTTCCGCGAGAACGCGGAGGACATCTACGCGGGCATCGAGTGGGCGGCGTACACGGCGCAGGCGCAGAAGGTGATCGATTTCCTGCAGAAGGAAATGGGCGTGAAGAAAATCCGCTTTCCGGGCAGCTCGGGCATCGGCGTCAAGCCGGTGAGCGAGGAGGGCACGCGCCGGCTGGTGCGGGCGGCGATCCGCTACGCGCTGGCCAACGGCCGCCGGAGCGTGACCTTGGTGCACAAGGGCAACATCATGAAGTTCACGGAAGGCGCGTTCCGGGATTGGGGCTACGCGACGGCGCGCGAGGAGTTCGGCGCGAAGCCGCTGGACGGCGGGCCGTGGCACGAACTGGCCGATCCGGCGACGGGCCGCAAGATCGTGGTCAAAGACTGCATCGCCGACGCCTTCCTGCAGCAGATTTTGACGCGGCCGGCGGACTACGACGTGATCGCGACGCTGAACCTCAACGGCGACTACGTCTCCGACGCCTTGGCGGCGTGCGTGGGCGGGATCGGCATCGCGCCGGGCGCCAACATCAACTACGACACGGGTTGCGCGGTGTTCGAGGCGACGCACGGGACGGCGCCGAAATACGCGAACCTCGACAAGGTGAATCCGGGTTCGCTGATCCTGTCCGGCGAAATGATGTTCCGCTATCTCGGCTGGACCGAGGCGGCGGACCTGCTGATCCGCGGCGTGGAGAAGAGCATCGCGAGCAAGACGGTGACGTACGATTTCGCGCGGCTGATGGAGGGCGCGACCGAAGTGAAGTGTTCCGAGTTCGGCGCGGCGATTGCCGCGAACATGTGAGATTGGAGATCTGAAATGAGCGCGCAGCCCAACCAGCAAAACCAAAAGCAGCCACCCGCGACGGCGGCCGACGGCATCACGCCGCGGGCGACGGACTACGGGCAGTGGTACCTGGACATCGTGAAGCGGGCGGATCTGGCGGACCATTCGTCGGTGCGCGGCTGCATGGTGATCAAGCCGCACGGCTACGCGATCTGGGAGAAGCTGCAGCGCGAGCTGGACGACCGCTTCAAGGCGACGGGGCACGTCAACGCGTACTTTCCGCTGTTCATTCCGCTGTCGCTGATGGCGAAGGAGGAGGAGCACGCGGCGGGCTTCGCGAAGGAATGCGCGGTGGTGACGCACTACCGGTTGAAGTCGCAGGACGGCAAGGTGGGCGTGGATCCCGAATCGAAGCTCGAAGAGCCCCTCGTGGTGCGGCCGACGAGCGAGACGATCATCTGGGCGCAGTACAAGAACTGGATCCAGAGCTACCGCGACCTGCCGCTGCTGATCAACCAGTGGGCGAACGTCGTGCGCTGGGAAATGCGCACGCGCCTGTTCCTGCGCACGGCGGAATTCCTCTGGCAGGAAGGCCACACGGCGCACGCGACGGAAGCCGAAGCGCGCGAGGAAGTGTCGCGGATGCTGGCCGTCTACGCCGACGTGGCGGAGAACGTGATGGGCGTGCCGGTCGTGCGCGGCCACAAGACCGAGGGCGAGCGGTTCGCCGGCGCCATCGACACGCAGTGCATCGAAGGCATGATGCAGGACGGCAAGGCGCTCCAGATGGGCACCAGCCACTACCTCGGCCAGAATTTCGCCAAGAGCGCCGACGTGAAGTTCCTGAACCAGAACGGCCAGCTCGAATACGTGCACGCGACGAGCTGGGGCGTCTCGACGCGCCTGGTGGGCGCGCTGATCATGACGCATTCGGACGACAACGGGCTGATCCTGCCGCCGAAGCTGGCGCCGATCCAGGTCGTGATCGTGCCGATCTACAAGACACCGGAGGAGCAGGCGCGGACGACCGCCGAAGCGCAGGCCGTGGCGGCCGAGCTGCGCGCGCAGGGGCTGGCCGTGAAGGTGGACGACCGCGAAGGCCTGCAGCCCGGCGCGAAGTACTACGAATGGGAGCGCAAGGGCGTGCCCGTGCGCATCGAAGTGGGCCCGAAGGATCTCGAAAAGGGGTCCCTGTGCGTCGTGCGGCGCTTCGTGCTGGAGCAGGAAGGCGAAAGCGAACAGGACCTGCGCAAGCGCAAGAAGCAGTTCCTGCCGCGCGCCGAAGCCATCGCCGGGATGCCCGCGCTGATGGCCGTCCTGCAGAAGGAACTGCTCGAGCGCGCCCGCGCCATGCGCGAGAAGAAAACGCGCGTCATCGACACGCTCGCGGACTTCGAGGCGTTTTTCAAGGGCGAGGGCGGCGGGTTCGCCTGGGTGCACTGGGCGGGCACGCACGAAGACGAAGACGAAATGGCCAAGCGGTACGAGACGAGCATCCGCTGCATTCCGTTCGCGGACCAGATTCCCGAGGCCGCGCGCGGCGCGGGCGCCTGCATCCTGACCGGAAAGCCCAGCGCGCAGCGCGTGCTGATGGCGAAGTCCTACTAGGAAGAATTCAGAATTCAGGAGTCAGAATCCAGGATGGAAACGACCGGCAGCCGATTGAAAAAGGTGCTGGTGGTGTGCACGGGGAA
>MTKZ01002927.1_pt1 | contig 11936 bp, 12 predicted proteins | sample 1042781 | NCBI WGS metagenome assembly MTKZ01 (sample SAMN06212207, study PRJNA360539) | anaerobic digester metagenome | biome: Wastewater treatment plant; material: sludge; isolation source: anaerobic digester fed with sludge from wastewater treatment plant | place: Denmark: WWTP Viborg ...
GAGGTTGACGTTGAAGGGGTAGGGGACGAGGCCGGCGAGCTTGGCGTTGTCGGTCTGCAGCAGCTCGCCGGTGGCGAGCACGCGGAAGTTGTTGACGGTGACGCGGATGCCGGCGGCGAGCGCGTCGTCGAGGATGCCGAGGTCGGCCATCACCTCGACCACGGGGAAGTGGTAGGCGGCGGCGCGCGGCGCGTCGACGGGGCCGTCGCCGCGGTCGAGCACGGTCACGCCGAGCCCGCGGCGGGCGAGGCCGAGCGCGGCGAACAGGCCGACGGGGCCGGCTCCGACGATGACGACCTCGGTCATGGCGCTCCTCCGCGGTGAGGGTGTGACGGTATGACAATCAGTGTAGGGGCCTGTCCTCACCGGCTCGGCCCTTGCCCGCTGTCCTCGGATCTCGCTACCGATCCCCGATCCCCGATCCCTGGCCACCGGGTCGCCGAGCGAGGCGCCCTCTCCGGTCGCTGAGCGAANNCGGTCGCTGAGCGAGACGCCCCACTCCCGCCCCTACCCGGGTCGCTGGGCCCCTACCCCGGTCGCTGAGCGCCTACCCCGGTCGCTGAGCGAGGCGAAGCCGAGTCGAAGCGTCAGCGCTGCACGATTCGCCTCCGGCACGTCGACTCGCACGCCGTTCCACGCCGCACTCGCCGTCTTCGGGATCCGAGACCTCCACGCCCCGACGTACAACACCCCTCCCACCCTTCAGCTAGACTTACCTGGCTCCGCCGCACGCGACGGAGAAGTCACGGGCTGTGGCGCAGCTTGGTAGCGCACTTGACTGGGGGTTAAGTGCAGTAGCCTCTCGTCAGCCCAAAATAACTAAACAACGGGTTGTGGCGCAGCTTGGTAGCGCACCTGACTGGGGGTCAGGGGGTCGCAGGTTCAAATCCTGTCAACCCGACGAAAAAGCCCTGATGAGAAGCTATTTCTCGTCAAGGCTTCTCTCGTTTCTGGTGGGCTCCGAAATGCCTCAGCTGGTGCAGAACGGTGCACGAGCGCGATTCCGGCGGCTCTCGCCTATTCTGCTCGTGAAAGATCTAGTGGGCCAATTAGTGGCCGCTAGACGAGAAACCGAGGTTCGGGAAACTCGGCGGGATCCGACAATGGGTCGAGTCCGTGTTCGACACGCTCAAAGGCCAACTCACCCTCGAAGACCACGGCGGACGCACCATCGCTGGTGTTTACTCCCGCGTCGCCGCACGGCTCCTCGCCCTCGCAGCCGGAATCTGGCACAACTGGCTCATCGGAGCACCCGTCAAACGCTCACTCATCGCCTACGACCACTAAACCCAATCGGACTCACTCATCTAGCATTGAGCGCTACCGGAGTGACCAATTAGTTTCTGAACAGAGGTGCACGTGAATCAACAGGTGTGTCGAACCTTTGGGCGACGTGGTATCCAACTGGGAAAAGCCTGAAGCCCGTCTTCTGGCTGAACGCGCCCCAGAGTCCCTTCGGGAACCATGCAGCAGCGCAGATGGCTAGAACGCCTAGCAGCATTAGGTACCAGGTCCCCATCTCCGCAAGAAACTGCTGCATTGCGAAAAAGACAAGTGCCCCGATCAGGGGTCCTTCAAGATAGCCGATGCCGCCGATGATGACGATGAAGATCATGTACGCCGACCACGAAACACTGAAGATCGCGTCCGGCTGAACGCGAAGCGCGTCCACGACGAGAATGCCGCCCGCCAGGCCGCACCCGGCGGCCGACACCAGATAGACGATGCGCTTGATCCGCGTCGCGTCAATGCCGCCTGCCCGTGCCGAGACTTCGTCATCGCGAATCGCGGTGAGCGCTAGCCCGATCCGGCTTCGCAGCAGCCAGAAGCAGCCGAGGACGGTCAGGATCGCAATGCCGAGAGCGAACCAGTAGGTGAGAGCGCTTCGCATGACCGGATCCAGTCCCGAAAGACCAACCAGCGATTTTCCGTCAGCGCCGCCCACGAATTGGAACTTGATCATGACGAGTCGATAGACCTCGGCGATCACCCATGTTCCGACGGCGAAATAGTCACCACGCAGGCGGAAGGCGAGCCAGGAGGTCGGAAGTGCGAGCATCGCCGAGGTCAGCGCGCCGAAAAATACGCCGATCAGGGGATGGACCCCGAGATCCGCCATAACGATGACCGTATAGGCGCCGATGCCAATGTAGGCCTGCTGGCCTATCGACACGAGTCCTCCGAAGCCCGCGAGGAGATTCCACATGCTTGCGATGATCACCAGGACGAACAGCATCACCATTGACGAGGTGACGGATTGGTATACCACGTAGGGCATCATGACGAGGCCGACTGCCACGAGTCCCAGGGCGACGAAGCTCAGGTTTGAAGATCGCCGCGACCGGCGAATGAGGAGAGAGTTCGGGGTGTTCATCAAAGACTCCTTGCCGGGATCAGACCCTGCGGACGGAACGCGAGCACGAGCAGGAAGAGGAGATGGCCGGCCAGAATTGAACTCGAAGGATCAAAATGTGCGACGAGCGTCTGCACAACTCCGAGCGAAAGCCCACCGACGAGGGTGCCCCAAAGGGAACCCAACCCGCCGATGACAACGGCTTCGAATGCGAATATCAGTCGCATCGAACCAGCCGTGGGCTCAACAGACGAGCGTGCGGCGAGGAGTAGACCCGCGATCGCCACAGCTCCGAAGGCAATGCCGGTCGCGAGGCCATAGATGTGGCGGGAGTTCGCTCCCGTGAGTCTGGCAGTGTCCGGGTCGTCGGAAACCGCACGCGTCATACGGCCGGTGGCAGTCCGGCGCAGGAACAGCTCGATCGCCACGATGCAGAGGATCGCCAGCATAAGTCCGAGCACGCCGATGTAGGGAATCGCAATCGGTCCCACGGGGAACGATGCCGTCGCAAGTTGGCCGACATCAAGCCGCTGCGGGTTCGCGGAGAATGCCTCGAGGAGGGCATTCTGGATAACGATCGACATGCCGAATGTGACGAGGAGCGTCGAGAGCGGCCCGGAATTCAAGCTCTGCTGAAAGAGGGTGCGCTGCAGGAAGTAGCCGATGGCGGCGAACGCCGGCACGGTAATCGCGACGACGAGCCACACTGGGAATGAAGTCTCGCCAACGAGGAGGATCGCGAGGAATGCCGCGAGGATCGCGAAGTCGCCGTGCGCCAGGTTGACAATCCGCATGACGCCAAACATGATCGAAAGACCGACGGCAAAGAGCGTGTATAGGCCTCCAAGCAGGATCCCTTGCGCCAAGGCATCAAGAATCTGCATCTGAATTTCTTTCCTTCCTACCGCCTCGTCCGTGTGCGACGCCAAAGTAAGCGTCCTCCACCTCTGAGCGTTCGAGTTCCGATGCCACTCCCGTGAGAACTGTTCTTCCTTCGAGCAGGCAGAGCGCGCGATCCGCGACGGAGAGAGCCTGTGCGACGTTCTGCTCGACGAAGAGAACCGAGCATCCAGTCTCGACGACGCGGGGAATCATGCCGTAGAAGCGTGCAACGATCGACGGTGCGAGGCCCAACGAGAGCTCGTCGATCAGCAGAACGTCGGGGTTGCTGAGTAGTGCTCTTCCGATGGCGACCGCCTGCTGCTCGCCGCCGGAAAGCCGCGCTACCGGCTTCGCGCGGCGCTCCTTCATCCAGGGGAACAGCTCGAAGATAGCCTCGAGCGACCATGTACCGCGGCGCTTCCGGTAGGTGCCGGTCAGTAGGTTCTCCTCGAGGGAGAGGGAGCGGAACAGCCGCCGTCCCTCAGGAACCAGCGCGATGCCGGCCTCGACACGCCGACCCGCATGCAGGTCGGTGATGTCCTCCCCCCTCAAAAAAATACGACCGCTGGTCGGACGATGAGTTCCGGCGATAGCTCTCATCAACGTGGACTTCCCAGCTCCGTTCGCGCCGATGACGGCCGTCTTCTCACCGTCGTTGACGTCGAGAGAGAAGTCGCGCACCGCGTGCAGCTGGCCGTGATGAACATTGATCTCTTGTACCGAGAGGAGGGTGGTCACGCTGTGTCCTCTTCCGTAGTCAGGGTGGTGCCGAGGTAGACCTCTCGAACAACTGGGTCGTCTAGGACCTCGAAGGGATCACCATCCGCGATCAAACGCCCACCAGCAAGGCATGCAAGACGGCGCACCGTTTGGGTGAGTGCATGCACAACATGCTCGATCCAAACAATTGCCAGCCCCTCCTGCTGAACCCCGCGGATCAACTCAACGAGATCGGCAACCTCCGGCTCCGTCAGACCTCCGGCAACCTCGTCGAGGAGCAGTACTGTCGGATCTGATGCGAGCCCGCGAGCAAGCTCGAGCCGCTTTCTAGCAAGTAGACCGAGCGACCCGGCCTGAGCGTTGAGAACATCACCCAGGCCGACACGCTCCCCTGTCTCAGCGGCTCGCGTGTACGCGGCATGACCGTGGAGGCCAGCCCCGGACGTTGCGAAGACGAGGAGATTCTCGAAAACGCTCATACCCTCGAATGGGCGAGGGATCTGGAATGTGCGGCCGATCCCGATCCGGGTGCGGTCCTGAGCGGGGAGAGAGCTGATATCCCTCCCCAGCATCGAGATCGCACCCGAATCGGGCTTCTGCTCACCCGCGATCATTGAGAACAGCGTGCTCTTCCCAGCGCCGTTCGGACCTACGATCCCGATTGCTTCTCCCGGAGCCACAGTTAGATCGAGATCCTCGGCCACGACTACCTCACCGAACCGTTTCGAGATTCCTCTCAGAGCGAGTACGGGCTCGGTCATGCGTTCGTCGGCTCAAGGTCGCCGCCAATCGGGATATCCGGGCGTGTCTTATTGTCGACCACAACCAGGTCCCACTCGAAGTCGGTGCCTGGGCGCCACTGGATCCCAGCGCACCTTTGGATCGCCACCCCGCGCTCTGGGCCGGAAGAAAAGTCGAGTTCACCGCTGATACCCGTGTACTTCAGATTCTGGAGCTGATTTGCGACATCGTCCCGATCCTTCGGGTCGTCAGCACCCTTGAAACACTCGACCGCTACCTCGAACAGTGAGTACAGCGAGCCAAGCGCCTGCGACCACTGCTTGCCGGTGTCGCTTGTAAAGGCGGCGGCCAGATCCTTGGCCGACGTGCCGTCGATGCTCGACTCGTAGGGAAACGTCGGCAGCCACCAGCCGAGTGTGGCGATGTTGTTGGCCAACGGGCCGAGCGCCTCCGCCTCGGCTGGGAACAGCATAGACTTCATGATCGCTGCGAGCTGCGGACGGTAGTTCTGCTGCTGTGCCTGGCGCCAGAAGTTCTGAAAGTCCGGCGGGATCGGGATTCCGGTGAAGAGCTCGGTTCCTGCGTCCTTGAACCTCGCAATCTGAGGAGAGAAGTCCGAGGCACCGTTCTGGTAGCTGCCGCCATCGCTGACATCGAAGCCCGCAACCGGAAGTGCATTGGCGAAACCAGAACGAACTGCGTTGCCGTCCGTGTCATCAGGCCAGAGACTTCCCACCCGGCGATTGGTGTCCAGTCGGTCAAACATGCCGATGAACGTATCGCCCATGTCGCCGAGACCCGCGTAGAAGTTCGCGCCGTACTTGAACGTCTGGCCGCCTGGCTCGCCGCCGCGACCGTAGTACCAAGACTCCCAGGGCACGATCGTGGTCGCGTGGGGAATGCCATCGGCCTCGCACTGATCCGACACGGGGTTCGCGGTGTCGGGAGTGCCCGAGGCGATTATGAAGTCCACCCCGTCAGAGGTGATCATTTGCTTTGTCACCTCGGTGGCACGCGTCGGGCTTGACTGCGTGTCCTTGACGATGATCTCCACACGACGCTTCATGCCGCCCGCCGTGAAGCCGTTCCGCAACGCTTCGTTCACGTGTTTGATCACGAACTCGTCGGGCTCGGCGAAGCTCGCCAGCGGGCCGGTGCGCGGCGATACTAGCCCGATTTTCAGCACGTCGGATCCGCCTGCACCACCGGACGAGCCGCGAAGTCCACCGCAGCTGCTGAGGAGCATCGATCCGCCGACCACGGCGGCACCGAAGCCTGCCCCCTTCAGAAGACCACGACGATTGAGTTGAGGAAGATTGGACATAAGTGTTACTCCTATTGCCAGGATCACCCGGCTCTCTACGCTGAGACATTGGAGCAAAAGAAGCACCAACGCACATCTAGACTACATGACATGTCCAGCGTAACTTATCTTTGTTACTGATTTGTTGTTCACGTTGCGGCCGCGGACGCCAACAAGGGCTGTCATTCAGAGTGCCGCGATGGCGTCGATCTCGAACTCCGCGTCCGCGAATAGCGAGTCCACGCCGATCACCGTGCTCGCCGAGCGTGGCACGTCCCCATACACCTTGTCCCGGGTCTCCCGCCAGATCGTGAGCCGCTCTTGGTCGAGGTGCTTCACATAGGCGTTGACCCTCACCAAGTCGGAGAATGTCAGTCCCCAGACTGCTAGTGCTCGCTCCAGCTGCTGGTACCCCAGCTCGACGGCACGCTCGAACGTCGCGGGATTCGAGCCATTCTCTTCGAAGCCAATCTGCCCAGAGACGAAGATCGTTTCACCGATCGACAGCTTCAGGCTGTCAGCGATTCCAGGAATGACCGGAGCTGCATTCCTAACAATTCTCGAATTCGACATTTGCCGAGCTTCTCTCACTTCTCGTACGCCTGTGACAGCAGCTTGAACGCCGCGTCCAGTCCATCGCTGAGGTTGAGTTGCTCGAGCTGGTACACTGACGGCCGGCCCGAGGCCATCGTCTTGCCCGCTCGAGCAGCCTTGTTCAGCCACTCGCTCGCAAGTGCGTCGACTTGATCCGCGCTGCCGATCTCGTTGAGGAGACCAACGCTGACCGCCTGGTCTGCCGTGAAGGGCTCGCCGCTCGCGATGTTCTGGATCGCCGCGCGCGCGCCGAGGCGCTTGATCAACGGCACCTGGGCGACAATCGGCCAGACGCCGACGCTCACCTCATACGAGCCGATCTTCGCATCGGGTACGGAGATTGCATAGTCGGCAACTGCGACGAACGCGCCGCCCGAGGCCACAGCATCGCCATTCACCACCGCGACGACCGGCTTCGGCAGCTCGGGTATCAGCTTGAGGATGCTGATGAGTGCCGAATAGAAGGGAATTGGATCGGCACCTGCCTGGATCGCCGGCACATCGAGGCCCCCGCAGAAGACATCACCAACGCCAGTGAGGATGATTCCGCTCGTGTTGGGGTCCTCGCCCGCAGCACGAAGGCCGGCCTCGAGCTTAGCCATAACCTCCGGGTTCAGCAGGTTACGACCGGGACCGGTGATTTCGACTCGTGAAATAGCAGCAGTTGCGCTCATTTCGGGATCCTCCTTCAGTGATGGGTAGCAAAGGCTTCGAATCTGCTGTTGAGCTTGGAAGGCGCTCCGCAGCTTCTTAAAAGCGTTCCAGAGTGGTGGAAACAAGTCAAGACACACTTGATTTGTTGTTCTATGAAAATGACCGGCCGCATGTCAGAGCGTGAGGGATGCGTCGTGCCATCAGTGCCTGATAGGCGGCAGGATCCGCATATTCCCGCTGAATTCCGTTGCTGTTTCGCGGTCGCCTGGGCCGTCGGGACATCGGACCACTCGTCACGTTGGAGGTATAGTAAGACTGGACACGATGTGTTCGATGACCTTATGCTGTTGGTTGTCGGATCTGGCGGGGCTGCGGCTTGTTCCCACCGGCCACGACCGCAACAAAGGCAATGGAGCATTAGTTTAGGGAGTAGAAGATGACCGAAAACCGACTCGTCAGAATCGACGCACCGTTAGTTCCGGGTATCTCGGACAGCGTGAAGGTGGCACCCGGTGAGTTGCTCTTCGTCTCCGGCGCGGTCGGCTTCGAGAACGATGGCAGCGTTCCCACCGACTTCTCGCGCGCGGTTGAGCTGACTCTTAGGGATGTCGAGCGTGCGCTGCACGCCGGTGGGGCGACGGTCTCCGATCTGGTGCGCATCAACGTATACATCACGGAGCTCGACGATGAGAAACTTGCTGTTTTCCGCACGGTGCGGGACACGATCCTCGACCTCGAGAGTGTCCCTGCGAGCACTGTGATCGGTGTTCATTCGCTTTTCAAAGACTCGACGATCGAAATCGACGCGATCGCCGCCGTTTAGACCTTCACTTATCCCCTTGTCGGTGCAATTCGCGAACGACATCGATCGCGACTGAACGCAACGCAACCACGAAAGGAAAGAAATTACCGTGAACGATACAGTGGCTCCGGATGTACCGAGCCTTATCCAGATGATTGACGAGCTTCGCCCAATGCTCCAGGCGAATGGAGCCCAGGGTGAGCTGGATCGGAGGGTGCTCCAGGAGTCTGTCGACGCCCTCGAGAAGATCGGTGCGTTCCGCGTGACCCAGCCCAAGCGCTACGGCGGCTTCCAGGGCACGTCCCAGGACCATGTCGACGTTGCGCGCGCTGTTGGACGCGGCGATGGAGGAACGGCCTGGATCACTGCATTGCACAATATGGCTGGCTGGCTCACGGCACTGATGCCAACTCAGGCGCAGGACGAGGTTTGGGGTGAGGATCCGAACACTCGCGTTACTGTTGTGCTCTCCACGAGCGGCAAGACGAGGCGGGTAACGGGCGGCTACATGGTGAGTGGTGAGTGGGGCTACGCGTCAGGGTCGCTCCACGCCGGATGGTCGTTCCTCGGTGCCGAGCTCGTCGACGAGGAAGGGAATTTTGACGACACTGCTCAGCTTCTCGTCCCCGCTAGCGACCTGACGCTCAAGGACACTTGGTATGTCGCCGGTATGCGCTCAAGTGGCAGCAACACATGGGTTGCCGAGGACATTTTCGTACCGGACCATCGCGTGATGCGGGGTACCCCCGCGCTGGGCGGTGAATACCCGGGCACAACTGAGGATACGCCGAACGTATATCGCGCGGGTTGGATCCCGTGGCTGAACGTGATCCTTGTCGGCGCCCAGCTCGGCATTGGGCGCGCTGTGCTCGACAAGGTGCTTGACGGGGCTTCGCGGCCCATCGCCTACACGAACTTCGCGCACAAGAGCGATTCGATTGCGTTCCAGCTTGACATCGCCAAGGCCGCACTCACGCTCGACTCAGCTGATCTGATGATCGGTCGCGCCTGCCGCGAGATCGACGAGCCTGCGGCTGCCGGCGTGTACCCGGACTACATGACCCGCGCGCGCAACCGGGCCTATGTTGGGTGGGCTGCCGAGACCGTGTCCAACGCGATTAACATGTTGCTCACGGCGCACGGCTCCGGTGGGTTTGCGGAGGTCAACGTGCTGCAACGGTATTGGCGCGACCAGGCCGTCGCCGCCCGCCACGCCTTCATCCTCCCCGCACTGGGCTACGAGCTGTACGGTAAGGCTCTGCTCGGCCGGACCGATGGGGATAGCGTGACGCCGCTGGTCTGATTCAGGCGAAGAACGCGAATGGGGGCCTTTGGTGCGTACACCGGAGGCCCCCATTCGTTCTGCATTCGGGGGCGAAGTCACCCCACTAGACTGTAGTTGCCGAACCAGGGTCGGGCTTCTTCGAACGCAGCAGCCGCGGCGAAGACACTCGCATCTTGGAACTTCTTGCCAACAATCAGCATGCCGACCGGAAGACCATCGACGAGGCCCGTTGGGACGCTGGCGCTCGGGAACCCGGTGAAATTCGTGAGATAGGTAGGGCACCATCCGATTAGGGGATCCACTGCGTGGCCTTCAATCGTCGTCGGGCCGGCCGTCTCACCATCTGTTCGATTGCTCACGGGCATGCTCGTGACCGTCGGGCCGAGGAGCAAGTCGAAGTGCTCCGTGGCCTCGATAAAGCAGTCAAGTACTGCCGTCCGCATCACGCGGTCGCGCACGATCTCGTCGAAAGCCATCCGGCGGGCCACTTCCACCCACTGCAGCACGGCCTCCGGGGCCCCGAGCTCGTCGGGTGAAACTCCACGAGCCGCGAAGCCGTCGACGTCCGCGGCCATCAGGGTTCCCATCGCTCGGAGCCACATCTGCGTGAGTTCATCGTGCGGGTGGGAGAGGTTCAGGGTGACTGGCTCGACGATCGCGCCGAGGCTTTCGAACGTCTCTGCCGCCCTCTCGATACGGTCCGCGATGCTCGGCTCGACTGGAAAACCACCGAAGTCCAGCGACAGGCCCATCCGTTTGCCCACGACTCCCGCGGTGAGCACTCTCGACGAGATGGGGCTCTCGGGCGTTGAGTACGGGTCATGAGGGTCGAAGCCTTGGAGCGCGTTGAAGGCAAGCAGGCCGTCCTCCACCGTTCTCGTCACCGCTCCTTCGTACAGGTGCGGGCCGAGGTGGTAGAGGGACGGCCGAGGCGATGAGGGGACACGCCCCGCCGACGCCTGAAACCCGAAGGTGTTCGTCCATGCCGCCGGAATCCGGATCGAACCTCCGGCATCGGAGGCTCCCGCTATTGGCACCATTCCGGATCCGACCGCGGCCGCGCTGCCGCCCGAGGAACCACCGGCGTTCCGACCGGCGTCGAAGGGGTTCCGTGTGGGGCCGAAGCACGTGTTGTCGGTCACGCCCCGGAACCCAAAGGTCGAACTGTTTGTCTGCCCGATCAGAATGCCGTCGTGCCGTAGGACCTGAAGCGGGTACCGTGACCAGACACCGTCCGGGGCCGAGTCTTCCAACGCCGCCGGCAGACCGCCAAGCGTGGTTGGCCACCCAGGACGGAAACCGTAGAGGTCCTTCATGAGCGTAGGTATGCCTGCCAACGATCCGACAGGTTCGCAGCGCGCGAGTCGCTGATCGAGCGCTGTAGCCGCGGACACCGCTTCTTCCTCGGAGAGGAAGGTCGCTGCGCCGTAGACGGGATTCAGTGCGTGAATCCGCTCGACCGCATCGCTCGTCACTTCGACGGCGCTGCATTCACCCCGACGGATGCGCTGAAGTATTTCGCTCGCCGATGTCCACCGTTCCGGCAATTCAGCCTCACCCATGCCGCCATCCCTCCAAGAAGCAATAAGTCTCACTGCTCATGCTGTATAGTAAGACTAAATGTAGTTGAGAGTGTACGTCAAGGAGCAAGGGTGCGACTTTATCGAGACTTCGAGACCCAAGAGGAAATCGACGCAGAATACGATCTCGAGTCGGTTCTCGACATGAACTCCTACGGAGAGTGGATGAAGGAATCGGCTCGCAGCGCTCGTCGAGACCTTGCTCACGAACGCCAGATCCACTATGGGCCGACAGTGGATGAGTTCATAGACATATTCCCATCTGAAACGCCGAACTCGCCGGTGCTGGTGTTCATCCACGGCGGCTGGTGGCGAGCAATGCTGAGTTCTGATTTCCACATGGTCGCCCGCGGCCCAGTGAGTCTAGGCATGACGGTTGTTATGGTCAACTATTCTCATTGCCCGAAAGTCTCTATCTCCGAAATTACTCGACAGAACAGAGCGGCTCTGGCGTGGACGTACCACAACATCTCCCGCTTCAACGGCGACCCCGAGGCTATCTTCGTCTCAGGTCATTCTGCGGGAGGACACCAGGTAGGTATGCTGTCCGTCACCGACTGGGTGGGTGCGTACGGACTACCGTCAGACGTCATCAAGGGTGGCATTCCCATCAGCGGTCTGTTCGATCTCCGACCGTTCCGCTACTCCTGGCTGCAGCCGAAGCTACTTCTCACTCACGAGACCATTGCAAGAGAGAGTCCTCTGTTCCTTGTTGAACAAGCACCTAAGCTCCCGCCGCTTCTGACCACGCTGGGCGGCGATGAGTCGGCTGAGTTTCATCGTCAGTCGAGCGATTTTTCCGATCAATGGAGGCTGTTCGGCGGGGAGGCCACAGGACTCGATCAACCAGGAAAGGATCACATCAGTGCTATCGCTGGCTTCGAAGATCCTGGGAGTACTTTGTGTTGCGCCATTAAGGATTTTACGAACCGCATCCAATCGAAGCGCGCTTCGTTCGACTAGGTGCGTGGGTCAGATCCTTCCGTTAACGCGCCGGGGTGAATCCGGTGGGCAGCGCGGGG
>MTKZ01001693.1_pt2 | contig 11930 bp, 8 predicted proteins | sample 1042781 | NCBI WGS metagenome assembly MTKZ01 (sample SAMN06212207, study PRJNA360539) | anaerobic digester metagenome | biome: Wastewater treatment plant; material: sludge; isolation source: anaerobic digester fed with sludge from wastewater treatment plant | place: Denmark: WWTP Viborg ...
ACACTGTTATCTGATAAAAGACAGGTCGCTCCCGCTATGGCTCATAGTCGTCAGACTAATTCACAAAAATGGTTGAACTACAATACATAAAGGTAATAATTTAGTTTGGAGGTTAGAGCATGAACCGGTGTACATGACCATTCTCCGCCGGAGTTAACTGAACACCTCTCTGCATCGCTAGCCGAAGTTTTCTATGGCACGCCGGGATGAAATGAAGGAAGAAGCCAAGGCCTGCCGGCAGTAAATAGCTGTTATTTATACATTGTAAGGCGCTTTTGATACTATAAATTTGCGATGAAGTCAAAAAGGATTCTATTAAACTCTTCTGGATTATCCATATTCATACAATGACCAGCATTACTTATACTAACCAGTTGAGCATTCGGTACCTGTTTAATAAAAGTACGACACTAAATGACACAAGTCAAATTCAGGTCCTGACTTGTGACAATTAGTGCGGTAGAAGTTACCATCAGCTCACCAATGTAAATGCAGGCCGGATTTTGTCTTGACATTTCGGATCCTAAGAATGTTTTAAAATCAGGCGTTGGTGCAGAAAAACTCATCTCTTCCTTTCGCCGTTGGCGATAAGGTATTGTAGAAGATTGAAGACAGAATTTGTTTTTTCCTCGTAGAGGATAAACATATTTTTCTGGGAATATTCTGTTTAAACATAAGGTTTAACCTCTACGAGGTAAAAGAATCTGATGATAACTGTATGCTACAATACCTGAAGCCCTACGGGCTACTGATCCTGAGCATGGCACAGAAAAAGATCGTGAGTAAAGGACACAAAAAGGTGTTGGAAGAGTTAAAAAATGTTCTTTATTCTTTTATCAATCATATTCAGTGTGTTAAAAAATGAAACCGCACTACTTTTGTGAAGCGTCGCAAGTCAGGAATTGTTACCTAAAAGTAGAATAATCAATTGCGGCTTGAAGAAATTTCCCGGATCAGAAGAAGATCACTTTCGGCACTATCAAACCATTCTTCAGTCGTTTTTTTCATATATCACTTTCCCTTTTGACAATAACTCCCTGGCGAAAAGACTGTCTTTTTCGATGAATTTTCTATGCATCGCTTTAGTGTGGACAATAAGATCAATGGGGAATTCCTTTTTAAGTTCAGCAATTGCTTTCGAAATCCTCAGGTAGATCAGGCTTTTTTCTGAAAAGCTCGATGGAATAATATCATCTCCTGTAACGACAAGAATATCCAGATCACTTCCTGAAGAAGGCTCACCGTAGGCGTATGAGCCAAAAAGAATTATCTTTTCAGGATCAGTAAGTTTGAGCTTCTCAACTAATAAAGGTATGTAATGTAACCCGGTCATTTATTGGTTGGATAATAAGCAAATTTAAGAAAACAATATGAGAATCCTAAATCTTGATTAGGAGAGTCTTCTATACTCCAAATCACTTTACTGATTATTATCATGCGCATTCTGCAATGCATTTGGCTTTTCTTTCTCACTCTCGCTCCCGCTCTCACTCTCACAATTTTTTATGTGCCAGTCCTGACGCAGACTGCAAAAGCAGTCAGGTCAGGATGCTGACCTTAAGCGTCAGCATTTGGAGCCGGGATTTGGAAGTAAAAGACATGACTAAGATTTCTTTATCTATGAACTGCCTACTTTAAACCGGAATTGAGTGCTCACAAAGGCGGTATTTTCCATTAATGGACCTGTTCAATAATTTTTTGGTTTTGTAATTTTAAAACGTTACTTTAATCATAAAGTTATAGATTTTTGCTTTGCGGTATTTACTCATATCAATTATTCCATAACTATTTAATAATTAACATTTTTAATAAAAGTCAGGCGGGTGACAGTCTACAATTTTAACAACCTGTTTAGCAGTTGGCAACTTATGGGACGAACCAGTGATTCATGATAATTCGGTTTCTTTAACAAAATAAAAACATTGAAAGGAGATATCTGATGAATTTCAATCTTGATGTATTAAAAATAGACCCGGTCCAGGAATTAGATAAACTTTCAGAGTTTATTGTGGGTCAAGTGAATGCACGTCGTAAAAGAGGCGTGATTGTTGGATTGAGCGGCGGTATCGATTCTGCCTGCATAGCAGCTGTTGCAGTTCATGCTCTGGGAAAGGAAAAAGTAACAGGACTGGTCCTTCCTGAAACAGAATCTAATCCGATCAGTAGTGAGTATGCAATAAAACATGCTCAGGCATTGGGAATTGAACATCGCCAGATCGATATTACTTCCACGGTTGACAGTGTCGTTAAGTATAACTGGCGGGATGAATATCTTCAAAATCTGATTCCTGAATATAAGCCTGGATATAAATATAATATAACCCTTCCTACAGACCTTCTGGAGCGGGCCAGCTACAGCTTTTACCGCCTTCAGGTTCAAATGCCTGATGGCGAATTGAAAAGCAAACGGTTGAATCTGGATGAATTACTCGCCATAACATCATTTGCAAATATTAAAATCAGGGCTCGGATGTTGCATCTTTATGCAGAAGCAGAAAGACGTGGTCTCCTTGTTATCGGAACTACAAACCGTACTGAATACTTACTGGGGGATTTTTGTAAATATGGTGATGGCGGTACGGATATTGAACCAATTACCCATCTATACAAAAATCAGATATATCAGCTTTCCGACCATCTCAAAGTAATTCCGGAAATTATTGATCGTCAACCCAGTCCGGATACATTTAGTCTTCCTGTCAGCGATCAGGAGTTTTTTTTCAGGATTTCATTTGACAAGCTGGATCATCTCCTTTATGCATGGGAGCATGAGGTTCCAAAAAGTGAGGCAGCAAAAGTACTGGCTCTTTCCGAGGATGCAGTTGAAAGATCATATAATGATTTTGCTTCAAAAAACCGTGCTACTGCTCATTTACGGGAAGTTGCGGTTACTTTGAAATAATATTGTTCATGACTTACTGCTAAAGCCGGAAGTCCTGACCAAATTCCGCCTGAAAATTGTATAAAAGCCGGGCATTAAAACCTGTTTATGACCATGAGGTATATCTTTATCCTGAAGCAGTAAAGGCTTTTGCAGTCAGTGGCGCGATTCAAGAATGTATTAATTTCTGACTTGTCAATTTTAACGGAAAGAGAGCTTACTGCAAAGTTTCATAAAATCATGTAAATGTTTTGTTTATGATAGTTTTAGATATTGAAACGACGGGTCTTGATCCAATAAAACATTCTATTATAGAAGTCGGAGCTATAGAATTTGATAATCCTCTAAACATTTTCAACGAAAGGTGCCAAATATGGCCTGGTGCTGAAATAGATCCAGGGGCACTGGAAGTTAATGGCTTTAAACTTGACGAAATTACCAACCCCGACATTCTAACCCAGAAAGAATTACTTGTAAGATTTAATGAGTGGATAAGTTCCATTGAGGACAGGACTTTTGCAGGCCAGAACGTAGACTTTGATATAAACTTCCTGAATGAGAGTTGCAAAAGGTCACACATATCCAGTGTCTGTGGAAAGAGAAAAGTAGATCAGCATTCAATTGTCTATGCACATTTGCTACGGCGTAACCTCAGACCTCCGTTAAAAGATGGAGTGTCTGATCTTAATGGCGATCTGATTATGAATTATGTCGGAATACCAGCTGAACCCAGACCGCACAGGGCATTAAATGGTGCAAAATATGAGATGGAAGCTTTATCCAGACTTATTTTTGGTAAATGCATATTTGATGAATTTTCCAGATATAGCATACCTGAGTACCTGAAATGAATTAGCCGGTCGCCTTGACCACATCCCGCCAGCAATTTGTATATGGTTATATTTATTTGTAAATCAATGAGATATCTCCGGCTTCTGGTGGTCAGTTTATACCGGCGTGAAGTAGTCAGGATCACCGGCTTATGCATTCAGGGGTGACCGGAGAACAGGAAGTCAGTTTTTAATTTGACCCCTGGTCATTTCTTTCGTAACTTTAACTTATAAAAACTTGTTGCCGGTGAAATTTCCCCTCCTGACGCGAACATTAATTGACGGCAACAGGAAAAATGCATGTAATGAAGAACCTGGCGCTGCATATTGCAATAACAGGCCTGGTGGCCTTTAGCCAGGGCGTATCGTCGCAAACGGGTGATGATCAACTCTCAACAAAAGCAGTGGTTATCTCGGTCGATGCATCTATCAATCCGTCGACTGCCGAATATATAAGCTCAGGGATAAAACAGGCACTTGAAGAGAAGGCAGAGTGTCTTATAATCAAGCTTAACACACCAGGCGGATTATTAAAATCTACCCGGGTAATCGTAACTGAAATGCTTAACTCGGAAGTTCCGGTGCTTGTGTTTGTATACCCGGGCGGGGCGCAGGCCGCATCAGCAGGCGTTTTTATAACCCTGGCCGGACATATTGCCGCAATGGCACCAGGCACCAACATCGGAGCGGCTCATCCGGTGACCATGCAGGGTGAACAGGATTCCATTATGAATGAAAAAGCCACAAACGATGCTGCTGCGTTTATCCGGACAATCAGTGAGAAGCGGGCAAGAAACGTAAAGTGGGCTGAAGATGCAGTAAGGAAAAGCCTTTCAATTACTGAAACAGAAGCACTCAGGGAAGGAGTCATCGACCTGATCTCGATTTCAGTTGACGATCTGCTCGATAAGATAGACGGGAGGAAGATCAGCCTGCCCTCGGGCGAAAAAGTTCTTGAAACCAGAAATGCAGAGTTAATTGATGTTGAACCGAATTTCAAGCAGAAGCTGCTTGGGCTGCTCAGCGACCCGAATATCGCATACATCTTTCTGATGATAGGGCTATATGGTATAATGTTTGAGCTTTATAGTCCCGGTGCGATATTCCCGGGTGTGATCGGGGCAATCAGTTTAATAGTCGCCTTCTACTCCTTGCATACACTCCCGGTAAACTATGCAGGTCTGGCTTTAATAATATTTTCAATAATATTGTTCATTGCAGAAATCAAAGTAGTCAGCCACGGACTTTTAACCATTGGCGGAGTTATTTCATTAATCCTTGGATCAATTATGTTAATAGATGCGGATTCAACCCTGGAAGTGATGAGAATTTCCTGGAAGGTCATTTTAGTGATCGTCATATTCACTGTTGCTTTCTTTGTGTTTGCAATAGGTTTCGGGATCAGGGCACAAACACGGAAACCAACAACCGGAGCTGAGGGTATAATAGGTGAGACAGGTGAGGCGATAAGCAACCTCGATCCCGAAGGACAGGTCAGGGTACATGGTGAGCTCTGGCATGCAGAAAGTCCTGATGGCTTTCTCAGCCAGGGAACAAAAGTTATTGTCACCGGGATTTCAAATCTTAAATTAACAGTCAGCAAATTGAAATAAACCAAATAAAAAGGAGAGCATAATGGAACAAACAAACCAAATTTTAATAATAACGGGAATTATATTCCTGTTGATCATACTGGCAAGTGCCATACGTGTCTTGCGTGAGTATGACCGTGGCGTTATTTTCCGTCTGGGAAGGCTCATTGGAGCCAAGGGTCCGGGACTGATATTCCTCATCCCGGTGATAGACAGGATGGTGAAAGTAAGCCTCAGGACCGTTGTGATGGATGTTCCGACACAGGATGTAATTACCAAAGACAACGTTTCGATAAAAGTAAATGCCGTGGTTTATTTCCGTGTCATGCAACCCACAAAGGCTATCGTTGAAGTCGAAAACTACCTGTTTGCAACATCTCAATTATCCCAGACAACATTGCGGAGTATTCTGGGACAATCGGAGCTGGATGAACTGTTGTCGCAGCGTGAGAAGATAAATCGAGAGCTTGCTGTAATTATTGATAATCAGACTGAACCGTGGGGAATAAAGGTATCGAATGTTGAAGTAAAGCACATCGACCTGCCGCAGGAAATGCAGCGTGCCATGGCCAAGCAGGCTGAAGCCGAAAGGGAGCGGCGTGCAAAAGTCATCCATGCCGAAGGTGAGTACCAGGCAAGCCAGCGCCTGGCTGACGCGGCAAATATAATAAGCACAAATCCGGCAACATTGCAGCTGCGATTCCTTCAGACTCTCACCGAAGTGGCATCAGAGCACAGTTCCACAATAATTTTTCCTGTTCCGCTTGATATAATTTCTCCTTTCCTCTCGAAGGAGAAAAAAAATAGCTGAGCTGCGGGTAGACTATAATAATATCCCTTTGCTCAAGGGAGACTCAGGGACTTTTAATGCAGGACCGGGGAGGAACTGGTCAGGTGATGGATAATCTGACGATTTCCTGTCCTTATAGCATTATGGTTTCAATTCCCGCTTTCAGTTTCACAATGCCTTTTATAACCGGATCTTCGCCTTCCAACGATGAAGCGTCTATTGTAATTACATGTTTTCCCCCGACAAGTTCCGGGAGATTCCTGCCGATGTCGACATTTCTGAGGAATTGTCCCAGTTCATTGTAAAGCTTCATCTGATTCGAGCTGTCCCATACCAGGGTCTGTCCTTTTTTCATTGAAACAGGAATGCTTATGCTGAAGAAGTTGTCTATTTCAAGCTTTATATTTCCGACCATTGCACCCTCTCCGCCAGTAACCAGTAATTGAAGTTGCATGGGCTGGGGGTCCCATTCGTTGGTAAACTCCCATTTAGTATGTGTGGGTTCTCCCGGCTGAAGAAGCTTTTTGGAATGGTCGAATTTGTACTTTTCAAAATTCTGCAGCAGCCACTGCTTATCCCCTGTTTTTTCCAAATGAAAATCCCTTCCGGTATCCTTAAGTCCTTTTACCTGTTCAGGAGAGAATATTTTGAGCTTTTTCGCTTCTTCCCAGGTTGTAATGGTATTTATTATGATATCTGTATTTGGGTTTTCCTTAAAAGATTTGTAATCAGCTACAAAGGCATATCCCGCATTATATCCTGCTGCCCTTGCCATCATCCATTCGATGTCTTCCACGAAAGTGGATGGTGTCATTAGGAACCACCCAAGCATGTTGGGCATGTAGTTTCGTTCAAAGAAAGGCTGCAGGCTGAACCTGTGCTCCGACTGGCTTTCCCTGAAGCTGGCATACCAGGGTTCACCCCAGTTTATGTAGCTGTTGATGTTCCAGTAATAATGATTTATATTGCTGGAACCATTTACGACAAGGTGATCAACCTTTTTTATGAATTCCTCTGCAAAGTAGTTTGTCGCATATTCACCCCGCCCTGTATAGCATGTTCCCTCATGGCCGTCGAAATCCATATGCGACACCCCTGTATCATTGAAAAAGTCAGCCAAGTTCTGAATAAGCTCATTCTGCATCTCCCAGTCAGGGAACAATGTTTTGTACAGGAAATCCATAAGCTTTTTGACCTGGTCTCCCTTTTTGTGAGGAACAGCTTTTGTGTCATATGCTCCTCGTATGCAGTACATCAGCTTGTGGGGTTTGTCTTTGGTGACTTCCCGGTAACGGATTATCTCGTTGCCGATCAGCACGCTGTTGAGCGTTGAGACCTGTGCAAAGTACTCGTAGTTGTCAACGATTATCTCTGTTGCCTTGTCATCGATATCTGCCTGGAGGATCGATATCCCTGCTGCCATAAGGCCGCTATTGGCTTCGGTGGTTACAAACGGATCGTTTGTGGTGATGAAGTTTGTAAGCGTATGAACACCCACCCGGATATTCTTTGCTTTTGCTTTTTCCACGCAACTCCTCATGCCTTCCCTTCCGTTGGGAAAGAGGTTCTTCAGCAGGTCGAAATGGCCCCATGTATCGAAAGGATGGCTGTGGTAAATTGAATAAAATCCAAGTCTCTCCGTATACCCGAGCATCTCATCGAAGTTCTCCTCGCTGAAGGATGATATCAGATATGGCTTGCCTGTTATTTTTGATATCCTTGTCCAATTGCCGTCTATCACCTGATAAGGAAGCCCTTCAGCCTGGTTGATGACCCCTATTGTCTTAAGTGCTTTGCCGGGTGTTGTCCCGAACAAAGCTACGGCAGTGCCTTCCATTTTGTAATCCTTCAGCCCGTGCACCGGCACATTGTTATGATGATGCCACACCTTAATAACCCTGTCGACCGACTGGTTAAGGCAGAAAGCCTGCATGGCGGATCCGAAGGCCTCCGGGCTTGCCGCTGAGCCGCCTATGGAAGCAGAGCCGGTTGTGATCCCTTCCTCATTTGTTAGCTTACCACCTATCGTTTTTGCGTTAAGGGCACGCATACCAATAGCAAAATCGCGGTTTCTTACGACAGCCACAACCTCTCCTATCGTGTCGCTTATTGTTGTATTGAAAGGTCCCCAGAGAACAGCCTGTATCTTCTCCGGATGAACAGTCCTGACCACTCCGAACCTGATATAATCCTTTTTCTGCTCTGCTTTGACGTGAATCTCCATTCCCCCGTCGAAAGCAAGAACGATAATGCCGCTTTTCACCTGAAAGCTTTTGGGAGCCATTTCGGCACCGGAGCTTTTAATTCTTGCAAGATATCCCGGATTTGACGACGGAACATAATTCATGTTGCTTTTTAAATCCGTCAGACCAATAACCTGTCCCTTCGAATTTATATCCATCCTGAAGGCAGCCGTTTTGAATATGTGCTGGCCGTACAGAAGCTGCGACGAGAGCAGAAGGGTAAAGAATAGTATCTTTTTCATCAGTGTATTGTTTTTATTTCAGAGATCTGATGCCTGACCCGCCTCAGGCGGGGGAATCGATATTTTTATAATATACTGTAAATCATGATATTAAACTCATCTTTGCGTGGTCAATTTACAACGGCGTCAGGTGGTCAGGATCACCGGCTTTTGCAGAATTATACATGCAGTTACGATTATCATTTCAAAAATAGTTAAAGTCAAATGAATTGAAGCCCTCTGGTTCTTTTTACTCGTTCTCACTCCATTCTTAAGCTTTTTTTCTGACTTCTGGATTTAAGAAGATTATAGATGTTTACCAGGAAAGGAAGCATTATTACTCCACCTCCGGAAAAATTCACCTGCTCCATTTTGTTGATTCAGGTTTTATCAGGTCCTGGAATTTTTAGTATGCTATATAATGATATGATTGCAATGATTATTTCGATAACAGAAAATATCAGGTTTTTTGACAGGAATCCCCATTTAGTTTAAAAGCCGGAAGTGATGACCACTTATAGCCGGTCTTTTTTCAATGATATTTGCTGCATGATAACAAAAATATACAACAGGCTTTAGGTGGTCAATTATCTCCGGCGAAGAGGTGGTCATTGTCGACGTCTTTTGCAATGGATTTTTAAAGTCAAATAATATTGACTTAACAATGCATATGGAGTAATTTTGATTAAAATCAAACTATAATGGATGCATTTGGAAATACTTATAAAAATTCTTCTGTTTCAGCTAAAGTTGTTGTTATTTGCAGCCTTGTTACTCTTATAACAATGGCATCATCCTGCATAAATTCTTCCGGGAAAGATCCTGAAATAAAACTAAGAGAGGAGGCAGAGAGGATCTGCCGGACAAACCTGATCCTTGATTCGCATATCGACTGGCCCGACGTTGCCCTGACACATTCCAAAGATATTTCGGTTCAGACCTCCACCGGGGATTTTGATTTGCCAAGAGCCATTAAAGGCGGACTTAATGCCGTATTGTCAGTTGCTTATATCAGTCCTGACCTTGATACAGAAAAAGGACGCCTGATGGCAGATTCAATGCTGAAGATCATCCGGCATTATCCTGAAACATATCCTGAAAAATTTGCTCTTTCAAGAACACCTGAAGAAGTCAGAAGCAACTTCAGCAAAGGACTGGTTTCTTTAGTTCCCTGCCTTGAAAACGGGTCACCGGCCGGAGAGGATCTTCAATACCTGGAATACCTTAAGGATCAGGGGATCGCCTATATCACCCTTTGCCACAGCAAAGCTAATCTTATATGTGATTCAAATTTTGATCCCGATCGGAAATGGAACGGATTAAGCCCTCTGGGATCTGATCTGATCAGGGAAATGAACAGGCTTGGTATAATGGTCGATATTTCACATTCATCCGACAGTACGGTAATACAGGCTTTGAGAATATCGGAAGCTCCCGTGATAGCATCTCATTCATCATGCAGGCATTTTGTCCCCGGATTCGAAAGGAACCTTCCGGATGATCTTATAAGGGCCATTGCTGAAAAGAAAGGTGTGGTCATGGTGAACTTCTGTACTCAGTTTCTTGATTCAGTCTGTTTAAAGAATACGGAAGAAATACAGCAAATACTTGAATCAAGAAACCTGAGATATGATTCAAAGGAAGGCAATGAGCTGATCCTGGAATTTGCCAAAACCCACAGGCTGGTATGCGATTCCAGACAGCTTGTCGACCATATAGAGCATGTCATAAAGGTGGCAGGAATTGATTACGTGGGCCTGGGTTCTGATTTTGACGGGGTCGGACCTTTAAAGCCTTCAGAGGTACCGGATGTTTCAGCATATCCGGTTGTTGTTTTTGAATTGCTTAAAAGGGGTTATTCCGAGGATGATATAGTAAAAATACTATCTGCAAACTTCCTGAGGGTATGGGAGGAGGTACAGAGGGGAGCAGGTATCTGAATTTGATTTGAACGGCATACGGTTAAAATCTTCTCTACGCCATTGTACTTATTACACTTTGATCCCTGAAGAGGTTTATTTTGCAGGATCCTGAATCGGATAACACATCAGGTTGGTCAGAAGTAGAAAATTCAATCTGAATGACAACAGAGATATGCATCTGCCGGTAAGTGGCCGGTTAACTCGGGAGAAGCCCGACCAATATTTAAGGCTGATGTGATCTTGACAGGCATGTTGGCTAAAACTTATTGCGATACTATAAATCTTCATTGTGCTAATAAATTGACTTACAGATAATATTACTGTCTTTTTATGGTTTATAATACGATAAACAAATTCTTCAGCAAGTGGGAAAAAATTTCTAAATTAACTCTCATAAACTTTAGAAAAATGAAAGGGAAATCATCACTCAGGGTTTACATGCTTTTTATAGCTTCAATTCTCTTAATAATAAGCAGTTGTAAGAAAAATGAAGACGACAAAACAATAATGGATGCGGATGGTAATATTTATACGTCCGTAACCATTGGGACACAGGTTTGGCTCGTGGAAAACCTGAAAACGACCAAACTTAATGATGGAACCGCAATATCCTATATAACTGAACAAACGGCATGGAGTAATACATCAGAACCTGCCTATTGCTGGTATGATAAAAACATAAGCAATAAAGATCCGTATGGGGCATTATATAACTGGTATGCAGTTGAAAGCGGGAAACTGTGTCCAAAAGGTTGGCACGTGCCATCTGAGGCGGAATGGACTGAACTAGTTGATTTTCTGGGGGGAGAATCTGTTGCCGGAGGGAAATTAAAAACGACCGGGACGATTGAAGACGGAGACGGGATATGGTATGAGCCCAATGTTGATGCAACGAACGAAACCGGATTTTCAGTATTACCTGGCGGGTATCTTAGTTCAACATTTAAATTTTGGGATATTGGCTATGGCGGGGTATGGTGGACGTCAACAGAATACCCTTCTGATCTTGCCTATTATTTCTTTATAAATAATTATAATGGGGAAGTGGGCGACAGTGAGTCCGGAATGGATAAGAACGGAGGCCTTTCAGTTCGCTGTCTGCAGGATTAGGATCACCTGCCCTGGCAGGATAATAACTATTCCGATCAGCTCAACGCTACCGTCCCGGCAAACTCAAATCATTTTGACTTGATTGTATTTGTCAGTTCAATGATCGAGTTCAGGACCAGCGCAGGATTCTCTGTCATTATATCATGTCCGCAATCCTCGGCAATGATCAGCTTATGATAGGGCGATTTCATCACCATCTCTTCATGGCATTCACGCCAGACGGAAGAGTCAAAAGGTGCATTACCTGAAGTGATAAGTAACACAGGAATGTCACGCGGTAATTCATACCCTCGTAATTCTTCAAGTGCATGCGGGAAGTTATCCACCATCCTGTTTCCGGC
>MTKZ01048082.1_pt1 | contig 11926 bp, 4 predicted proteins | sample 1042781 | NCBI WGS metagenome assembly MTKZ01 (sample SAMN06212207, study PRJNA360539) | anaerobic digester metagenome | biome: Wastewater treatment plant; material: sludge; isolation source: anaerobic digester fed with sludge from wastewater treatment plant | place: Denmark: WWTP Viborg ...
CACTCACGGGAATGAACAGCGATACCACTAAAAAGCAATACAAAATGCAACTCAAAGTTAGTGCTGAAGAATATAAAAATGGTACCTGGAAAAAAGTAAAGATCAATGGGGAGAATTGGGAAGAGTCTATCGACCTGACTTTCAAAACTGATAAATTACCATATCCAATTCCTCAGGAAAGAATCGGCAAAACCAAACCCATCACCAATCAAAAGTTCTATCTTAGTGGGGAACATGTAGCTAAACATTACGTGCACACCAGAGATGATATCGCAGGTACTTATTATTATCCGGCAGACAATAATGGAAATAGTTATGAATATTTTGCAGTTTTCAAAGACGCTCAGGGCGGAGAAATTCATAGACAAAACATAACCTATGATGAAACTGAAAAGAAACTAAAATGGAATAAACCTGCGCTAGAAAATAATACAAAATATATGGTCCAGGTAGTTAGAAAATCTGTTTCGAATAATCCGATTAGCAACCAAGCTCTAATAAGAAAGACCCTTATCGATCAAAACCTCTTGTTGGCAAATTCGTCGGATAGTCTTGATTTTCAGTATAAAGTTGAACCTGAATTGCCGGAATTGTCTCCACTTACTACCGTAGGAAGCGGAGAAGTGTTATTGTATTCTTTTACTTTCGAAACCAGCAGATACAACACGTTGAATGAAAAAATGGCTAACGCTACAGTCACGGTGGAGGAAAAGAATGGATACCAGCGAATTAATATTAATGATACGGAAGGTTTTGATACTTACGATATTAATGGATGGGAAGACGACGCTGAGTATTCCAGTCCACCTAGGGTAATGATAGCAGATCCTTTTGATTCACCATTCCATAATAACTTATCAAAGCCCAAACTTGGAAGTTTCGCCAATACATATATGAATTCTTATAAGGGTGAGTGGACAGGCGTGCAGTCTGAACCATTTGATCTCGATCCAAATGGTAACTTAGATCTGGGAGGCGGAATAATAATCGGTCAGACGCAGGGTGCAGGTGGCAATCAATCAAACGGTCAAGGCAATAATGAAAACAATAATAGTAATCAAAACAACCAGACTTTAGATCTTGACTTTCCAAATTATTTGCCGAATACGAATTTTCATTGGCAGGATGCAGAAGATCTTCATCAAGACCTGAATGAATTTGTAATAAATGCAACCATATTGAAAGATGGTGACGAAGATGATCCTTTTGAGCCTGTAAATGGCATTGGATATCATGAAGAAGATTCGCACATGGATATCGCGACATTGCAACATCATGGTCCTTTTAGTTACTTGTCGATACCATCAAATCCGTCGAGCAATGATCCATTTACAAATGAAGAATATGCCGCTGGCGGTTCAATTGATTATACTATGGGCAATCATCCTTTATCATTGAAATACTATGTGACGGAAGATATTCTTGCCGATGCACAGGCTTACGCCGACTTTGGAGAAGAGTGGGTTGATATTACTTTGACAGGCGACTTTTCGACAGGAGGAGGACTGAATTATAGCCAGACACTCTCAGCTCAAGCAGCTCAAGCATTAATTGATGAACTGGAAGAAGTGACCAACGCGATTATTAATAGTGCTTTGATCAATGGTCCCGGAGCAAATGGATTTTCAAACAAAGTAAGATTCAGAGCCAATAAGTCCTATGAAGCAGGAGAAACAGATAATGGTAGTTCTAAAACCCTTCAATTCTCAAACTAATGAAAAGAAGCATTTTAATATCCATGTTGGTTTTGATTGGCATTAACAATATTTTAGGGCAGTCAAAAACTATTGACCCAAACCTTTCTTTGAATGGCAAAGTCAAGATTAATTGCAAATACTATGGTGATTCGATCGCAGTAAGATGGGGATATGACAATCCTCAACTTTGGTATTACCACATCACGCATAGTGTAGAGTTGTACAGAAGAGATGTCACCAACAATGGTAATTATGAAAAAATTGGCGAATTTATACCTTGGGATTCTACAAAAATGGAGCAGACAGCATCCATAATGGCCGATCCTTCTATGATGGTCGTAGCGTTGGAAAATATCCATCGCCATTGGAACAATACTTTATTTGATGGTTATAATTCAGTGCTCGAGCGCAGTGACAATTTTTATAACAGATGGACTTTAGTTCATCTTGCTGCCGACCGCGACATCAAAGCCGCAGATGCTTGCGGTATGCGGTATATCGATAAGAAAATAAAACCTAAAACGACATATGCCTACAAAATAGTAGCCAGAGGTAATACTTTAAAGTCAGATTATCGGGTGGTAGCGCCGGTCATCCGACCTTTTAAGCCGGTGATATATAATATAAAAGAGGAGGAATCTTCTGTTACGGTTATCTGGGAAAAAAAACTACATGATTATCATTATTCGTCTTATTGGATCGAAAGATCTGTGGATGGTAAGAACTATTCCAAAGTAAATGATGCCCCATTCGTTCAACTTTTTGCTGAAGATCTGGGCACTAAACCTGTTTGGANNCCTACGTATAAAATACCGTGTGAAAATTATAAAAAAACCTGGTTTAGAATCCGGGGACTAGATGCTTTTGGAGATGTTAGTGAAGCTTCGGAGTCCGTTATTGGAATTGGTCGAGATCGAACGCCTCCACCTCCGCCTATACTGACTGCCGATAGCAGTATGACCCATTTGAGCCAGGTGCTTAGATGGAAAGTTGAAAATCCAGCCGAATTAAAAACATTTCACTTGGAAAGGAGCTTTGGTGACGCTTCATTTGTGAGAAAAAATTGGGCACAAGGCAATGAAAGCTTTAAGAAAGACACGTTCCTGATCGAAGGAATGTATAAGTATAGATTGATTGCAGTCGATACAGCAGGAAACGAATCCTTTTCTTCTCCTATTTATGTCAAAGCATTTGACCTCCAACCACCTATGAAGCCGCATCGACCCATGTCGAATGTAGATACTATGGGACATGTATTATTGAGGTGGGAGGCAACGGATGAAAAGGATATTCTCGGTTACCATGTTTTTTCTGCGGATAGCAAAGGCAGGAATTTTGTGAAACTGACCAGTCATTTTATTCGTGAAAGAATATACGTTGATTCACTCAATCTTCATTTACTAAATCAATCTCGTTTTTACCGAATCGTCGCTGTGGACAATGATTATATGGAGAGCGAAGCATCAGATATTCTTGAGGTAAAATTGCCTGATATTAATCCACCCGCACCTGCTATCATAGGAGATTATCGGGTTTCGGAAGAAGGTATCAGATTGACCATTCTACCATCTAGTTCCAGAGACGTAGTGCGACATGAATTAAGAAGAAAAGATGGTTTGGATGAATGGAAAGCTATTGCCTCTTTCAATAAGATACCTCCTTTTTATTTAGACAGTAACATTATAGCCGGGGTGAATTATAAGTATAAAGTGATAGCCATCGATCGGACAGGATTGGAAAGTGCTTCAATCAAAGAGATCGAATTGACTGGTAAAAAGTCCATAGTAAATGCTTCCATATTAAATTTTGGAATTGATTCAAATCGTGTAGTATTAAATTGGAAAAGTTCAAATGAAGAGTATGCTGAAATGAGGGTTTTCAAATTAAATAGTAGCAATAATTATATAAAAATTGCCACAATTAAAAAGGGCAATTTTACCTATGTCGACCAAAATTTGGCGAAAGGAAATACCTATAAATATCGCATTCAATCGATTAAAAATAATGGACAACTGAGTGCTTTTTCCAATGAAGTGGTGGTAAATTATTAATTATTATTTGTTATTTATTATTGAGTTTATTTAAATATGTACCATGAAATATTCCGGCTTAGTTTATTATATAATTTTGTCTTTTGTTTTCACATTTTCCTCTTGTTCCAAAGACATTCTGGACCCAAATGGATTTCGTGGAAAAGATGAAATTAAGGATAATTATTTGGTATTGCGTGACCAAACTATTTTTCTTTCTCCTTCAGAAAAAACCGAAATTAAATCTGTAAAAAAAGATGAAATTATTGTCAATTCGAACGGGGTATTAAGTCAAAAGATTAAACCTGGAACAGTACTGGTTAACAGTGGTATAAGTGCCGGAGATTCTATTGGATTTTATAGGAGAGTTTTGACGATCTCCAGCGTTGGAAGTGACCTGATACTCACTACAAAAAATGTAGGACTACAGGATGCATATAGTAAATGGTCAATAGATTCGAGGTCTGATAAATTCACGATTCAAGACCGATTTGGAGAGTGGACAGATAATTTTTCCATCGATGCAGGAATAGCTGAAGTTACCTTTGGGGGCAGCATCAATCCTGATTTCGACGTACAGATGAAGTACAAAAATTATTATTTTACTTCCTTCTTTGATTCTCTTTTACTAGCTCAGGCGCTTGAAAGTGGTGGCTTCGTAGATCCAACCTTTCACCTCCATTTTGAAGGGCTTCAGCTCACAGTTAAGGGTTCGGTGGCGGTGACCCAATCATTTGAATTGGCAAGCAATTTCAATTTACCAACTGTTCTAATTTCTCCCATAGCTGAAACTGGTCTTGGCTTGTATTTTTCACCTTTGGTAAGCCTTTCCGGAAAAGTAACCGGAACATTTCAGAGTGCAGTTTATGAGAAGACTGTTGGTCCATATGATATAGATCTTTCTTATACTTATGGTGATATTTCACCGGTTTATACCAGCACTTTAAATGCTTCACTTAATCCGGAACCATATCAGGACTGGGCATTGAGTGCTAGTGGAGAGTGTGAATTGCAGCTTGGAGCGCAATTCTTCGTAAGTGTTCTTGGAGGGCAGGATTTAGTAAAAAGTGGTATTGGCCTCTTTAACTATTTTACACCTAAAATAACTCATCTCGGCAACTTTACCAACTTACAGCCGGGTTATGATCTTACCATGGACATCGGTGCAGGAACTAATTTCTTCTTCGATTTTGATCTTATTAAAGATTTTTTGTCCTCATCGTGGTCCACTGACGACTATAAATACGACTTGTTTCATCTTTCTGCAATTGTCGAACCGTTCAATCCTTATACTTCGGTCGATTTAAATTATAATCAGGCATTGCAGACATTTACTTTGACCGTCAATAATGATGATCCCAGCCGAACGTTTTACAACATCCTTATAAATGATGCTCAGATCACCGATTTGGGCAATCCTACTTTTAATTATAATCAGGAATACACACTCAATTTGCCATTGACGGGCGACGTCATCAATAAAATTACAGTAAAAGATGTATTTTCTGTCGGGTGCTATTTAGATGACGTGTATGTCGATGAAGGCGCAATAAGTGATTGCCAGCAATCTGTTACAGATGAGGAAGGCAATGTGTATTGTACAGTAAGAATCGGCAATTTAAATTGGATGGCAGAAAACCTGAGATTATCCACAGCAGGAAGCAGTTATGATGGGGAGCTAAATTATGAATCAAGATTATATGGGAGGCTCTACACTTTTGATGAGATAATGAATGGATATTCATATAGCGAGTCGACCTCCAGTAATGTGATCAGAGGCCTATGTCCGCAAGGTTGGCACCTGCCAAGACTGGCAGAATGGAACGATTTGGCAAATGCACTTGGTGGATTCACTGTTGCAGGAAAAAACATGAAACTTGGCTCTGCTGCGCTATGGCCCAACTCCTCGCTGCCTGATCAAAACACCTTTAATGTCACTCCTGCAGGCGAGCACTATATATGGAAATCCGGAAGTTCGGCCTTTGGCAATAGAAAAAAACTGAGTAAATTCTGGACAACAAGGATTGGACTTTTGGGAGAAGTGACCATTATTGAGATCAACTCTACCAATGGTATAGGACAAAACTACAATGTAAATACAGACCCAACTTATTATTCAAGTGTTAAGTCTATTGGTTATAGCTGCAGATGTGTGGAGGATTGAGCATGGAAATATTTTATAAAAAGACTCAAGTCTCGTAAATATTGCTAAATCATTTTTCATTATAAAACGATAAAACCTTTCCACCTTAAGTCTATCATGCACTATAATACTTTTCATTAATTTCTATTCCTCTTCTCTAATTCTAGTGAATTTTATCTCTATATAAATATGCCAAATTTAATGCTCGGATAAATAAATGACCCCTTTGGGACATTATTTATAACCTTTCTTCCTGATAATATCACCTAAGTATTGTAAATAACATAAATTCACATAGCGACCTCAATCGGTATTGCTTTCTTTGGAGGATTTATATATGGATTTATTTTTTTGACTATTAAATGCAAGATTATATTCCAAGAAATTTGATCAATAAAAAATTTATAAGTATGCAATTATTTCAATTTTGAAAAACGCAGATCACACCGGTTTCTAACGAGTTAATAAGCAAACGTTTTTATATGCAAAATTTTATCAAAACATTTTTTATCCTGCTTTTAACATGCAGTATTTCAAATGGGCTATGGGCTCAAGCCTCTTTTTTCAATGATGCGGATGAGCAATCCATCAATATGCAAAAGGGTTCTTCAAAGAGGGATATAATTCCATTGAAATACAGAACCGTCAAGTTGGATAATGAAGCATTCGTCAGTTTTTTAAAATCGCTTCCTGCAGAAAAAAATATGTTAAATCGCAAAAGTACCCCGGTTTTATATCTACCCATGCCTGATGGCAGTATTGCGCAGTTCCATGTCTGGGAAAGCAGTATTATGGAGCCTGACTTACAAGAGAAATATCCCGAAATCAGAACCTTTGCAGGACAAGGTATCACCGATCCGTTTGCCACCATTCGTTTTGATTATAATCCTTATTCCGGATTTCATGCTCAGGTTTTATCTGCAGCTACGGGTCGCATTTTTATTGATCCTTACGTCAAGGGCGATATTGAACATTATAATTCCTTTTTTGCTAAAGACTTTTTAAAAAAGGACAATTTTGTTTGTTTAACAGAATCTACAGCGGAGCGAGCAGTTCAACAAATTACCACCCCTGGTTTCTGCCGGGGAACAGAATTATTTACCTATCGCTTAGCATTGGCTTGCACAGGTGAGTATGCTGCATTCTTTGGGGGTACCGTATCAGGAGCCTTGGCTGCTATGGTTACGGCAATGAACCGTGTAAATGGTGTATATGAAACTGAAGTAGCCGTTAGGATGATTTTGATTGCCAATAATAACCTTATTATATATACGAATGCTGCCACAGATCCTTATACGAATAATAATGGTAATACCATGTTAGGTCAGAATCAAACCAATCTGGACGCAGTAATAGGTAGCGCCAATTACGATATTGGACATGTATTTAGTACAGGTGGCGGGGGAGTTGCAACTTTAAATTCTCCTTGCACCAACAATAAAGCTAGGGGTGTAACTGGTTTACCTAATCCCATTGGAGATCCTTTTTATATAGATTACGTCGCCCACGAAATGGGCCACCAGTGGGGTGGTAACCATACATTTAATAGCCAGATGGGCAGCTGTGGAGGAAACAGGAACACAAGTACAGCCTATGAAATAGGTAGTGGCACTAGCATACAGGCTTATGCCGGTATATGTGGAGACGATGATACGCAACTGAACAGCGATCCATTTTTTCATACGATAAGTATTGATGAAATCAGCAATTTTATAAATTTTGGAGCAGGAGGTTGTGGAGTAAATACAGCAACCGGAAATACTTTACCAGTCATTACTGCCATGAATAACAATGGAGTAAACATCCCAATAAGTACACCTTTTACACTGACAGGCACAGCAACAGATGCAGATAACGATGCCCTTACTTATAGCTGGGAGCAATGGGATCTGGGACCGTCAACTGCATGGAATGGTGGAAATGCCAATACGACCAGTCCATTATTTAAAAGCAGGGTGCCAAAAACCACGGGCAGCCGCACCTTCCCGGATATTAATGTAATATTGGCGGGTTACCCGGCTAACCCTCCNNTAGTAGCAAGGGCATTAAAATTCAGGTTGACCGTTAGAGATAACCGTGCCGGAGGTGGTGGAGTAGTTACCGGAGGTGAAGGTTGCCAGATAGGCATGACCAATACCTTTCAGATCAATACCATCGCTACGCCCGGACCATTTGCAGTTACTTTGCCCAATGGAGGAGAAAGTTGGGATGGAGGTTCCACGAAGCAAATTACATGGAATGTAGTTGGCACCGACCTTACACCGATAAATTGCGCCAATGTGAAAATCTCGCTTTCTACCGATGGAGGTTTTACCTATCCAACTGTGTTGATAGCCAGTACACCGAATGACGGCACTGAGAACTTACTGATTCCTAATATTGCAACTACAATGGCCCGTATAAAAGTAGAGGCGGTCGGTAATATTTTCTTTGATATTGGCAATGCAAATTTTACAATAAATCAGGTAAATCTCCTTACCATAAATGATGTTACTCAAAACGAAGGCAATGCCGGAACTTCCACTTTTACATTTACGGTTAGCCTCAGTGAGCCGGCTGGCGCAGGTGGAGTAACTTTCGACATAGCCACGCAGGATAATACAGCCACTACATCCGACAACGATTATGTGGCCAAATCATTGACCGCTCAAACAATACCGGCAGGTAGTTCCACATATACATTTGATGTCCTTGTCAATGGTGACATTGTATCCGAGTCTAACGAAACCTTTTTTGTAAATGTTACCAATGTTATTGGTGCTACTCTATCCGATGCAGGGTCTGGGTAACATTACGAATGATGATATTCAATGTGCTTCTTATGTCGATAATAGGATTTACGTAAATTATCTTGCCAATGGTGCCAACAATGGTACAAGTTGGGCAGATGCTTTTACCAATTTACAAGCCGCATTGACCGCGGCAAATACTTGTCCGGTCGCTGAGATCTGGGTAGCGAAAGGTATTTACTATCCGGACGAAGGAGGCAGCTTTGCTAATAATGACCGCAATGCTGCTTTTACAATGAGAAAAGCAGTAGCCATATATGGGGGATTTGTAGGTGACGAAGCAGCTAACTATGATCTGGCATTACGGAATTTTGTGACCAATGAAACTATACTCAGCGGTGATCTGGATCAAAATGACGGTATAAATTTTGCTAATAATGGAGGCAATGCTTATCACGTGATCTACAACAATACCAATGGACTTCGGAATGATGCCCGATTGGACGGGTTTACTGTGTCGGGGGGCAATGCCAATGGGAGCGGAACTTCCGATAAACTCGGTGGTGGTATGTATGGCAATCTGGTTTCTCCCACAGTGATCAACTGTGTCTTTACTGGCAACGCCGCATATAATGGGGGCGGCATGTACATCTATGCATTTTACGACCGTAATAATAATGAGACCCCTTCGGGTGTCATCTACATGAAAGTGTCTGACTGCATCTTCTCTGGTAATAAGGCATCAGAAGCAGGAGGGGGCATATTTATATATGTTGTCGCCTCAATGGTGTTTGACAATGTGGTATTTTCTAAAAACACGGCGACGGGTAACAGTGCAATTGGAGGTGGATTATTCATCTCTGACTCAAGACCCAATTTATCGAATGTAGTGTTTTTGCAAAATATTGCAGACCGGTGGGGAGGAGCAATTTCAACTTTTGGATCGTCGGCACGAATTTCTAATGGAACTTTCTTAAGCAATTCGGTTACAGGCACAGGATCCCAAGACGCAGGGGGAATATCGTTCAGCAATGATATTGTTACCAACTTATATCTTTTGAACTGTGTGTTTTGGAACAATAGGATCGGTAACAATAACGTAAAAAGTTTAGGTTGGGATGTAAATGCAATATATGCTGGTAATAGCAATTTTCAAGATCTTAGTACCCTAGCGGCTTTGCATAAGACCAATTGCCTTGATTTAGATCCGCTCTTTGTTGATCCTAGCGATCCTGATGGACCGGATAATCAATGGAGGAATGCTGATGATGGTCTGCAGTTGCAATGCCTTTCACCTGTCAAAAATATGGGTGTTAGTTCGATTGTATTAAACAGTCAAACAATTACTGCGCCTATCATGGACATTAATGGCAATAACCGAGTTAATGAGGTCGATATGGGCGCTTACGAAAATCAAGCAGTAATTATCACTCCAACAATCATGGCAAACGGCCCAACAACATTCTGCTCCGGTGGTTCGGTAACATTAACATCGAGTGAAGCCACAGGCAATCAATGGTATCTTGCCGGCAATCCAATTGGCGGAGAAACAAATCAAACATATATTGCGACAGCATCAGGTTCCTACACAGTGGTTGTAACCGCTAACGGCTGCTCATCGGCTCCCTCAATAGCAACGGTGGTAACGGTTAATCCAACTCCCGATGTTATAGTTACTCCATCTTCACAAATCATTTGTTCAGGTGCTTCAATTGATCCTATCGTTTTATCTAGTACATTTCCTGGCACTGTTTTCAATTGGACCAGAGATAATAATGTTGCTGTTACTGGTATTGCCGCCAGCGGCACAGGTTCACCGATCAGCGGTTCGCTGACCAATACAACGAATGCTCCTGTAACTGTAAATTTCACTATTACTCCGCAATCAGGGGGAGTTACAGGTTCATTAATCAATGAATCATTTAACACGGCCTCCGGCGCTACAATGCCGGCAGGATGGGCAAGTCAAAACCTTAGTAATCCAATAGGATCCAATACAGCGGGCTGGAATACATTCACCTCCTCACCATGGGCAGCGAATACAGCTCCTAATCATGTCGGTGCTAATTTTAATTGTACAACAGGTAATAATACCATCAGCGCTTGGTTGTTTGCACCAAATGTAAATTTAAATAATGGAGATGTACTTACTTTTTATACCAGAACAAACGATGTAGTAGCATTCGCGGATAGGCTAGAAGTAAGAATGAGCACCAATGGCGCCAGTATAAATGCTGGCGCAACTAATACTAGCGTTGGAGATTTCACAACCTTGTTATTAACTGTAAACCCTACACTTAATACATCAGACTATCCTGTTGTGTTTACTCAATTCTCAGCTACCCTTTCAGGATTGCCCGGAGCAGGGGTGTCGGGAAGAATTGCATTCCGTTATTTTGTAACCAATGGTGGCCCATCAGGTATTAATTCGGATATAATATCTATAGATGATGTCGTATTAACTACCGCAGCTGTCACTGGACCATTATGTACCGGTTCTGCAATTAATGCAACTGTAACAGTTAACCCAACCCCAGTCGGTTCCGCTTCACCACAAACAATCTGTGGAGGAACGGCCAGCAATGTTGCATTAAGTTCGACAGCAACCGGCACCACCTATACCTGGACGGCAGCGATACAGACCGCCCCTTCAGGAGGAACGCTCACTGGTTTTAGTGATTGTGCTTCAGCCTGTGGCACTTCGATCATTCAGACGCTGACCNNCCAGTCGGTTCCGCTTCACCACAAACAATCTGTGGAGGAACGGCCAGCAATGTTGCCTTAAGTTCTAATGTTACAGGTACTACCTATACTTGGACAGCAGCCATACAAACTGCTCCTTCGGGTGGCACTATCACCGGATTCAGTAATTGTGCAGCAGCCTGTGGCACTTCGATCATTCAGACGCTGACCAATACAGGAACAACATCCGGAGTGGTAAGATATACTGTCATTCCAACAGCTAATGGATGCCCTGGAGCACCATTCACCGTAGATGTCACAGTGGATGTTTGTTGCCCAACGATACCGACGCTTACAACTAATCCAAGTCCGGCAGTTTGTGCAGGAAGTAACGTAATCCTAACAGCTTCCGGTTTAACTACAATGAATCCTAATAGCTATGGCATTACGTTTAAATATTTCAGTGCTGCAACTGCAACACCATACACAGGTGGAACGGTTATTGCAACTATTCCCAATGGAAGCCTTACAGGTGGAGGAACAGGAGCCACGACTACTACAAGTACTTTACCTGCAGATAATAACTTTATATATGCAATACTTTCACCTACACCTACTGATGTTAATTGTCGACCATCGGCTACG
>MTKZ01126173.1_pt1 | contig 11924 bp, 11 predicted proteins | sample 1042781 | NCBI WGS metagenome assembly MTKZ01 (sample SAMN06212207, study PRJNA360539) | anaerobic digester metagenome | biome: Wastewater treatment plant; material: sludge; isolation source: anaerobic digester fed with sludge from wastewater treatment plant | place: Denmark: WWTP Viborg ...
GCGTGACGACGTGTGCTCCGCCGCACGGTTCCGCTGGAACTGCTGGTCGCGGCAGACCGGAAAATCGTTCACCAAATCGCTGCGCCGCATTCTTCGCGGCCTGGCTCGCCGGCGCAACCAGGTCTTTCTTTCCGCCAGCGAACGCCAAAGCCTGGAGCTGATGGTCAAGGCCCGCATGCACTGCCAGACGCTTCAGATCGCCTTTGACTCCAACCTTGGCGCGAACAAAACAGGCGTTACATACAAGCGATGCGAGATCATCCTGCCGCACCAGGTTCGGATCATCGCCCTGCCCGCCAATCCGCGCACGGTCCGCGGCTTCACCGGCGACGTGCTGCTCGACGAGTTCGCCATGCACGAGGACGACCGCGAAATCTGGGCGGCCGTCTTTCCGACCGTGCTGCGCGGCGACGGCGAGCTGGACGTAGCCTCCACGCCCCGCGGCCTGTCCAACGTGTTCGCCGAGCTTCGCAACAACGAGCGGTTCAGCCACTCCACGGTGACCCTGCCGGACGCCATCGCCCAGGGCCTGAACGTAGATCTGGAAGCCATCCGCCGCTCGATGGGCGATGAGGAACTGTTCCGCCAGGAGTTTCTGTGCGAGTTTCTGGACGAGGCCACCGCCTTTCTGACGTACGCGCAGATCGCCGCCTGCGAAGACAGCCGGCTGATGAAGGACCGCGACCTCGCCGAGCTGCGTGCGCTTCGCGCGGACCTCTANNCGACCTCTACGCCGGGGTGGACATCGGGCGCAAGCGAGATCTCACCGTGCTGTGGGTGCTTTCCCCGGACGGTGAAGACCTGGTGACACAGGCCGTTTATGAATTGTCTACGGCCCCGTTCCGCGAGCAGTTCGCGCTTCTTTCCGAGTTGCTGTCGCTTCGTTCACTGCGCCGCTGCTGTATTGACGCGGGCGGGCTGGGGATGCAACTGGCGGAACAGGCGGTGGAGGCGTTCGGGGCGCATCGGGTGGAGCCCGTGACCTTCACGGCCGCGATCAAGTCCGAGCTGGCCGGCCGGCTCCGTGTGATCGTCGAAGCCGGCCGCATCCGCATTCCCGCCGACGAGGCCATCCGCAACGACTGGCACAGCCTGCAACGCTGCGTCACCGCCGCCGGCCACCTGCGTCTGGACGCCGGCCACGCCGGCGGCAGCCACGCCGACCGCTTCTGGGCCGCCGCATTGGCCGTCCACGCCGCCGACTCCGCCCCCGGCCGGGCCGAAATCCTCACCGCCCCCGCCCTGACGTTCGCCCGGAAGGGAACGTGGTGAGCCGTTGCGCGGTTTCGAGGTTTCTCGAATGTGGGTGCCATGCCCGTAGGCTTCAGCTTCGGGCATGTTCAAAACACAACACGCCGGACGCGCATCACCATCCCAATTGCGAATTGCCAATTGCGAATGGACCACCCGCCGGGGGTGCCATGCCCGTAGGCTTCAGCCTCGGGCATGTTGAGACGTCAAGCAGGCTGGGCGCCCGGCTCCATGCCCGACCGCCCGCGGCGGGTCGGACATGCCTCCCACCATTGGACACTGGCCATTAGACATTGGACATTCGACATTGGACATTGGACACTCGCGATCCGCCACTCGCCATCCCCCCTCGTCGCTACGACTCGGCAGTTGATGCCGTTGCGGGAGGCAGAGGTGCCCGCTTGTTCAGCGCGCGGTCCAGTTGGCGGATCGCCTGGCGCAGGCGCTGCTCGTTCTCCACCAGCGCGATACGAACGTGGTTCTCACCGTTTTCGCCGAAGCCGCGGCCGGGCGCCAACGCCACTTCCGCCTCGTCCATCATCCGCAGGCAGAACTCGATGGACCCCTGGCCGGCCAGGTGCTCGTCGGACACCTTCGCCCAGACGAACATGCCAGCCCGCGGCACCGTCGCCTCCCATCCCAATCGCCGGCAGCCCTCGATCACCACGTCGCGCCGCGCCTGGTACCGGGCCGCCTGTTCCTGCACGTCCGGCTCGCAATGCCGCATGGCGATGATGCTGGCGATCTGGATGGGCTGGAAAATTCCGTAGTCGTAGTAGCCCTTCACGGTGGCCAGCGCCTCGATCATGTCGGCGTTGCCCGCGCAGAACCCGATCCGCCAGCCCGCCATGTTGTACTGCTTGCTGAGCGTGGTGAACTCCACGCCCACGTCCTTCGCGCCCGGGGCGGCCAGGAAGCTGGGGGCCCGGTAGCCGTCAAAGCAGCTCTCCGCGTACGCGAAGTCGTGGATCACGTACACGCCGAACAGGTCGGCCAGCGCCACCACCTGCTCAAAAAACATCGGCTCGATCGTTCGGCCCGTCGGGTTGTTCGGGTAGTTCAGCAGAATCAGCTTCGGGCGCGGGTACAGGTGCTGCAAAACGTAGGCGATGCGGTCCAGGAACGCGTCGTCATTGCCCAGCACCACGCTGATGACGTTTGCACCGGCCAGGGCGGGTCCGTAGATGTGGATCGGAAAGGCCGGATCGCCCACCACCACTGTATCGCCCGGCCCCAGCAGCCCCAGGCACATGTGGCTGAGGCCCTCCTTGCTGCCCAGGCAGGCGATGACCTCCTTCTCCGGGTCGAGCGTAACGCCCCATTTCTCTTCGTACTTGCGGGCGACGTCGCGCCGCAGGTTGAAGACGCCCTTGGACGCGCTGTACCGGTGGTTCCGCGGATCCTGGGCCGCCTCGCAGAGCTTGTCCACGATGATCTTCGGCGTGGGATCGTTGGGGTTGCCCATGCCCAGGTCGATGATGTCGATTCCCTGCTGCCGCTTGGCATGACGCAGGGCGTTGATCCGCCCGAACAGGTACGGCGGCAACCGCCTGATCCGCCCCGCCGGCTCAAAAGGTCGCTTGGCCATACGTTCAGTATACTCCAGAATCCGGCCGGACGGTGACTACAGTCGCGGATCGACCGGTTCGCTTTCCAGGGCCAGTAACGCCGAACACGCACTCGTGCACCCGGCGCAGGGGCTCGCCACGAACGAATCGCTCCAGGGCCTCCACGCCAAGGGCAAACTCCCGCAGGGCAAGCGATCGCTTGGCCGCCAGGCCGCGCGAGCGCAGCCGTTCCAGGTGTTCGGGCAACGTGTACTCGGGCCCGTAGATGATCCGCAGATACTCCCGCCCGCGACACTTCACGGCCGGCTGCACCAGCCCGCGCCGGCCGCGGGCAACGAAGTCCAGCGGCTTCACCACCATGCCCTCGCCCCCGCGAGCAGTGAGCGCCTCCCACCAGTCGATGCCGGCCTGTTCACTCTCCGGATCGGTGAGGTCGATCACCTGAAACGGCGTGGCGAGCAGCACGTCCGTGTCGGCCCTGCACACGCCGGCCAGCGTCTCCATGTGCCAGACATGGTCGCGATCCACGTGGACCCGGCCCTCCGTCGCCAGCAGGTGGAAGGGAGCGAGTTTCAAGTCCGCGACCGACGCGACGGGCCAGCAGTATTGACGCCAGGCGCGCACGTAGCGATCGGCCAGGTCGGCCCGGTCGCGATGGCGGGCCAGCAGCGGTGCCGCGTCGAGGCCGGCGGCCGCCGCGTGCTCGAGGCTGGCCGTCGCCTCAGCCAGGGCCGCCCGGGCGGCCACGCCGACGGGCGCGTACTGCTCGCGCAGCAACGCCTGCGCCTTGGCCGACCAGGGCATCAATTCGCAATCGAGGCAGACCCAATCTGTGTGAAACGCCTCCCAGACACCGGCCGCCGTCAGCGCAATGCGCAGGCGGTCCAGCAACTCCCCTTCCGTCCGCGCGTCGTCGAAGAACCGCCGCCCCGTGCGCGTGTAGACAATGCCGGCGCCTTCATCGATTACGCCGAACCGGCGGCAGGCCGCGCTCTCGTCGCGGCAGACAATGACCACCGCGCGGGAGCCCATGTGCTTTTCCTCACAGATGGCCTTCGGCTGGCCGTTTGTGCGGTAGTAAGCGAATGCCTCGCGCGGGTGCTCCAGCAGGCCCTTGTCGCTTGAGGTTTCGCAGGGCGACATCGTCGGCGGCAGGTAGATGAGCCACTTGGGGTTGGCGGCGAAGCGGCTCATGACCTCGATGGCGGCAGCGCCCTCTTCCTCGCGGACAATCACGTTCTGCCGCAGCCGTGTGGAGATGATCTGCTTGCCGAGCAGATCGCCGAGGTCCAGCACGTCGTCGTGCGCCTGCTGGGCCGACAGGCTCTCCGGCGCTGTCGGCAGGAACGGACGCTTGGACTCCGCGTACGCCCGGGCGGCCGGCACGGAGACGAGCTCCTTTTCCGGATACCGCAGCGCGGTCAACCGGCCACCGAATACGCAGCCCGTGTCGATATTGATCGTGCGGTTGAGCCACTCCGCCTCCGGCACGGGCGTGTGGCCGTAGACGACCGTGGCGTGCCCGCGGTAATCCGCCGCCCAGTTGTAGCGGATGGGCAGGCCGAACTCGTCGGTCTCGCCGGTGGTTTCGCCGTACAGGGCGAACTCGCGCACGCGGCCGGAGCCGCGGCCCTGGAACTCGGCCTTCATGCCCGCGTGGGCCACCACGAGCCGACCCTCATCAAGCACGTAATGGCTGATGAGGCCGTCCAAGAACTCCGCAATCTGGAGATGGAACACGGCAGGTTCCGCTTCGAGTTGGGCAATGCTTTCTGCCAGCCCGTGCGTCACCTGGACGTTTTTGCCGCGGAGTTTCCTCAGAAGCTTGACGTCGTGGTTGCCGGGCACGCATAGAGCCGTTTCCTGCTGCACCATGCTCATGACCAGGCGCAGCACGTGAGGAATTTTCGGGCCGCGGTCAACGAGGTCGCCAAGGAAGACTGCCTTTCGTCCGGACGGCGGCGTGATGTGGCATTCGCCGTCAGTCCCGTCGTTCGCGGCTTCCATGCGATAGCCCAGTTGCGACAGTAACTCCACCAACTCGTCGAAGCATCCGTGCACGTCGCCGATGATGTCAAACGGGCCGTGCTCGCCGCGCCGGTCATTCCAGAGGGGTACGCGCTCGATGACCGCCGCCTCCACCTCTTCCGGCGAATCGAACGTGAAAACGTGGCTGAAGCCCTCTCGCTTCAGACCGCGCACGCCGCGGCGAAGCGCGCTGCGCTGGCCTCGAATCACGTGAGGCCCGAAATCGCGGTCGGGGCGCGCCGCGTTCCGCTCCTGGCAGAGCTTCTCCGACAGGTCGAACACGATGGCCACGGGCAGGCAATGGTGCTCCCGCGCAAGCGTCACCNNGCGCAAGCGTCACCAGCGGCTTGCGGTCTTCCGGCCGGACGTTCGTGGCATCAACGACGGTGAGTCGTCCGGCCGCCAGGCGCTTGGCCGCGATGAAGTGGAGAACCTCGAACGCGTCGTTCGTCGCCGCCTGATTGCCCTCATCGTCCGCCACCAGCCCTCGGCAATAGTCGCTGCTGAGCACCTCCGTCGGCTTGAAGTGCCGGCGCGCAAACGTCGACTTGCCCGACCCGGACGGGCCGACAAGCACGACGAGGGAAAGCTCGGGGAGGTGAACGTTCACTTAAGCACTTTTCTGGATGGTCAGCAGACGCCCCTGATAGGTGACGCGCCACGTATTGAGGATCTCACAGCCCGTTCCCGCGGCGATCGCGTTCACGATCTGCGCCACGCGCCGGTCAGAATACGATTTGTGGTAGCGGATTTCGAGTGTCCCCGGCCGAATCATCGCGCCGAGGGCGTTTCCCGCATAGTCATCTTCATAGGAAACCCCCTCAGCCTTCATCGTACGATGCTCCACGGACCGTGGAAAGACGATGATTCCGTGCTCGTTGAACACCGCCTTGGCCTCAGGCGTTCGCCCAGCGGCCACGTCTGCCAGAATCTGCGCTCCTTCGACAATCATTCCTCGACAGTCCGCTCAAGAATCCCCATCTGTGTCGGCGGGCCGACGGTTGCATCCTCCGGACCGACGGGCAGGAAACGAACCGTGTAGTGGAAACGGTCTGCCACCCTGCGGGCCCACGCCTCGAACTCGGCACGGGTCCATTCGAAACGGTGATCTCGGTGACGGAGGCGACCGGCCGGCAACGCCTCGAACTTGACGTTGAATTCGCGGTTCGGCGTCGTGATGACCACCGTCCGCGGTCGGGCGAACTCGAAAAGCACACGCTCGAACGCGGCCAGGCGCGGCGGGTCCAAATGCTCGATCACCTCGATGCAGGTTGCGGCATCAAAGCCGGCCAGCCGGGCGTCGCGATACATCAGCGATCCGTGCAGAAGCTCAATGCGCTGTCGCCGGGCCGGTGGCATTTCCTCCAGCCGAAGTCGCTCGGCCGCGATCCGCAGGCTCCGCAGCGACACGTCCATACCGACGACTCGCGCAAAGCGGCGGTCCTCCAGCAACACGCGGAGCAGCCGGCCCTCTCCGCAGCCGAGATCCAGCACGCAAGTGGCACCAGTGCCCCGCAGGACCGCCAGCACCGTGGCCAGGCGCTGCGCATTCAGGGTCGGGGCTCGCTCCGCATCCGCGGGATCCGAGATGTCGGACTCCTCGACGGTCGACGGTTCGGCACCGCCGGAAAGCCCAAGCGGTCCCGCGGTGCCCGACTGCGCCTCGGCACGCTCCCGGCCGGCGACGATCGAGTTCTCCAGCGCTGTCTCTTGGTGTTCGAAGAGTTCCGTCTCCGCATCGGGGTCCGGGTGATCCTCCTCGGCCAGCCGAGCCAATGCCTCGCGCGCCAGCCGACGCCGATGCTTCAGATAACGATTGGCAATCGTCTCGCGCTCCGGGTGACCCGCCAGCCACCCTTCGCCGCGCCGCAGCAACTTCTCGACCTCCTCATCACCAACCCAGTAGTGCTTCTCGTTGTCCAGCACGGGAATCAGCACGTACAGATGCGCAAGCAGGTCCTGCAAACGCGTCCGGGCACGCAGTGTAACCGCGTAGTAGCTGCTATCGCCCCACTCCGTGAACGCGTCGTCCAGTGCAAATCCCTGCGTTGCCACCTCGTACCCCAGCGGTTCGAACAGCCGTCGCAGCAGGTCGGCCCCGCCACGGCATGGCAGGNNGGCAGGACGGCCAGGCGGGCCTCCAGCGGCAATACTTCTTCCACCAGCTCGGGCCGGTCCTTGCATCGCCCGCCCAATGCGGTTCCAAACACCTGCGCCAGGGCGACGCTCAGAAAGCTGTTGGCCGTGTACGGGCGGTCGTTCACGTATTGATGAAGCGCGAAGCCATCCCCGCCCGGCCCCCTGGACCGCCGGACCAGCCCAACCGGATCGACGTCCAACAGCAGGGCAACCGTGCAACGCGCATCGGTGGCTTCCGGGTAATAGACGTGCGCCCGTCCGTACGCCAGATCAAACGTTTGCACCTTGCCGGGATGCTTGTGCAGCAGCCAGCCCAGGTCGGTGGCCGGCGGTCGCGTTGTGGTAAGGGTCAACAGCATGACGGAAGCAGCCTCGTGCCGAGAAGCTCACCGATTCGGTCGCAATGCCCGGAGTATACCGCCCGGCCGGGCCAGCGGCCAAGGCGGCTCGCGTGCCGCCCAGACCCCCTCCGCGTGGACAAATCATGCAGGAGAAGTCATTTGCAGGGTGGACTGAAGCATAACCCCTTGGTTGGACGCAACGAACCGCTCCCCAGCCGCAATCCGGCATCCGGATGAGCCAGAACGGTGTGCGGCCGCGGTGCAGTCCCGCGTCCTGCCCCGATCGCGTGGCCGGCCTGCATCCTTCGGACGCGTGGGTACACTCGGTGCAGGCAGTGGTGCCGCGCCCACCGAAACTCGGAGCCATCGGCAGGGTCACTCGCCGCTGCGAGGGCCGCGACGGGGCGGCGGAGTCGTGTTGCCGGCGGGACGGTTGCCATCGCCGGGTCCGCCTCGCCCGGGGCCGAAGGGCATGTCGATGCCGCGGGCCTTCATCCGGCCCATCACGGCGCTGAAGTAACCCATGCGGCGGGCCATCTGGTCCGGATCGCGCGATTCCGTCGCCTGCTTGCGACCCTGGGGCGTGGCCATGCGCTCTCGCCATCGACCGCCGGGACCGCGGTCTTCCTCGGCCTGGTTGTCGTTGCCGCTGCGGGCACGCTCCGCCTCGCGGCGCTTGCGCTCTTCCTCGCGCCGCTTCTCCCATTCAGCGCGGTGCTTCTCCATCTCTTTCATGAAGGCCTGCATCTGGTCGATGTGACGGTCGAGCACCGCCAGCTTCTGGTCCGGCTCCGCGGCCATCCACTCGTCGATGTTGCCGTCGAGCTGCTCTTCCATGACCTGGCGCATATTCTCAAAAACGGCGTGCCGCTGCTCTTCGGTCAGGTCTTCGCGCCGGAAAAATTCGTTGGCCTTGGCCACCGCCTTGGCCGGATCGTCCGCGGCTGCCTGGATGTCCTCGACGCTGTAGCCCTCCGGCACCTGCGGACCCGCATCACCGGTGTGGGCCACGGCGTACCAGACGCCGACCGACGCCACCGCCACAACGGCCATAATGCTGCCCCAAAGCCACGCGGATTTGCGAACGGTCTTGGCCATGATCATTCTCCGTCAGATATTCTCGAAGTCGGACACCCGCCCGTCGCTGTACAGGTACCGGCGGGCACCCCTTTCACCGGACTTGCCGTGAAAGTTGTTGTAGTCCTGCAGAATCCAGAACGAGTTGTCCGGCACCTTCACCGGCATGAGACTCTCCAGAAAACGAGCCGCCTCCGGCACGGACTTGCCCATGGTGGTCATTCCGCCCGCCACGGAGATGCCCGTGCGATAGATGTAACTGCTCTTCTCCGATTCGAAGTAGCTCTTGCCCTCGTTCGGCTCATCCCGCGGAAACCGCCCGGGCGTGTCACTCAGGCATCGGAACACCTGCGTCTGCTTGCCCAGGAACGGCCGAAGCACGTCCGCGATGAAGATCGGCTCCTGGTCCGCGACGGTGTCCAGCGGCATCGGGCCGATGGAAGGCATCATGGACGCAAAGGGGAGTCGGTCATTGTTCTGCTCAAGGTAGACCAACATGCCCACTCCGATGGCCTTGAGGTTCGCGGCGCAGTGCGTGCGCTTGCCCGATTCCCGCGCCTTTTTCAACGACGGCACCAGGATGGCAATCAACAATCCAATGATCGACACGACCACCAGCAGTTCAATGAGCGTAAACGCCCGACGACACGTGACCATGCGCACTCCCGGCAGATTCCCCACCGCCGCGAACCTGCCCCAGCATAACACCGATCCACGTCACCGGCCGCAACGACGTGTAAATCCTTGTCGGAAACAACCCTGGCCCCAGGCCACCCGCCCGGGAAGCGGGCGGTTGCGGCCCGACGCCCCCCGGGGGTGCGGCCGTCGTCCGGAAACGCTACGATGGCCGGCAGACCAGTCAACCCGGGTGAGAGGAGTCCCATCCCATGGCCCGAGGCGAACAACTCCAGCGACAGTGGATGCTGTTGAAGGCGCTCCAGACCCGGGGGAAGGGCATCCCCCTGCGACAGCTCGCGGAAGACCTGTCCGTCAGTGAACGCACGATGCAGCGAGACCTGGAAATGCTCCAGGAACTGGGCTTCCCCGTGCGTCACGAGGACGACGAGTACGGCAAGCGCTTCTGGCGAATGCCGCACGACTTCTTTCGAACCGGACCGCTGACCCTCAGCCTGACCGAGGCCATCTCCCTTCACCTCGCCGATCGGATGTTCGCTCCGCTCTCGGGCACGCCGTTCGCGGAGGGGCTGCACTCGCTTCTGACGAAGATCCGCAGCCACGTCCCCGCCCAGGCGCTGGACTACTTCGCGGAACTGGAAGACACGCTCTACGTCCGACGAATCGGAACCACCGACTACGGGATCCAGGCCGAGATCATCCGCGTGCTCACCGAAACCGCCCGGTCCGGCCGGACCGTGGAAATCCGCTATCGAGCTCTCTGGCGAGGAGAGGAATACACAACGCGCTTCGACCCCTATGGCCTCGTGTACTACGATGGCGACCTGTTCGCCGTCGGACGGTCCCACCGGGCAGACGCCATTCGCGTCTTCAAGATCATCCGCATCACCGATGCGAACGGCACAAACGCGCGGTTCGATCGCCCTGCGGATTTTGACCTGGAGCGCCAGTTCCACAGTTGCTTCGGCATCACCCAATCCGACGAGGAGCCCGTGGAGATCGACGTGCAGTTCACCGGGCCCGTGGCCGGCCTGGTGGAGGAGAAGGTCTGGCACGAGAGCCAGCAGCTCAAGTGGCTGCCGTCCGAGGGCACGCTGTTCTCCCACGAAGCGGCCGCGTCGGGAACCCTGCTGGCCCGTTTCCGCCTGGCCAACGTCGTGGAGTTCAAGCGATGGATCCAGGGGTTCGGTCGTCAGGCTGAGGTCATTCGGCCCGATTGGCTTCGCCGGGAGCTTCGGGATGAGCTTCTGGAGACAGTACTACTTTACGAAACCTGACGACACATCAATTATTAGAGAAGATTTAGCATTCCTACTTGCGGATGCGTAACAACAAACTACAGATTGAGTTATAGACCTCACCTCCTTCAAACCTGCGCCTGCCCGCAGTCCAAACGGAAGATTTTCGCGCTTTTTGAGTTAGGTCCGACACAGATTGTCGTCTCATCCGCGTAATTACGTAGTAGGAGGCCAGGCCGGCGGGGGAACCGCGGGGACGCGGAAAAGGTGACGCTTGTGAAGGGGGGTGGATGATGTACGGAGTCGTTTCGCAACAACCTGTTGAAGCACCCCATCCGGAGGAGTGCCGGACGGCGCCGTCCGGGCGGGATGCTTCAGGCGGGAACGGGCACGCAGCCACGATCTACGTGATTGCGGACGAAGTGGCGATGGCCGATCAGATTCGCTCGGCCGTGGAGCCGACGGGGCTTCCAATACGCTGCTTCTGTTGCTGCGAGGATTTCTGGACACAGTATGATCCGTTCCACCCCGGTTGCGTGTTGGTGGACGTGGACATGGGCTCCGACGCGGGCCTGAGTCTGCTGGAACGGATTGCGGACGGGCCGGTTCGAGTTCCCGCGGTGGCGATCAGCGGCACGCATGATCCTTACGAAGCGATCCAGTCAATGAAAGCCGGTGCAACGGATTTTGTGCCCAAGCCATTGGGAGAAGAGAGCCTGCGCCGGAGCGTCGGCCAAGCGCTGGCGCGAGACCGGGAGCAGCGTCGGCAGGATGCCCGGCGTATCGAAGCCCTCGCCTGCTGGCGGCATCTGACGCCGCGCGAGCAGGAAATCGCCCGGCGTGTGGCGGCAGGCGTGGGCAACCGGCAGATCGCCAAGGATCTGTCCATCAGCGTTCGCACCGTGGAGACGCACCGCGCCCGCATCATGCGCAAGATGAACGCAACGAACCTGGCTGCCCTCGTCCGGCAGCTCATGCTGGCCCAAGTCTGCGCGTAGGGAGACTCTCGTCAGTCGGGGCGGTGAGGGGAATGGTGGGGGCCGAACAGGTCCCGCGAGCGTCGGGAACGACGGCTGAGCATCACCGCGAGCAGGCTGAGAACCAATACCGCCGGTCCGATCAGAAGGAACACCGTCACGCGATCAGGCGGCCGGTTGTGGGGCGGCCGTGCATTCCGATTCGTCACGTCGCTAAGGTGCTGCACGTCGGCCTGAGTTCTTGCCACCCCTTCAGAAACGTATGCCTGCAGTGCCGTGACGCGCTGATTCACGAGCCGGCTCGGGTGCAAGTCGTCACGGTATGTCGTCACTCCTCGCACCGTGAACAACCCGATGAGCAACGCGAGCAGAAGGAATACGACCGGAAGCGCCCACACCCAGGATGCGCGTGGACGGCGCCGTCGCCGGCCCGCAAGCGCGGCTACCAGCAGGAGTCCCGCGCAGATCACCGTGATCGACATGAACACAAGTTATTCGTCCGCGCACAGGTTCTCCGTGGTCTGGATCGCGATACAGGCGGCCAGCCCCGTTGCCGTCGCGGCGAGCAGGAAGGGCCGGGCGGTCTCCCGCCAGAATCCGGGGCGCCGCCGCTCCGTCGTCTTGCTGATCGCCATGAACATGAAGGCAACGGCACCGGCGCAGCCGATG
>MTKZ01126182.1_pt1 | contig 11923 bp, 9 predicted proteins | sample 1042781 | NCBI WGS metagenome assembly MTKZ01 (sample SAMN06212207, study PRJNA360539) | anaerobic digester metagenome | biome: Wastewater treatment plant; material: sludge; isolation source: anaerobic digester fed with sludge from wastewater treatment plant | place: Denmark: WWTP Viborg ...
CTTTTCGCCCGAGCATCTGCTCTCCGCACCCCCACATTTCACCTTTTCGTCACGAAATTTCGGTCGAGCCCGGCCACCTGGGCAGACTGGGCAACCCGTTTCCTGCCGCATGAAGACGCAGAATCATAGGCGGTCATGCAACGCGGCCCGCCAGGCGAACGCCCGGCCGGTTATGCACATGTGACCCGTGATGTTCGAGCAACTTGAACCGCAAGACAGCCTGAGAGGGTCACGCGGGCGAGAGAAAAAAGCATGTGAACACGAGAGGGTGTTCAAGCTGCCGATGGCCGACGGGAGTTGCCGGCCGGATCCTGGCGAGCCGGGACGATGCCACGGCAGAGCTTCCGTCGCGCCGTCGTCCGCCGCGCCCGATTGCCTGGACTTGCGGACACAGCCCGCGCTGTGGCTGCGCGCTCCTGTGCGTGCTCGTCCGGTGCGTGCTTACAAACCCGTTGCGCACCGGCACCGAAACGCGTTGTATACTTTGCACAGGCCGCCGGTCGACGGGGCCGCATTCTGACACCTCAGCAACGGAGGACCCGCCCATGCATCCATTCCGAATCCGTCCCGCCCACTCGTTCGCAATCGTGTTCATCGGCCTGATCTCGGGGATCGCGATCGCCCAGGTCAGCCCGTACTCATCCGTTCATCTGGCCGACAATGTGCTGGTACCGCAGGCGGCACGCATCACGGCCGGCAGCTCCGACGCGGTGGACGTCCGGGACATCCAGGTCGGCGTGGTCGTGATCGAACAGGTGGCCACCACAACCATGGACGTGGTTCTGGAGAACACGTCCGGCCGCCCCCAGGAGGCGGAATTGCTGCTTCCGGTCCCGGACGGCGCCACCGTGCGGACGTTTGCCTTCGAGGGCCAGTCGGCCGAGCCCACGGCGAAGCTGCTGGACAAGTCGGAGGCCGGACAGGTGTACGACTCCATCGTGCGCCGCCTGCGCGATCCGGCCCTGCTCGAGTTCGCCGGCTACAGCCTCATCCGATCCAGCGTGTTTCCCGTGCCCGCGCATGGGAAACAGAAGGTGAGGCTGACCTACGAACACCTGCTGACCGCTCAGGGCGATCGCGTGGATTACGTGCTGCCTCGCAGCCAGTCCCTGGAGGCACACGGCGTTCCCTGGACGATCCACGTGCGAGTGAAGTCCAAACGGCCGCTGGCAACCGTCTACTGCCCCAGCCATGACGTCGTCACGAAACGCACGTCAGACGGCGACATTTCCATCACGCTGGCCGATGCCGCGAAGGAACAGCCCGGCCCGTTCCGCCTGTCCTGGCTGTGGGCGGGCGAGGGGGTGACCGCCTCCCTGCTGGCCTATCCCGACACCGGCGTCGGCGGCGGATACTTCCTGCTTTTCGCCGGGCTGCCACCGGGACTCGCCGACGAAGCCCAGCAGGCCGTGGCCAGGCAGATCATCCTCGTCCTCGACCGCTCCGGCAGCATGTCGGGCGACAAGATCGAACAGGCGCGGGCAGCCGGGCTCCAGATCCTCGAAGGACTCAAGGCGGGCGAGCAGTTCAACATCATCGACTACTCCGACAGCATTCAGTCGTTTTCCGCGACGCCCGTCGCGTCGTCGCCGGACCAGATCCAGGCGGCGCGACAGTATCTGCAGAACCTGCGGGCCGGCGGAGGCACGAACCTGCACGACGCCCTGACGGAAGCACTCCGGCAGCCGGTCAAGAAGTCCATGCTGCCCATCGTGCTGTTTCTGACGGACGGGCTGCCCACCGTCGGCGTGACGAGTGAAGTGGCCATTCGCAACCAGGCCACCTCGTGCAATACGCGGCAGTATCGCATCTTCACGTTCGGCGTGGGGTACGACGTGAACGCCCCGCTGCTCACGTACCTCGCTCGCAACGCGCGAGGCATGCCGACGTTCGTCCAGCCGAATGAGAACGNNAACGTCGAGGCAAAGGTGACGGAGGTCTATCGCCGCCTCTTCGGCCCCGTGCTGGCCGGCCCGACACTGGACGTGCTGAACGCGGACGGCAGCATCACGACGCAACGCGTGCGAGAGCTGATGCCGGCACAGGTCCCTGATCTGTTCGACGGAGACCAGCTTGTCGTGCTGGGACAGTACGCGGGGGACGATCCCCTCCGATTCCGGCTGCAGGGAACGTATCTGGGAAAGCCGAAGGCATTCGAGTTCCGCTTCGACGTCGACCACGCAACCACGCGGAACGCGTTCGTGCCACGGCTGTGGGCCAGCCGCAAGATCGGCACGCTCGTGGACGCCATCGCGCAGGCCGGCGCCGAGGCGTCGTCCGGCGCCCTGCTGGCCTCGGCGGGCAATGCGACGTTCGACGAACTAAGTGCCGAAGTCGTGAAGCTTTCTCGCGAGTTCGGCGTTCTGACGGAGTACACAGCCTTCCTGGCCACGGAGGGAACCGACCTCTCGCAGCGCGATGTCGTCCTCGCCCGGGCGCGGGAGCAGTTCCAGAATCGCGCGATCGCGACCCGAAACGGTATCGGCGCCATGAACCAGGCCGAGAACACGGCGTTCCAGTCCAACCAGGCCCAACTGAACGCCGGCAACCGCTTCTATGACGCCCAGATGAACCGGGTGAGCTTCACTTCCGTCCAGCAGGTGGACGACCGCGCGTTCTTCCGCCGAAACAATCGTTGGGTGGACAGTCGCGTGCTGGACGATGACGGCGAGCCCCACCCGTCACGGACAATCGAGTTCGGCTCCGACGCGTTTCGCGAGCTTCTGCAGCAGCTCATCGCCCAGAACCGCCAGGGCACCGTCTCGCTCCGCGGCGACATCGTGTTGCAGGTGGACGGCGACACGATTCTGGTGAAAGCACCGGAGGCGGCGAGCCCCAACCCGTAAAAACGCGGTGTAACAGCGCTCCGCCTCCGCCGCATCGTTGCTGCGGGGGGATATTGGGGACAGTCACGAATGGCACTGCCGTCACAAAGCAAGCTCTTGCGTCGTCGCAAGTGCCGCGCGTAACTCCTCGCGAGGGCGTTGCATCAACGGGTAGCGATGTCGTCGGAGTTTCAAAACTCGTGGCTCGATGCGGCCGGCCCGGTTGGCCACCTCGTTGGCGGCGATCTGCTCCAGGAGCATGGCGTACATCGCGCGCGGATGCGGATATTTGGGACGGTCACCTGCTTCTTGGCTTCCTCGCGTCGCCGTGGTGGCTTCTGTCCATGCCCCGTGTCGCACGCATCGTGTTGCCCGGCCTGCCGCCCGCTCTGGATGAGTGACCAACGATGCGGCATGGCTTCCCTTTCCCCACTCACATCTTGCCTTTCCTGTTGTCGCCCCGGCGGGTAGCATCGGGTCGCCGTGGGTTTGCACACGGTCCGAAGGGAGGTCCGGCCATGTTCTCCAGAGGTCGCGTGGCGGCGATCAGTCTCATTCTTCCGGCAATGGTTGCCCCGGCACTCGCCGGGCCGCAGCCGACGGCCTGCGTGTTCGAGCACGCGGATCAGTGGACGAAGTCTGCCAGGAGCGCGGAGTTGCTGGAACAGGCCGGCTTTCAAGTCCGCCCGCTGCCGCTGGATCGGTCCGCGGCCGACCTCGATGTGGATCTGATCTTCATCGGCTCATTCGCCAGCGAGCACCCGCAGTACGGGGCGTACATGGCGGCGCACGCCGAAGGCCTGTACCACTTCGTCGACCGCGGCCACACGCTCGTGCAGATGACGCAGGCTGACCAGGTCGAGCCGGAGCCGCCCTTTCTGCCCGGCACGCACGGGGCCCGGCGCTGCGACCGCGACTTCCAGACGGCGCGCGTGCTCTCCCCCGAGCATCCGCTTCTCCGTGGAATCGATCGGCCGGACGGGGCGATCACGCTTCATCCCACGCGGACGATCTGGGAATCGTTCGAGGAACAGGGCGGCTTCGAGGTCATCCTGGCCGGCGACGACCAGGCCCGGTTCCCCGCACTGATGGAAGGCGCCTGCGGACAGGGTCGCATCGTGCTGTCCGCCATGGCGTTCGACAAGGTGATCGCGCCCGCCAAGGGCGTCACGCCGGAGATGCTTGCCGGGCAGGATACGGCGGCCCGTGCGTTCTTCCGCAACCTCGCCGAGCACGTGGTCCGCGTTCGCGATCGAAACACGGTTCCGCTGAATGTCACCCCCTCACCGCGCGGCGCGAAGGAGTTTGTCCCGGGCGCCTGGACGCTGGTCGTCCTGCCGGATACGCAGATCTATTCGTCGCGGTTCCCGGGGCTGTTCACGGCGCAGACCGGCTGGATCCACCAGAACCGCGGGCCGCGCAACATTCGTTACGTGCTCCAGCTCGGCGACATCGTCAACAGCAACACCCCGCGCGAGTGGGCCAACGCCCGCGCCGCGCTGGGCCTGCTGGATGGGGTTGTGCCTTATGCCCTGTGCCCGGGCAACCACGACTACGGCCCCCGCGGCGACGCCTCCCAGCGCCGGACGCTGCTCAACGAGTACTTCCCGTTCGACGAGATGTCGCGCCGGCCGACGTTCGGCGGCGCCATGGAAAAGGGCCGGCTCGACAACACCTATCACCTGTTCGAGGCGGGCGGCGCCAACTGGATCATCCTGGCCCTGGAATGGGCGCCGCGCGACGAGACGGTGGCGTGGGCCAACGAGGTGATGGCGCGTCACCCAGACCACAACGGCATTTTGATCACGCACGCGTTCTTGAACAACAACGATCGGCGCTACGACATCACCGATACCGAGCACCCGCAGGAATACAACCCCCATCACTACCGCACACCGGGAAGCAAAAACGACGGGCAGCAGCTTTGGGACAAACTGGTCCGCAAGCACAACTTCGCGCTCGTGCTCAACGGACACGTCCTGGGCGACGGCACCGGCCATCTGGCAGCGCAAAACGACCGGGGCCGCACGGTGCACCAGATTCTGTCGAACTACCAGATGCGTGAGCTCGGCGGCGAAGCCTACTTGCGGCTGCTGGAGTTCCACCCGGACGGACAGACCGTGCTGGTCAAGACGTATTCGCCNNAGCTACATGCTCGAGCCGGATCAGCACTTCGAAATCCGTCTTCGCTGAATCCGCCGGCGCGTCGGGGCAGGCGCCGGGACGGGGTTTCGGGCGGCGAGGCACGTGTGCGTCGGCGTGGCGCACGGGCCGGCATGCCTCGTCCACCGGTTCCTGTCCCCATCCGTTCTGGACGGTCGCCGGCGGCGGTTGACGGGCACGCGACGGCGCGCTATTCTCCGTCGGTGCTGAGCTGGATCATCCAGCCGGAGGCGAGGGCCGGTCAAAGCAGCGAAAGGAGTGCGGAGTGAGCTTCAAAAACTTGCGTGGCACATGTTCGGGACTGGTGGCGGCGGTGGCATGGATCGTGTTGCCGACCACGGCATTGGCCCAGTTCGGCGAAGACTGGGACGTCTTCCAGGATCCGGAGACGGGCGAGACCTGCGGCGTGGTTAATACGTCAAACGTCGATCTCACCATCGTCGCGGATACCGGGGAGGTCATCCTGATCACGGGTCGAGACACGCTGCTCGACAGGCTGTTCGTCGACGAGGACAACAACGTGTTCTACAACGGCTTCGCCTCCGGACTGATCGTGTTCGCCGACGATGCGGACGGCTATCCGTCCGTGTTCTGGATCACAGACCGCGGCACGGTTGTGGAGGTCGACGAGCGGACCTGAGAGCCGCTGGACAGCGGGCTCTTCCCCGAAGAGGTCGGCAACACCGGCTGTGACCCGTGCGACTCCATCGACGACGACCCGTTNNTGATCGACGGTGGAGACGACGTCCACGTCGGCCCGATCCTCTGCGGAGCCGGAGCGGGCCCGGCCCTGTTGCTCTCGGGCGCTGCCCTGCCCCTGGCAGGCCGGATGCACCGACGCCGACGCTGAACCCTGCGAGCCGAGCCGGGATTCCCGCGCCTCACGTGCGATCAAGCCTTGCCGCCGGTGCGGAGCGAGGCGGGAGCGTCCGCGTTTGGCGCAGCGGCACTCCAGAGCGGATCGATTGCCGCCCGGAGCGCGTGGAGGTCTTCCACGCAGCCGGTGGGCGTGTGCTCCACCACCGCCTTGCCCTGAATCTGGGCCCGGGTCACGGCGGCGTCGTAGCNNGGCGTCGTAGCGAATCCGGCCGGCCACTGTCATGCCCGCCGCGTCGGCGTGGGCCTCAATCGCCTGCGACACGTCCGGATTGATGTCCCACTTGTTGATGCACACCAGCGTCGGAACGCCGAAATGCCGTGTCAGTTCGCCCACCCCGCTCCCGATGCGGGCCTGGGCGCAGACGCCGAAGACATCCTGACACTGTTGCGTCCGCGTCCCTGCACGCACCCGGACCGGGCGGCCGCCCTGGGCGTGCACCGCAACGAGGTGCTGAAGTGCCTTGATACACTGATCGACCGCGGCCTGGTCACCCGGACGCCTCGCGGCCCGGACANNATCTATTACCGCGCAACGCAGCCGGAGTGAGAACGCCCGATCGCTGCGCTTTCATCGGGGGACAGGCAACCATATTGCTCACGGCCCAAGAGCCTTGACGGAACCCGGCATCCTGGAATCGAACGAGGCAGCACTTGTGGAGACAGCGGACGTGGTTGTTTCGTATGGATCTGTCGGAACCGGACTCGCGGGCTAACGGGTCTGCGCGTTGCGTGTCCTTTCTGCAGACGCGCGGTCTGGACGCCGCCGGTTTTGGGAACCGACCGACGCTGATATCCCTGGGCGTGGCCGGGGTGCGGAGAAAGGGTAGCGTGCGATGGCCGGTCGGGCGGCCAAGATCGGCCCGTCCCGGCACAGCCCCCAACCCCTCGCGGCAGCGGTAGATATGCGGGAGTCGCCCGTNNCGTGCGAACCGGGAGTGCCCCGCAGCACGGCAAGCGGGGAAGACCACGGCACGAGAATATTGGCAGAAAAAGTGAAACCGGTTTGACAGATCCCGGGTACGAATTGGAAGTTTCATGTATGAGGCAAGAGTCACAGTCATAACGGATGAATGGACGTCACTCATGGTACTGCTCACGGGCGATAACGTGCACGAACGGGCTTCCGAGTTTCTGACCATGGTTCGCACTCGTTTTTTTCGGGCCGTTCACTGCGATCGCTGCGATGAGCAGATCTGGTTCCACCCCTCCACCGACAACGAGACCATGGCCGTGACCCTCGCCCAGGAAGGCTGGATTCCCGGCTACGACGTCAGCGACGGCCACCTGATCCTCTGCCCCAAGTGTCGCAACGCCACCTGAGAGCGGCGCCCCGCCGCGTGCCCACTCCCCCCTGGTTCTTCCCCCGGCTCGTGGTATAAGCTTATTCGGACGTTACAGGACGCCGGCTCGGAGTCGAGCCCGCGCGACGGAGCGCATCCGTATGGTCAACGCTGACCTGACCCGAGCCTTCGAGCGGATCGCCGATCTGATGGAGATCACCGGCGGCGACCGGTTTCGTATCAATTCGTACCGACGCGTGGCTCGGACGCTTGACGGCCTGGCCGAAGACATCGCCGACCTGGCCGCCCGCGGTGAACTCACCACGCTCCAGGGCGTGGGCAAGGGCACCGCGGAGCGCATCGAGCAATTCCTGAAGACCGGCACCATCGACGTGCTGACGGAGCTGGAGTCCCGGCTCCCGCCCGGCCTGCCCGATCTGCTTTCGGTCCCCGGCATGGGTCCCAAAAAGGTGGCCGCCGTCCACCGCGAGCTGGGCGTGGGAAACCTCGACGACCTCAAGCGGGTCATCGCATCCGGCGAGCTGGCGCAACTGGCCGGCTTCGGCGAAACCAGCGTCAACAAAATTGCACAGGGCATCGCCTTCCTGGAGACGTCGAGTGAGCGTACGCCGCTGGGCATCGCGCTTCCGGTGGCCGAGCGCCTGGCCGACGAGGTGAAGAAGATCAAGGGCGTCAAACGCGTGGCCCTGGCGGGTTCTCTGCGCCGCGGCGCGGAGACCATCGGCGACGTGGACATTCTCTGCGAGGCGAAGGACGGCCCGGCCGTGATCGAAACCTTCACTCAGGCCAAGGGTGTCAAACGGGTGCTGGCCGCCGGCGAGACGAAGGGGTCGGTGACCATCGAGCTGACTGATCGGCGGGAGCTGCAGGTGGACCTGCGGGTGGTGCCGGCGGAATCGTTCGGGGCGGCCCTGCAATACTTCACGGGCTCCAAGCAGCACAACGTGCGCCTGCGGGAGATGGCCGTCCGGAAGAAGTGGCGGCTGAACGAGTACGGGCTGTTCGACGGCGACAAGCCCCTCGCCGGCGCAAACGAAGGGGAAATCTACGAGCGGCTGGGGCTGCCCTTCTTCCCGCCGGAGGTACGCGAGGATCGGGGCGAGTTCGAGGACCCGACGTGCGTGGACAGCCTGGTGAGCCTGGACGACATCCGCGGCGATCTGCACGTGCACACGACGGCCAGCGACGGGACGGCCTCCATTCAGGAGATGGCCGAGGCGGCCAAGGCGCTCGGCTATGACTACCTGGCCATCACCGATCACTCCAAGAGCAGTGCGATTGCCAACGGGCTTTCGATCCAGCGGATGGAACAGCACATCGAGGACATCCGGGCGGCCGGCAAGAAGATCAAGGGCTTTGCGCTGCTGGTGGGCTGCGAGGTGGACATCCTGGCGGACGGCTCTCTGGATTATCCGGATTCGATCCTGAAGGAATGCGACCTGGTGGTGGCCAGCGTGCATTCCGGGATGCAGGGCGGCAAGAGCTCACCGACCCGGCGCACGCTCGCGGCCATGGAGAACCCGCACGTGAACGTCATCGGGCACCCCACCGGCCGGCTGCTGGGCCAGCGCCGGCCGATGGAGATCGACATGGCCGCCGTGGTGAAGGCCGCGGCCGAGACGGGTACCGCCCTGGAAGTAAATGCCTCCTGGCAGCGCCTGGACCTCAAGGACGTTCACATCCGGCAGGCGATCGACGCCGGGGCCATGCTGGCCATCTGCACCGATGCGCACAGCACGGGCGGCCTGAGCACCGTGCACTACGGTGTCACCACCGCCCGCCGCGGGCGGGCCGCGAAGACCAGCATTCTGAACACACGCGCGCTGCGAGACGTGCGCAAATGGCTGGCGGCCAAGCGGGCATAGGCCGCCCGCGCTGGCGCGCCGAACGCTTACTCCGTTTTGGGTTTGGTGTAGTAGTCAGAGGCCCAGCCGACCAGCGCCTTGGCCAGACCCTCGGCCTTCGCGGCGGGGCCCATGCCGACGGTCTTGCCGGTCCGCCCGAGGGCGTTACCGGACGCAATCACGTCGCCCGTGTCCTTGTCCACAAGCTGTACGCGCGCGATCACCTGCTCCAGCGGGCCAAATACCTGATCCGTCAAATTTGCCTTCTCGTAGTGCAGGACGGTCACGTTGAACACGGCCGTCTTGCCCTCGGCCGCCTTGGGCAGGCCCGACTTGGCCAGCTGGTCCTTGAACTTGGCGGGGAATTCGCTCAGAAACTCCGGCGGCACGTTCTTGCCGAAGTCGTTCTTGACCTCGCCAAGCTCAAAACGCTGGTACGCCTCCAGCCCCTTGCCTTCCTTGGCAGGCGCCACGGGCTTTTCCTCAAAGTAAGCCCCCTGGGGGCCCATCGCGACCTCGGCGCCCTCGCCGATCAGCCGGCTCGTGCAGCCGCTCGACGCCAGGGCAACCCCAACCAGACCCATCAGCCCCAAAGCCAGTACAGATCGATGCATGATTCGCTCCTCCCTTTTTCACGACTTGTGACGGAGGCAGGCGGCCCGCGCCTCGTCCTCGCCCCCGTCGAGCACCTCGTTTGATGAGTTCAGACTCTGAATCCCATAGTGTACCCACAGTCCGCGGCCGGGCAACCCGCCCGGAGCGGAACCTGCCGTCTTGGGCCGCCGCCGCCCGGCCGGTATAATCCGTGGTTTGCAGACCGTGCGAAAGGAGACCCCCGAATGGCGAAGGCCAAAGCAGACCTGGACTGGAAGAACCTCGGATTCGGCTGGCGCAAGACCGACGTCAACATCCGTTTCGCTTTTCACGACGGAAAGTGGGATGAGGGTGCGCTGGTCTCGGACGATATCATTCCGCTGCACATCGGCGCCACCTGCCTGCACTACGGGCAGGAGTGCTTCGAGGGGCTTAAGGCCTACGAGACCAAGTCGGGCGACGTGGTCGTCTTCCGCATCGAGGAGAACGCCCGCCGCATGCTCCGCTCCTGTGACCGGATCATGATGCAGCCGGTGCCGGAGGAGATGTTCATCAACGCCGTGTTCCGCGTGGTGGATGCGAATCGCCGGTTTGTACCGCCGTACGGCACCGGCGGCACGCTCTACATCCGCCCGCTTCTGCTGGGCACTACCGGCGCCATGGCCCTGCGTCCCGCCGTCGACTACCTCTTCGTGGTCTTCGTGACGCCGGTCGGGCCGTATTTCAAGACGGGGTTCACGCCTGTGGACCTGATTGTGGAGGACGACNNGGATTGTGGAGGACGACCTGGACCGGGCGGCGCCCCGGGGCGTGGGCCACGTCAAGGTCGGCGGCAACTATGCGGCGGGCATGAAGGCCAGCACACGGGCCCGGGAAAAGGGGTACGCGGACGCGCTCTATCTCGATCCGCGAGTCAAGCGATTCATCGACGAGGCCGGGCCCGCCAACTTCTTCGGCATCACCCGCGACCGGCAGTACGTTACGCCCGACAGCGAGTCCATTCTGCCGTCCATCACCAACAAGTCCCTGATCACACTGGCCGAGGAGATGGGGCTGCGCCCGGTCCGCCGGCCCGTGGATGTCGAGGAGCTCTTTGAGTTCGCCGAGGCGGGCTGCTGCGGAACGGCCGCGGTGATCACGCCCGTCAAGTCCATCACCTACCGCGATCGCGTGATGGTCTATTGCCAGGACGGCCAGCCGGGCCCGGTCTGCCGGGACCTCTACGAGCGCCTGACGGCCATCCAGTGCGGCGACGCCCCGGACCCCTACGGCTGGGTCCGCCGGGTGCCGGAGTGCGGCTGAGCGCACCTGCCCTGCGCACCTGATACGGCCCGATCCCCCGGGTGCCGCACGTGGGCGTCTTCGTCCGCATCCGGCGCGTCGTGCCTGCCCTCTGGGCGTTTCTGGGGTTGTGTGTTTCTACGTTTTTGCGTTTCTGCGTTTCCGTCAGCTATAATCCGCCCTCGCCATGATCATCACCATCGACGGCAACGCCGGCTCGGGAAAATCGACGGCGGCCCGCAAGCTGGCGGGCCGGCTGAACGTCGCCTATCTGGACACCGGGGCCATGTACCGGGCCATCGCCTGGGCCGCCCTGGAACACGGCGTGAGCTTCGACGATCCGGAGGCGCTGGCGGCCCTGGCCCGCGCAATAAACCTGGAGGTGGACTGCGGCCCCACGCACACCCGCGTGAAGATCAACGGCCGCGACGTGACGGAAGCCATTCGCTCCATGGAGGTCAACCGGCACACGTCGGCCATCGCCCGGAACCAGCCCATTCGTGACCTGCTCGTGGAAAAGCAGCGCCAGATCGGCCGGCAGCTGGGCGCGCTGGTCACAGAGGGCCGGGACCAGGGCTCCGTGGTCTTCCCGGAGGCCGATGCGAAATTTGTCATGGAGGCCTCACTGGACAAGCGGACCGAGCGTCGCTACGCGGAACTGGTGGCCGACGGCGAGGAGGTGGACATCGCAGAAGTCCGCCGCAACCTGGACTCGCGCGACGCCACCGACGCCCGTCAGTGGGCGCCCCTCTACGCCCCGGGTGCTGCGATTCGCATCGACACCACGCATATGAGCATTCCCCAGGTGGTGGACCGGCTGCTCGCGCATATCCGGCAATTGAAACACGGCATGTAGGGATCGCGCGCGCTGCGCCCGCAACCCAGGCAACGAAGCGACGGAGGAAGGGCTTGCGACAGTGGCTTCGTGGGAATCTGCGCGGGGTCGTTCCGGAACCACCGTGGCAAACGCGCCTTTTACCTCCGCCCTGCTTTTGCGTACTCTTCTTTCAGTATCTTCTGAAACCTTCGGAGACCA
>MTKZ01036458.1_pt1 | contig 11921 bp, 13 predicted proteins | sample 1042781 | NCBI WGS metagenome assembly MTKZ01 (sample SAMN06212207, study PRJNA360539) | anaerobic digester metagenome | biome: Wastewater treatment plant; material: sludge; isolation source: anaerobic digester fed with sludge from wastewater treatment plant | place: Denmark: WWTP Viborg ...
TCGATCGGCATGGCAGTCGACGCGAACGTCCTGATTTTCGCCCGGTTGAAAGATGAGCTCCGACTTGGACGGCCTATTCCGGAAGCAATCGAGGCGGGATTCGACCACGCCTGGCCATCGATTCGCGACTCCAACATCTCAACGATGATCACCTGCGCGATCCTGTTCTGGTTCGGCCGCTACACCGGCGCCAGCATCATCCAGGGTTTCGCGCTAACATTATTCGTTGGTGTCGTCGTGTCGATGTTCACCGCCATTGTCGTGACTCGAAATATGCTGCGCATTCTGCTTACGATCCGTCCGATCAACGATCGCTGGTGGCTGGGAGTCGATCACGGGCAGGGTGTCCCCGCCCGAGCCGAGTAGGAGAAACCGACGTGACAGGGGTTGTAGTTCCATGATCGATATCGTCGGCAAACGACGCATCTGGTACTCCATCTCGGCGCTGCTGATCATTCCGGGGGTCATTGCCTTGCTGGTTCATGGTCTCAGCCTGGGCATCGACTTCACTGGTGGCACCTCGTGGGAGCTGCAATTCCAGAAGCCGGTCGACTCACTGGAGGTTCGATCCATCCTGGCCACGCATGGCTACTCGGATTCGATCGTTCAAACCTCCCAGGACAACACGATCCTGATCCGGATGAAGGAGCTCAAAGAGGGTTCGCCAGAGAAGACCGCGATCGAGAACGAATTCCGAGCGCGATTCGGCGAATTCAAGGAACTGCAGATCGAGACAGTCGGCCCAACCGTCGGCAATGCGATCCGCAACCGGGCGATCCTTGCGGTGATTCTCGCATCGATCGGCGTGCTCTCCTACATCGCCTGGGCATTCCGGAACACCGATAGTCCTGTGCTCTATGGAACGGTCGCGATCGTCGCGATGCTCCACGATGTCCTGTTCGTCCTCGGCGTCTTTTCGATTCTGGGCTGGGTGGCAGACATCGAGGTCGATGCCCTGTTCGTCACCGCCGTGCTCACTGTCATGGGCTTCTCCGTTCACGATACGATCGTGGTCTTTGACCGAATCCGCGAGAACCTCGGAAAACGAATCGCCCCGACGTTCGAGGAAACGGTCAACTACTCCGTCGCCCAGACGATGGTACGCTCGTTGAACACGTCGCTCACCGTCATTCTGACGCTGGCGGCGCTGTATCTCTTCGGCGGCGAGTCGACGCGGTGGTTCGTGTTCGCCCTGCTGATCGGAGTTGCGGCCGGCACCTACTCCTCGATCTTCAACGCGAGCCAGTTGCTTGTCTCCTGGCGAAACGGGGAAGTCCAGCGCTTCTTCCTGTTCTGGCGCAAGCCATCTGGCTCGCGCGCGCGCGCAACCTGACCTGATGGGTCAGTCTCCGAACGACGAAGCGCGACGCACCGCGGTTATCGGCGGCGGTATCGCGGGTCTGACCGCGGCATACCGTCTCGCTCGCCAGGGGCACCGGGTGACACTCTGGGAGCAGGATGAACAGCTCGGAGGGTTGGCTGCCGCGTTCGAGCTACCGTCGGGCGCTGAGATCGAGAAGTTCTACCACCATCTGTTCATGAGCGATCGCGCGATCATCGAGCTGATGGAGGAACTCGGCATCGGCAGCCGCCTGCGTTGGATTGACTCCAATGTCGGGTTCTTCTATGACGGACGGATCTACCCGCTCACAACTGCGACCGATCTGATCAGGCTACCGTTCATTCCAGTGGTGGATCGTGTCCGGCTGGGTCTGATCACCCTCTATCTCCAGCGCATCAGCACGTCATCCGGCGGCTGGAAGCGGTTCGAACGGGTTACAGCCTGGGAATGGCTGCGACGGACTGCGGGCCAACGGGCCTTCAATCGCGTCTGGGGAGCCCAGCTCCGGGCGAAATTCGGCCCACGCGCGCCCGAGATTGCGATGGCGTGGTTCTGGAACAAGATCTTTCTCCGAACCCAGTCACGACCGGGCCTCCTGGCTCGCGAGCAGTTGGGCTACATAGATGGTAGCTTCAATGTTCTGATCGATCGTCTCGCCGATGCTTGTCGGGAACTTGGCGTCGATATTCGCACAGGCACTGGCGTCGAGGCACTCGAACGGCACGACGAAAGCGCCAGCCAGTTCACGCTGGTCGGCGCCGACGGCCGGCGTGACGATGCCGATATCGTCGTGGCAACTATCCCATCGCCACTCATCATGCGTCTGATCCCTGATATGCCTGCAGCATACGCTCAGCAGCTTACGTCAATGATTTATCAGGGCGCGATCGTGATCCTCCTGCAGCTCGACCGCAAGCTGTCAGATATCTACTGGCTCAACATCGGCGACGACCGGCTCCCATTCACCGGGATTATCGAGCACACCAACCTACTCGACCCCGCTGACTACGGAGGAGCTCATCTGGTCTATGTTGGAAAGTATCTCGACTGGGACCACCCGTTCGTCACAATGACCGACGACGAGCTTCGCCACGAGGTCGTGCCAAAGCTTCGTCTTGTGAACCCGGGATTCGATGATAGCTGGATCGAGCGAATGTGGGTCTTCCGCGCTCGAGCGGCCCAGCCGATCGTCACACTCGAGTATTCGGAGAAGGTCCCGCCACATCGATCCCCGGTTGCCGGCCTCTACGTCGCCAACATGTCCCAGATCTATCCGGAGGATCGGGGCACCAACTACGCGGTCGATCTCGGGAACCGCATCGCCGAAATCATCGACGAGGATCTCGCCGCCGGGAGTGCCTGACACGGCCCTCCTCTCGGTTCTGAAGTCCGGTATACTTGGCCCCGTGTCACAGCGCACATGCGCCCGTAGCTCAGCGGATAGAGCGCTTGCCTCCGGAGCAAGAGGCCACAGGTTCGAGTCCTGTCGGGCGTACCATTACCCTTGGCTTGCACAAGCTGAAAATACCAGCTTCCGGAATGATCCTCACGCGTCGCGAGTAGTCGCGACGCCCACGCCGCCGCAACTCTGGTTATCCATCATTCCACTCGCGAAGTTGGAGTAGAATCTCTGAATCGCATCGTTTGATCGTGCCGATGTCCCGGAGCTTCGACATCCGCCGCCTCACGATATCAGCTGCTGGCTGTCGAGACTCCAGCACCGGCAGAATCGCTCGGCCTTCCTCTGGACATAGGGTGTACGTACACTCTATACTCGTGAGTGTAATCAACGAGCGAAGACCTGAGATCAGTTGTTAAGCTCAGATGGCGTCCACGTGGTGGTCTCCGTGTTGGCCAGGTCAGGGTCGTGTACGTACCGCCATCGCGGCCGGAACATGAGGGAGGCAGGCAATGGTATTCCGTAAAGAAAGTCGCACGGATTCATTTCAGCGTCAGATCTCGACACTGAGGCAGCAGCTTGGTTCCGATGAGGACGAAGTCGACGACGCTGAGGAGTTGCCGACCTATTCGGCGCCCGCAGAGGCCGCCGCACGATCGCCATTGCCCTCGATCGAGAGTCAACGTCGCCATCAACCACCACGAATGTCCGACGCTTCGACCGGAGTAGTATCCGCGAACTCCAGCTGGAGCGGGTCGCTGCGATCCGAAGGATCGATCCAGATCTTCGGGACAATCGAGGGTGAGCTGAGCGCGAGCGATGAGATCTATGTCGCTGAGGGCGCGACAGTCGATGCGCGCATTCGTGCGCGCACCATCATTGTGGCCGGCGCGGTGACTGGCACGATCGAGTGTCTCGGCCGCCTGGAGGTGATGCCGTCAGGCTCGATTTCCGGCGATGTGACATCGCCGACGCTCATCGTTCACGAAGGCGCCACCGTCGAGGGTGACGTGAAGATGCAGTCGCCCACGCCGGTCGAGTAGCGCCAGCGCGCCACGATAAGAGGAGCCAGCCACCATGAGTATGCGCACAGCAACCGTACCGCCAGACACGCTAGCCGCTCAGTCACTCGAGGGCAGCCGGTCACTCATCGACCGGCACACCACGGTCGAGGGAACGCTGGCGACACCGCACGATCTGCGAATTGAGGGGCGCGTCACCGGAGTTCTGCAATGTGACGGTGTACTGTATGTCGCGGCCGGGGCCGAGGTCGATGCTGATATCGCCGCAACCGACGCGATTGTCGAAGGGACGATTGCTGGGTCAATCACATGCTCTGGCCGGCTCGAGGTTCGTTCGACCGGCGTTGTGCAGGCTGTTGTCAAAACGCATCGTCTGGTCATCCACGAGGGCGCAGTCCTCGAAGGTCGCCTCGACATGGAGTCTGTATCCGACGCCGCGGAAACTGATGCTGCTGAAGGCTCGGTGGAGGCTCCCGCTGAAGTGGCCGATTCCAGCGGTGAATCTGCCTCATCATATTCGTATCTCCGGAATTTCTCGTCACCAGCAGCCTCATCCTCCCGGGGTGACACGGACTTGCCCGGGCAAGAGGCTCGTGATGACTCGGACGATGACACAGGTAACAATCCGACATAGCTCGATCTGCCATCGTCAGGCCCTCGTGCTATACTCGTCACCGGTCGATGATTTCGATACGCCCTGCGCGATCCTCGCGGACGCTGGTGCGTGTCATTGTGCTCAGTCATTCGACTGCGACGATTGAGAAGTGGCGCGAAGCCAGCCGGTGATGGGGGGCGGAATGTCCGGGCGCAAGTGCAGCACCTGCAAGCACTACGAGCCGGCGCCGATCTGGCGCAGGGGATGGTGTCGCAACCCGGCCCTGTATGCACCCCAGCAGAACCATCTCGTGTATGAAGACGATCTCGATTGCGAGCGCGGCATGGGAAACTACTGGGAACCCGCCGACGCCACGGGCCAGATCCGCCCCTACATCCCGCTTCACCCGGTTCCCGATGATTCCGCGAACCCCAGCAGAGTTATCTCGACGCACGCAGGCCAGCCGATCTATTCGGTGTCTGGTTCTTCCGGCTATGGCAGCGATCCCGATGACGACTATCCCTCGGCCGGCGAGGAGCTCTCTCGACCAGGCGGGGCTAGCGGACGGGATCCCGGACACTATGCCGAAGGGCGTTATTGGACAGACTACCTTCGCATCGGCGCGCCGATCCTTGGTGTGATCCTGATCCTCGCGCTGTTCTGGTTCTGGGCGAACGCATTCTGGGGTGGCAACAAGAATACCCCCGCGATTGGCGGGACGCCACAAGCCACGCTGTCATCCATCACCGCATCGCCAGTAGCAACCAACGGAGTTGGCACGGGCGGGTCGCCGATCATCCTCACAACCCCGCCGGCCGGTGCAGCTACCCATCCTCCGGGCGTAGCGACGAAGCCGCCAACCGGCAGTGGCACGATTGCGATAGGCTCAACCGTCACAGTCGCTAACTCCGGTGGAACCGGTGTGAACTTCCGGAGCGAGCCATCCACCGATGCTGAAATCGTCGATATCTTGCTCGATGGCACCGAGCTCACGGTCGTCGATGGTCCGCTGGATGCCGAGGGCTACACATGGTGGCAGGTCGAAGGCGCCGCGGGGACCGGCTGGCTCGTCCAGGACTACCTGAAGGCCAAACCCTAGCATCACTCCAGATCTCTCACGTTTCGACATTCGACCACAGGCGTCGGCAACGTGTTCCTGTGCTACAATGCCGGATTGTCCGGCATGCGCCGGATAAATACGCACGCGCATCGGCGGGCATCGGGTGTGACCGGCAAGGCTGCCGGGACGATGTCCGATTCACGGCGCGCGGAGGAAAAACACCGGGAGGTATGATGGTCGCGAAGGTCGCACGCGAAGACACCCAGGTCACAATGAAACAACTGCTGGAGGCCGGGGTTCACTTTGGCCACCAGACGAAGCGCTGGAATCCGAAGATGCGCCCGTACATCTTCGGCGAGCGCAACGGCATTCATGTCATCGACCTCCATCAGACAGCCAAGCTGCTCGAAGAAGCGCAGGACTTCCTGGCAGATCTCGCCGTGCGCGGTGGGAAGATCGTCTTCGTCGGCACCAAGAAGCAGGCTCAGGCGACTGTCGAGGAGCAGGCAAGCCGTTGTGGCATGTTCTATGTGAACCGCCGCTGGCTCGGCGGCACATTGACGAACTTCGTCACGATTCGATCCCGTCTCCAATATCTGCGGAACCTCGAGCGTCAATCGCTCTCCGGCGAGCTCGCCTATCTTCCCAAGCAGGAGGCGCAGGCCAAGGAGCAAGAGCTCGAGAAGCTCCAGCGAACACTCGGCGGACTCAAGGAGCTCGCCCAGCGGCCGGCGGCGATCGTGATCGTGGATCCGCGGCGGGAGGAGCTCGCAATCAAGGAGGCCAGCCGGCTTGGCATCCCGATTGTGGCAATGGTTGACACGAACTGCGACCCTGACCCGATCAATTTCGTGATTCCATCGAACGACGACGCTATCCGGTCGGTTCGACTCGTGTTGTCGAAGTTGGCCGATGCCATCATCGAGGGAAGCACGCGCCTCGAAATCGCGATTGCCGACGAGCAAATGGACTCGCGTGGCCCTGCTGAGGACTACGGCTATCCGGGCGATGAGGCCGAGGAAAGCGACGAGGCCGGCAGCGACGGGGCTGCAGGGCGGTCACGCCGCCGCTAACGACCGAGATGTCCTTCGCGGCCCGTGTCCGGTGTGGTCGACACCGGCACGGGCCGCACCGTGACGAAGCGATGCGCGAACAACCAGTATTAGTAGGAGAGTAGTCATGTCCACAGCACTCGTAAAGGAGCTCAGAGAGCGCACTGGCGCTGGCATCATGGAGTGCAAGCGTGCGCTCGAAGATGCGGGGGGCGATCTGGCCAAGGCGGCTGGAATCCTTCGGGAGCAAGGCGCCGCAAAGGCCAGCAAGAAGGCCGGCCGTTCAGCCCGGCAGGGCATCATCGAGACCTACATCCACGGTGGCCGCATCGGCGCGATGGTTGAGGTCAATTGTGAGACCGACTTCGTCGCTCGCACCGACGACTTCAAGCACCTTGTCAAGGAAATTGCGATGCAGATCGCAGCTACGAACCCCACCTGGATCAACAATGAGGACGTGCCGGCAGACGCGCACTCCGCTGGAGTCGAGGAATTTGGCGACGAGAAGCACTTCCTCGAAGCGAAGGTGCTGTTGACTCAACCCTCGATTCGGGATCCCAAGCGCAACGTCGGCAACCTGGTGCAGGATGCGATCGCGAAGATCGGTGAGAACATCATCGTCCGTCGCTTCGCGCGCTTCGAGCTCGGCGAAATGTCGGGCGATGCCGATACGGCCGACGAATAATGACTGAGCGGTCTTGCCAACGACAGCGTTACAGCCGTGTTGTCCTGAAACTGTCCGGCGAGGCGCTCGAGGGCGAGCGGGGGTATGGGATAGACCCAAAGGTCGTCTCCACCCTCGCAAGCCACATTCGCGAGGTTCACAAAGCCGGCACCCAGATCGCCATCGTGATCGGTGGCGGCAACATCTGGCGCGGTCTTGAGGCGAGCACGACAGGTATGGATCGCGCGACGGCGGACTACATGGGCATGCTGGCTACCGTCCAGAATGCTCTTGCGTTGCAGGATGCACTGGAACACCTCGGAACACCCACTCGGGTCCAGACAGCGCTCGAGATGCACCAGATCGCCGAGCCGTTCATCCGTCGTCGCGCGATCCGCCACATGGAAAAAGGCCGGGTCGTCATACTTGCGGGGGGAACCGGCAACCCGTACTTCACCACCGACACTGCATCGGCGCTCCGTGCAGCGGAGCTTGGCGCCGAAGCCATTCTCATGGCCAAGAACGGAACCGACGGCGTTTATAGCGCCGACCCGCGCATCGATCCAGCCGCAGTCCGCTACGATGTTCTCACGTACCAGGATGTCCTCGAGCGTAACCTGCGAATCATGGATGCGGCGGCGGTGGCGCTCTGTCGAGACAACAACCTTCCGATCATCGTCTTCGATGTCCAGGAGGGTGGTAATATCCAGCGAGCAGCCCAAGGTGAGCCAGTTGGAACTCTCATCTGCTCGAGCCCTGACCCCGTGTGACGCTGGAGTCTCCGCGGCGGAGTCCAGCAGTGATGGGAGGCGAGATGGTCCCCGAAATCAAGCATGACGCCGAGCACCGAATGGCTGGCGCGATCGACGCGTTGCATCGCGAACTCGCGGGTATCCGCACCGGTCGTGCTGCTCCTGGCCTCGTCGAACGGCTATCGGTCGATTACTACGGCACAGCGACTCCGCTGAATCAGATCGCGGGTGTATCGGCGCCCGAAGCACGCCTGCTCGTGATCCAGCCCTGGGATCGCAGCTCACTCGGTGCGATCGAACGGGCGATTCAGAAATCAGATCTGGGCCTGACGCCAAATAACGATGGCGTCGTCATCCGGCTCGCGATCCCCTCTCTCACCGAAGAGCGCCGCAAAGCGCTGGTCAAGGTCGTCCGAGGCAAGGTTGAGGAAAGCAAGGTCGCGATCCGTAATGTTCGTCGCGATGCCGTCGATCATCTCAAGGGACTTCTCAAGGACAAAGAGATCGGCGAGGACGACGAACGACGCGCGCAGACTGATATCGATAGCCTCACCAAGCGTTTCACCGACGATGCAGATCACATTGGCCAGGCCAAGGAAGCCGAGATTCTCGAGGTCTAGTCACCGACAGGGGCATTCACGATGCATGATGGATCGCAGCCGATTGCGACCGCCATCCCGGAACACGTCGGTATCATCATGGACGGCAACGGTCGCTGGGCGAGACAACGCGGACTCCCGCGGATTGCGGGCCACGAGGCCGGAACCGAGAACATCCGTCGAATTACGACGCGTGCCGCGGAGCTCGGCATCGGCTACCTGACGTTGTGGGCGTTCTCAACCGAAAATTGGCGAAGGCCGCCGGATGAAGTGGCAGGCATTCTGAGCATCCTGGCTCGCGCGATCGAAAGTGAGACCGCCGAGCTCCACCGGCAGGGCGCCCGCCTGCAACATATCGGCAGCCTCGAGGGCCTTTCATCTGATCTCTGTCGTTCGATCCGCGACGCTATCGAGCTTACGCACAACAACGACCGCATCACGCTCACACTGGCGTTCAATTACGGTGGCCGGGCAGAGATCGTCAGCGCAGTCCGCGCGATCGTCGCGGCCGGGATTCCGGCCGATCAGATCACCGAAGAGACGATCTCCGCGCATCTTTTCACCACGGCCATGCCCGACCCGGATCTGATCGTCCGGACATCAGGTGAGTTCCGCACGAGTAATTTCCTGATCTGGCAAGCGGCCTACGCTGAATATGTCTTCAGTCCGGTGTTATGGCCAGATTTCGGACCCGACGAGCTCGACGATGCCGTCAGCGAATTCGGCAGGCGCGAACGGCGATTCGGCGGCCTCATGGGGATGGCGCCGGCTCAGCCGGCCCAGGTCTGATCGCCAATGAAACAACGAGCGATCTCCTCAATCGGCGTCGTTCTGATCGGTGTCGTGCCGGCCATTCTTGGAAGCCCGGTCTTCTCGGTGGTTGTCGGACTCATCGCGATCGGCGCGCTCTATGAGCTCTATCGTGCATATCAGCGCGTCGGTGCGCGTCCATCGACGTGGACAGGAACCGTCGCGATCATCGCGCTTGTTGTCATCGCCGGCACCGACGCGCCGTTCCGCGCGCTTACCGGCGCCATGTGCGCGTACACGCTGCTCGCCCTCGCCCAGCATCTGGTCAAGAAAGACATCAACGGCGCTCTCATCGATTGGTCGTTCAGCCTCAGCGGGGTGATGTACATCGGTTTCACCCTTATGCATTTCATCCTGATTCGTCGGATCCACGGCGCCGTCAATGTGGACTGGATCCGCGACGCGGATGCCTTGATCGGTGATGGCGCTGCCGCGCTCGGCCTGGCGTGGTTGCTATTCGTGCTCGTTACAACCTGGATGACCGACGTCTTCGCCTATCTGATCGGTCGGCAATGGGGGCGGGTCAAGCTCATCCCGCATATCAGCCCCGGCAAGACACGCGAGGGCGCGGTTGCCGGCCTGCTTGGTGGCGCGATCACCGGCCTCGTCTCCGGGCTGGCATTCGGTCTCCCTGTTTCGCCGATCCTGCTCCTCGTGCTCGGTGGGCTGGTCGCGCTTGGCGCGATGATTGGCGACCTTTGCGAGTCACTGATCAAGCGCCAGATCGGCATCAAGGATATGGGTTCAGTCATCCCCGGGCATGGCGGCGTTCTCGACCGCATCGACGCGTTACTCGTGACGGTGCCGTTCATGTTCTACGCCGCGTTGTTCGTGGGTTGGCTGGGGTGGACGTGAGTGACCGACGCCAACGGATTGCAATCCTTGGCTCTACAGGATCGATCGGACGAAACACACTCGACGTGATCTCGACCCACAGAGATCGCTTCGAGGCGGTGGCGTTGGCGGCCTCACGCAATGCGGGCGAGCTTGAGCGTCAGGCGATTGAGCACAATGTTCGTTATGTCTCGCTCGAGCATGGCCATGTCGCTCTCGACGGTGTGACGACGATCGATATTGATCCGCTCACCNNGCCGCAATTGAGCCGACCATCGCCGCGCTGAACGCTGGCAAGGTCGTCGCGCTGGCGAACAAGGAAACGATCGTCGCTGCTGGCGCGCTCGTGATGCCGATCGCGCGCCAACGGCCAGGATCCCTCCGGCCGGTGGATAGCGAGCATTCTGCGCTCTGGCAATGCCTGGGCGGTCGTGCCGACAACATCGGCAACGTCCAGAAACTGATTCTGACTGCGTCCGGAGGCCCCTTCCGCGGGTTCTCGATCGATCAGCTCAAGGGCGTCACTCCCGAGGATGCGTTGCGCCACCCTACGTGGGACATGGGCGCGAAAGTCACTATCGATTCTGCAACGCTGATGAACAAAGGTCTCGAAGTGATCGAGGCGCATTGGCTGTTCGACATGCCATTTGCCCAGGTCGAGGTCGTCGTTCACCCGCAGTCGCTCGTTCACTCGCTCGTCGAGTTCGTCGATGGTTCGGTCCTTGCCCAGATCGGCTCACATGACATGCGGCTGCCGATCCAGTATGCGCTCAGTTGGCCGGATCGATTGGGGCCGCCGGCGCCACCCATCGACATTCTCGCGCTGTCGCGGCTCGATTTTGAGGCGCCAGATACCGACTCGTTCCCTTTGCTCCGTTTGGCCTACGCCGCTGGCGAGGCCGGCTCGACCTACCCAACTGTGCTGTCTGCCGCCGATTCGGTTGCAGTCTCCGCGTTTCTCGATCGCCGTATTGGCTTTGCGGACATCGCGTCGATCGTGTCAACTATCCTCGACGCGCACAACCCTGATCATGGGACCATCGCAATTGAGACGATTCTCGAAGCAGATCGTTGGGCAACCGCCGGCGCTCTGGAATTGGTCGATCGCACCGGACGTCGGTAGAGCGCGCGACTCTCCCCACTGCCGTTGGCCTGGTGATCAGGGCCACCGGATTTGGTCCTCAACGCACCCCAGCTGAATGCTGACTACGCCGTCGCGACGGTCACCGCACACACTGACTCGGCCCCCGCCTTCCGACAGGCAATCGCGCACTCGACGAGAGTCGATCCCGTAGTGAGAACATCATCAACGAGCAACACGCGCATTCCACGAAGTTGACGGCGAGCGACGAAAGCACCCCTGACGTTCTCCCGGCGTTGGCCTGCGTCAAGCTGAACTTGCGACCGCGTCTCACGAATCCTCACCAGTGCGTCCACTGCCTCGATCTCCACATGAGTGGCCAGATGCCGAGCGATGAGCCACGACTGGTTGAAGCCGCGGGCTCGTTCCTTCGCGCGATGCAGCGGCACCGGAACGAGGACGTCGATCGGCGAGTCGTGCAAACACACGATGGTCGCCAATGCGCCCCCACACCACTCCGTCCTGGCCCGCTGTCCGTCATATTTCATGAGATGGATCATCGTCCGTATGGCGCCTTCGTACTGAAACGCGCTGCGCGCGTGATCGATCGCATCGCCCCACGCGTCGCAACGTTCGCATGTCTGCGGACCGATGCCGAGCGGCCGGCCACAGCGCTGACATGCACAGTCGCCATCGATACCCTGCACAGTC
>MTKZ01118968.1_pt1 | contig 11918 bp, 12 predicted proteins | sample 1042781 | NCBI WGS metagenome assembly MTKZ01 (sample SAMN06212207, study PRJNA360539) | anaerobic digester metagenome | biome: Wastewater treatment plant; material: sludge; isolation source: anaerobic digester fed with sludge from wastewater treatment plant | place: Denmark: WWTP Viborg ...
GCGGCGCGACTTTGGCCACGGCGACCTCGAGGGCGGTGAGCGCGAAGCTCTCCCACACCCGGTCGAGGATCGCCGCCGCAAGGCGCTCGAGAAGGTTGAACTCGTGGCCTTCGACGACCTCGCGTACGAGGTCGACGAGGCGCCCGTAGTCGACCGTGTCGGCCAGTCCGTCCGTGCTCATGGCCCGCGTCTCGCGCGGGGCGAGACGCACGTCGACGACGAGCGTCTGCCCTGCCGCGCGCTCCTCGGCGGTGACGCCACAGCGCCCGCGCAAGGCGATACCTTCGACGGCGACGGTGAGCTCGTCGGTCACGCCGGCCCCTTCCTCGTCAGGCGTCGCCGGCGGTGCGCACGGCCTCGGTCACGCGCAGCGCCTCGACGTTGGGCTTCACGTCGTGCACACGGAACACCGCCGCCCCGGCCTGTGCTCCCATCACGGTTGTCGCCACGGTGCCGAACAGCCTGTCGTCGGACGCCGCATCGAGGATCGCCCCGAGAAAGCGCTTGCGCGAGGCGCCGAGCACCACCGGGCGACCCAGGGCGACGAAGCGGTCGAGATGGCGCAGGAGGAGCAGGTTGTGCTCGAGTGTCTTGCCGAACCCGATGCCGGGATCGAGCAGCACCTGCTCCTCGTGCACGCCGGCGGCGATGGCGACGGCGAGGCGCCCCTCAAGAAAGCCCAGGACCTCGTCCACGACGTCGTCGTAGTGCGGGTCGTCCTGCATGGTCTTCGGCGCTCCCAGCATGTGCATGAGGCACACGGGGCAGCCCGCGTCGGCGACCACCCCGGCCATTTCCGGGTCGCCGCGCAGCGCCGTCACGTCGTTGACGAGCGCCGCGCCCGCGGCGAGCGCGCGGCGCGCCACCTCGGCCTTCGATGTGTCGACCGAGACGAGCGCCGCGACCCTGGCGTGCAGGGCCTCGACGATCGGCACCACACGCTCGATCTCCTGCTCGACCGACACAGGGTCGGAGCCGGGGCGCGTCGATTCGCCGCCGACGTCGACGATCGCGGCTCCGTCGGCGGCCATGGCGACGCCCTGGCGCAGCGCGGCCTCGGGGTGCACGAACAGACCCCCGTCTGAGAACGAGTCGGGAGTCACGTTGAGGACGCCCATGACGCAGGGAAACGCGAGGTCGCGGTTCAGGAGGAGGGGTCCGGTCACCGGAGATCGCGGAGAAGCGTTACGAGGACGGCCTGACCGATTTCCAGAACGTGCTGGTCGCGCAGCGCTCATTGGTCAACCTGGAGAACGCCGTCGCGCAGAGCCGCGGGCAGGTGGCCGTCTACCTTGTGGCCCTCTACAAGGCACTGGGCGGCGGGTGGTCGCCGGACGTGGCTCCGCATGCCGAGTACATGGACGACGGGACCGGCGTGCTGGCGCACCCGTTCGACTTCATCCTCTCGGGCGGAAAGATGACTCTGCCTTGGGAAACCCAGCCGGACCGGAATGGAGAGAGTGCGACCACCCCGACGAACGAGGAGTGAGGCCGAGGAAACGGCGGACGCCGTGCCACCGGTGCCCTGCTCCGCATGACAACGACGAGGTATCCGATGCTAAAAGGTGTTTTGACTTCTGTAGCGGTTCTGGCGTTGCTCGCCGTGGGGCCTGTGCGGTCCGGCTGCCGTTCCGAGGCGCCGCCTCCGTCGCGGGAGCCGGTTGAGGTGGAGGTGGCGGTCGTGACGGTCGCGCCGGAGTCCGTGTCGTTGACCACCGAGATGCCCGGCCGCACGTCGGCGTACCTGGAGGCCGAAGTCCGCCCCCAGGTGAGCGGCATCCTTCAGTCCCGCAGCTTCGAGGAAGGCCAGGACGTCACGGCGGGCGACGTTCTGTACCAGATTGACCCGGCTCGGTACCAGGCGGTCTATGATCAGGCCAAGGCTGCGCTGGCCGTCGCCGAGGCGCAGGTCCCGGCGTTGCGAGCTCGGGCGGAGCGAAGCACTCGCGCCCTGACGGAGCGAGCGGTCAGCCAGCAGGACGTTGACGAAGCCGTCGCGGCCCTGAAGCAGGGCGAGGCGACGATCGAGCTGCGCAAGGCGGAGGTGGAGAGCGCGCGCATCGAGTTGTCGTATACGAAGGTGACGGCCCCCATCTCCGGGCGCATCGGCAAGTCTGACTTCACCGTCGGCGCACTGGTGACCGCCAACCAGCCCAGCCCGCTGACGACGATCCGCCGGTTCGACCCCATCTACGTGGACGTGACGCAGTCATCCGCGGAGTTGCTGCGACTCAAGCGCGGGCTGGAGTCCGGTACCCTGAGTATCAACGGAGACCAACAATCGGTCCGACTGCTCCTGGAGGACGGGACGCCGTACCCGCTGGAGGGTAAGCTGCAATTCCGGGACATTACCGTCGACCCGACCACGGGGTCCTACACCGTGCGCATCGTCTTCCCCAATCCGGATCGACTGCTGCTGCCGGGCATGTTCGTGCGGGCCATCGTGCAGGAAGGCACGGCCGAGCAGGCCATCCTGATTCCTCAGCAGGGCGTGAGCCGCAATCCGAAAGGTGAGGCCATAGCGTTGGTTGTGGACCAGGCCCGCAAGGTTCAGCAGCGGAAGCTCGAGCTCAACCGCGCCCTCGGCAACCGATGGCTCGTCTCCACGGGCCTGGAGGCCGGAGATCGCCTGATCGTCGAAGGCTCGCTGAATGTGCGGCCGGGCGACGCGGTGAAAGTCGTTCCCTTCAACGACGGGCAGGCGCAGCGCGTAGCCGAGAGTCCCACGCCGGCCACAAGCCCGAGTTAACGGAGTACCCCTGGTGTTATCGAACTTCTTCCTGGACCGCCCGGTATTCGCCTGGGTCATCGCCATCATCATGATGCTGGCGGGCGGGCTGGCCATCTACAATCTGCCGGTCTCCCAGTATCCGCCGATCGCCCCGCCGTCCATCTCGATCGACGCCTTCTACCCCGGCGCCTCTGCGGAAACCGTCGAGAACAGCGTGGTCCAGATCATCGAGCAGAAGATGACCGGGTTTGACAAGCTGCTGTACATGTCCGCCAGCAGCGACGCTTCCGGTATGGGCCGCATCGAATTGGCGTTCACCGCGGGCACCGACCCGGATCTGGCGTGGGCACAGGTCCAGAACAAGCTGCAGCTTGCGATGGCGAGCCTGCCGGACGTGGTACAGCGAGCCGGCGTCAAGGTCAGCAAGTCGACACGCAATTACCTGATGCTCGTCGGCCTGGTCTCGGAGGACGGCAGCATGGACGGCATCGACCTGCGTGACTACGCCCAGGCCAACATCGAGAAGGTGCTGGCGCGCGTGCCGGGCGTGGGCGAGGTCGAGAGCTTCGGCTCCCAGTACGCCATGCGCATCTGGCTGAATCCGGACAAGTTGACTGACTACAAGCTCACGATTGACGACGTCATCGCGGGCCTGCGAGCCTACAACGTGGAGATTTCCGCCGGCCAGTTCGGTGCGGCTCCCGCGGTGGACGGCCAGCGCCTCAACGCTTCCATCATCGTGCAGAACCTCCTGCGCACTCCCGAGGAGTTCGGCAGCATTCCGCTCCGAATCAACCCGGACGGCTCCATCGTACGCGTGCGGGACGTGGGGCGAACGGAACTGGGGACCGAACGCTACGAGATGAACGCGCTCTACAACGGAAAGGAAACCGCCGCGCTGGCCATCCGCCAGGCCGCCGGCGCCAACGCCCTGGACACCGCCAATGCCGTGAAGGCGAAGATGGAGGAGCTGTCCCAGTACTTCCCTCCCGGCATGACGGTCACGTACCCGTTTGACACGACGCCGTTCGTGCGGGTGGCCATCAATGAGGTCATCAAGACGCTCATCGAAGCCATTGTGCTGGTATTTCTGGTGATGTACCTGTTCCTGGGGAACATCCGGGCGACGCTGGTCCCGACCATCGCCGTGCCGGTCGTGCTCCTCGGCACATTTGCGGTGCTGGCGTGGTTTGGGTTCTCCGTCAACATGCTGACCATGTTCGCGATGGTGCTGGCCATCGGCCTGCTCGTGGACGATGCCATCGTGGTGGTGGAGAACGTCGAGCGCGTCATGAGCGAGGAGGGGCTCCCGCCGCGCGAAGCGACCCGCAAGTCCATGCGTGAAATCACCAGCGCGCTGATCGGCATCGGCCTGGTGCTGGCGGCCGTGTTCGGCCCGATGGCGTTCTTCGGCGGCTCCACCGGAGTCATCTACCGGCAGTTCTCCGTGACGGTGATCGCGGCCATGCTGCTTTCGGTTGTGGTCGCCCTCATCCTTTCGCCGGTGCTGTGTGCGTCTCTGCTCAAGCCGGTGGCCAAGGGACACGAGGCGGCGGAGGGCGGGTTCTTTCTGCTGCGGCCGCTCTTCCTCGCGTTCGACCGGGCGTTCTACTGGACGCGTGACCGTTACCAGGGGTTCGTCGGTCGAATCCTCCGCAAGAAGCTCCGCTATCTGTTCATCTACGTTCTGATCGTGGCGGCCCTGGGCTACCTGTTTCGGCGCATGCCCACGGCGTACCTGCCCGATGAGGACCAGGGCATCCTGATGGTGCAGGTCATGTTGCCGGCGGGGTCGACGCTGGAGCAGACCGAGGCGGTCATGGCACAGGTCCGCAAGCACTTCGAGCAGCATGAGAAGGAGGCGGTGGAGTCCTGCATGACGCTGGCGGGACGAAGCTTCGCCGGCGCGGGTCAGAACAGCGGGATGTCGTTCGTCAAACTGAAAGACTGGGAGCTTCGGCAACGGCCGGACCTGAAGGTGACCGCTGTCGCGGGCCGGGCGATGCAGGCGTTTTCGCAGATTCGTAATGCGAGAGTGTTCGCGTTTGCCCCGCCGGCCGTGGTCGAGCTGGGCACCGCGACCGGGTTCGACTTCCAATTGCAGGACCGCGGCGGCGTGGGACACGAGGCCCTGATGGCCGCTCGCAACCAGCTCCTGGGCCTGGCGGCGCAGGACCCGCGGTTGACCAACGTGCGTCCCAACGGCCTGGAAGACGTCCCGCAGTATCGCGTCGACGTGGATTGGGAGCGGGCCGGCGCGCTGGGGATCCCCATCAACGCCATTCACAGTACGATCGCAGCGGCTTTCGGCAGCGCCTACGTCAACGACTTCATCCAGGGCGGGCGAGTGAAGCGCGTGTACGTCCAGGCCGATGCGCCGTTCCGCATGTTGCCCAGCGACCTGCAACGGCTGTACGTGCGTAACCAGGCGGGCACGATGACGCCCTTCGACGCGTTCGCGTCCGGGCGCTGGACCTACGGCTCCCCAGACCTGCAGCGATTCAACGCTTTCCCGGCCATCAACATCCAGGGCGAACCGCCGCCCGGGAAGAGCTCCGGCGAGGCGATGCAGGCCATGGAGGAACTCGTCGCCAAACTGCCTCAGAGCATCGGCCATGACTGGACGGGCGTGTCCTACCAGGAACGCATGGCGACCTCCCAGGCCCCGATGCTCTACGCATTCTCGATGATCGTGATTTTCCTGTGTCTGGCGGCCCTGTACGAAAGCTGGACCGTGCCGATCTCGATCATGCTGGCCCTCCCACTCGGCGTGATCGGCGGCGTCGTGGCCACCTCCTGGCGCGGGTTCCCGAACGACGTCTACTTCCAGATCGGCCTGCTGACCGTGCTGGGATTGACCACCAAAAACGCGATCCTGATCGTCCAGTTCGCCATGATCCACATCCAGGAGGGAATGGGCCTCATCGAGGCCACGCTGGAAGGCGCAAAACTGCGGCTTCGCCCCATCGTGATGACGTCGATGGCCTTCGGCTTCGGCGTGCTGCCCCTGGCCATGGCCACTGGAGCCGGCGCGGGGGCCCAAACGGCCATCGGGACCGGCGTGCTGGGAGGAATGGTCACGGCCACCTTCCTGGCAATCCTCTTCATTCCGCTGTTCTTCGTGGTGGTCTGCCGGTTGTTTGAGGGCAAACACCGACGGCCGGAAACGGCCGAAGCCGTCGCGGATGCTCGCGCGTGATCGCACGATGCGGGCGCCTGCCATCGTAGGGCAGGAACCGGAACGTACGTGACGCCGTGAGGCGGCGGTGATCGCGCTACTTCAGGGAATGGCAGCTCAGGCAGTTCGGCGGCGACTCCTCGTACACGGGGTGGGAAGCCGGCAGCTCGCGGATCGGATGCTCACCGAAGTGGCACTTTGTGCACGTCACCACCTGATCGGACTCCTGGTCGCTGCGTTGGGCCTCGAACACCATGGCATACGGGCCGAGCACCATGCGCCCGCTGGTCTGCCCTTCGTCAAACCAGACGGAGCCTGTAAGCGTTGCACCCTCCGCACCGCCGACAACGGTGTACTCATCGCCGGCCTCGGCATCGGATGGCGTCTGGCGGAAATGCACGAGCATCTGCGTGCGTACCGCCCCGTTNNCCCGCCAGCACATGCACCCGCAGCGGGCGAGCATGAACTCGCCGGCGTCGGCCGCAGGGTCGTCCACGCTTTTGAGCCGACCGAAATACGGCTGCGTGTCCGGAAGCTTCACGTACGTATCAGTCCCGCCGTCCGATGCGGGACCGACCGACGACGACGCACCGCACCCTGCCAACACGACCAGCCCCACTGCCATAACGCGCTTCACGATGTCGATCTCCGTTCCGGGGTGCCTCTGGGCAACCAGCCTGACCACCGGTGTCCTCCGGCGCCAGGCACAGGCAGGCCAGCCAAGACCGCCGGCTCAGCGCATACAGCAGGGATCCGGCCTCCCCTTGTATATCGATCCCGTCGGCCTGCTCCCTTGAGCATCTGACTGGCCGGTACAGTACCCCATTGCCACCCCGCTGGATACACTCAGTCCGTCCACGGCATGCGCCCCGGGGCGCATCAGCCCGGAGGGCTGACCCCGGCCCCCCCGGCACGGTCCCGCGGGCGTTTCGGAAACGAGCGCTAATGTGAGTGGCGATGATATAATTGCGTCGTGGTTGTGTGCAGCGCCGGCCTAACCGCGCAGAACGATCCTCTCGAAAAGAACCCGCACCCCAGCATCAAGAACCCGCCCGAAATGGCTTTGCCGATTCCAGCCGCCCAGCCGATGATATACGGGGGCGCCCGGAAACAGGGCTCCAGGAGAGCGCGTCATGATGCATTGGAAGCGTGGGAGCTTGGTCTGTTTGGGCTGGGCGTTGATCGTAGCGATGCCGGCGGGTTGCGGTGTCAGCGCCGGAGGCGGCGCCTCGTCCGGATGCGGAACCTGACCGTATGCCGACGGCGCTGCAGGTGGCAGCGAAGGAAACGACGACTGCAACGAACTGCTGGTTTCGCGTGACGCGGCGCTCGCCCGCTTGATCAACGAAACCGACTCGGCGGAAGACTGGCCCCAGCACGAAGCCTACTGCCAGTACGTCCACGCAACGCTCACCTGGCTCGACCAGGGCTGCTGCGAGGGCGTGGAGGTGGAAGAGGACCTGCCGTGTGAAGATGCGGCGACGGACTACGAAGACCTGGAGGCGTCCCAGTGCAGCGTGCGGTGACGCACGGCACCGGAACAATCTCGGATTCGCGTACGGTGAGGCCCGTCGGAGTCTCGGTCGGCAACCCGGCGACGTCAGAACAGCGGGTACACAAACGGAGCCAGCGACGACGTGCTGGCGAAGGCGATAAGGAGGGCGAGCAGCAGCAGCACTCCCATAAGCGGAATCATCCACCACTTCTTCTCGTGCCGGATGAACGCCAGAAACTCTCTCGCCAATGACGGTTTGGCCATGTTCCTCTCAACTCCGCCCATCGGGCGATCTTATTCCGTCAGAACACCGGCCTCCAGGGCCACGCTCCGCTTCATGCCCGCATCGTAGTCCACCCGGCCCGGCTTGGTCGACACCACGCAATTGCCGATCACCAGCACGTCGATGCCCGTGTTCAGGAACGTGCGGATCGCATCCTGCGGCGTGCAGACGATCGGCTCACCCCGGACGTTGAACGACGTGTTCAGCACCAGCGGCGTGCCCGTCATTCGACCGAATGCGCGGATCAGCCGGTAGAACCGGCCGTTCTCCGTCTCCGTCTNNGTTCTCCGTCTCCGTCACCGTCTGGACCCGCCCGGTCCCGTCCTGGTGCGTGATGGCCGGCACCTCCGCCCGCCTGTCCGGCCGAACCCTCGGGACCAGCAGCATGAACGGCGCGTCCATGCCCGCCGGCATCTCAAAGTACTCATGCGCCCGCTCCTTCAGCACGCTGGGCGCAAACGGCCGGAACGGCTCGCGGAACTTCACCTTGGCGTTGATGACCTCCTTCATCTTCGGGTTCCGCGCGTCCGCCAGCAGGGAGCGCGCCCCGAGCGCCCGCGGCCCGAACTCCAGCCGACCCTGGAACCACCCTACCACCCTGCCCTCCGCGATCAGCCGGGCCGTCGCGTTCAGCAGGTCTTCCTCCCGGACGTACGGTTCATACGCAAGGTCCGCCGCCCCCAACGCGGCCTCCACCTGCTCGTCACTGAAGCCCGGGCCCCAATACGCATGCTTCATCACGAACGTCCGCGGGTTTTTCAGCACCGAGTTGTACAGGTAAAACGCGGTACCCACCGCCCCGCCCGAGTCACCCGCCGCCGGCTGGATGAAGATCCGACGGAAACCCGATTCCTGAAGCATCCGCCAGTTCGCCACGCAGTTCAGCCCGACGCCCCCGGCCACGCACAGGTTCTCCATCCCCGTCTCGCGCCGCACGTGCGCGGCCGTCTTGACCATGATCTCTTCCACGATCTTCTGCCCGGAGCGGGCGATGTCCTCGTGAAATGACTCGAGCGGGCTCTCCGGCTTGCGGGCCGGCCGCCCGAACAGCGCTTCCCATCGGCGGTTGAACATCCGCCGCGTGGAATAGGTGTGGGCGAAGTACTTCATGTTCAGCCGAAAGCTGCCGTCGTCGCGGATGTCCACCACCTCGTGAAACCGGTCCACGTACGTCGGCTTGCCGTACGGCGCCAGGCCCATCACCTTCCATTCCGCGTCGTTCACCCGGAAACCCAGGTACGCCGTGATGGCGCTGAACAGCAGACCCACGGAATGGGGAAAGCGAATCTCCTTGAGAATTTCCATTCCCGTGCCCCGACCGACGCCCCAGCTCGTCGTGGTCCATTCGCCCACCCCGTCGGCCGTGATGATCGCGGACTCGTCAAACCCGGACACCAGAAATGCGCTGGCCGCGTGGGCCAGATGGTGCTGGCAATAGTAGATGTCTTTGTCCGTCCCAAGCTGCTCCTGAATCGTGGCTCCGGCCCGCAGCTTGGTCTCCAGCCAGACCGGCATGGAGCGCACCCAGCTCCAGTACGTCCGCGGCCAGTCGGCCAGAATGGTCTCCAGAATGCGGGAGAACTTGACCAGCGGCTTCTCGTAAAAGCCGATGTAGTCCACCTCGTTGATGGTGATGCCCGCCTCGTCCAGGCAATACTTCACGGCCAGCGCTGGAAAGTCGCTGCAGTGCTTGCGCCGATTGAAGCGCTCCTCCTCCGCCGCCGCCACCAGCTGCCCGTCGCGCACGAGGGCCGCGCCCGCATCGTGGTAGTAGCAGGAGATGCCCAGCACGTACACGCAGCAGTTCCTTTCCGCGACCGCAACCGTCAGAACGGTCGGATGGTGCGTTCCAGGGTCGATTCGTGATGGCGGTGATCTTCCCAGTAACTCTCACCCGGCGGCTTGAACTTCAAGCGCAGGGGATCGGCAAACCGGATCAGCGAGAATACCGGCAGCAGCACCACGAACAGGATCGACAGCATGATCGCGCTGACCACGGTGCCGAGGTACATGGCCCCGGTCATCCAGCCGACGTACACCCGCCGGGCGGCCGCCGGCGAACTCAGGCAGACGAGCAGCATCGCCAGCCCCAGCCCCCACAAGACAAGGGCCGCGACCTGCTTGCCCGCACCCTCCCAACCCCAGGCCGCCGGCCACCACGCCCCCTCGGGCTTGACGGCCAGGTACCAGAACAGGACCCCCAGCACGGCGAACCCGCCGAGCGTCACCCAGCCGAAGCGGCGCAGTTCCTGAATGGTCGGGTTCTGATTGACGTTCATATTCAAGACGGCGGGGCGCCCGCCGAATCCGTTACTATCGGCACATGGACCGATAAAACCCTATCCCCGTTGCGCGCTACGGCATGATAGTGGGGGCGACAAGAGCATTCAAACGACGGCAGGCGTCCGACCGGCGACCAGCCTGCAGCCCGTATCCGCATCGTTCCGCACTCATGGCGCCTGTGGCTAACGGCTCTCGAAGAGGTTTCCCAGCCCGCCCAGGATCGAGCCCTCCCCCTTGCCCTTGGCGAACCTGCCCACGATCCGGCCGGCCAGGCGGGCGAACGGCAGCGACTGCAGCCACACCGTGCCCGGGCCGGTGAGGGTAGCCAGAAACAGCCCCTCCCCGCCGAAGAGCGACGTCTTGATGCCGCCGGCCAACTGGATGTCGTATTTCACCGACGGCTGAAACGCCACGAGGCAGCCGGTGTCGAGCCTCAGCTTCTCGCCCTCCGCCAGCTCGCGCCGGACGATGGTGCCGCCGGCGTGCACGAAGGCCAGGCCATCGCCCTGGATNNCTGAAACGCGATGCCGATCTGCACGCCGCGGGCGGCGCAGAGGAACGCCTCTTTCTGGCAGAGCATCTCGCCGCCCATCTCGCCCACGTGGATGGGAATGATCTTGCCCGGGTACGGGGCGGCGAAGGCCACTTTCTCCCGCTGGGAGCCGGCAGCGCCGAAGGTGGTGAGAAACAGCGACTCGCCGGTGACCATGCGCTTGCCCGCGTCGAAGAGCTTGCCGAACATGCCCTGCTGCTTCGACGGGTCGCCGAAAACCGTCTGCATCTCGATGCCGCGGGTCATGTACATCATCACGCCGGCCTCGGCCACCACCACCTCGCCGGGGTCCAGGGTGATTTCCACGAACTGCATGTCATCGCCGAAGATTTCGTAGTCAATCTCGTCGGCCACGGTCGGGCGCGTGGACCTGATCGGCGGCGCGCCGGTGCCCCTCAATGCGTCGACAATCCAGGCCACGTGCCTGGCCTGCGTCCAGTCCGCCGTGTTCGGGCCGAACACCAGCGCGTTCAATCCGCCCGCCTCGGGCAACCGCTGCAGCAATTCATCCCGGCCAAACGGCCCCACCGTCTGCCCGTCCTTCACGCAATACCATCCGGATTCGTTTGCCATCGATTCGTCCTCCTTGTTGTTCAACGTCCAACTCGCCGCCCGCCCAGTTCTTACGCGAGCCGCCGACGATCGACAAACCCGCTCCGGCCACGGTCTTCGGTGAAGCAAGCCGATCCGGCAACGTCGCCGGCCTCCGCCGGCGTCCACCCCTTCGTGTTCCGGCGCGCCGGGATGCCTCCGTATCTTGTTTCTGCGTCTCTGCACTGCCCACGTCCCAATTCTTCGCGTCCCGCGCAGATTTCCACGAAGGAACCGGCGCAAGCTCTTCCTTCTTCGTCGCTTCGTCGCGGAGCCTGCCCAGGCGCGCCGGGGTCGCTTCGGGCGTTCGTCGCTATGTTCCCGGCGCGCCGGGATCGCTTCGTCGCTGCTCCCTGCCCTTCGCCCACGCCAGCCCGATTCCCATCAGGCTCAGGTTCGCCACGGCCGAGTCCAGGAAATCGCAGTGCGGCAGAAACAGGTCCAGGTCGCCGCCGGTACCCACCACCTGCGGCCACTTGCCCAGGTGCGTCGCGATGCCCTCCACAATCCCCCGCATGGCGCCGGCGATCCCCCGGCACACGCCGGTCTGAATCGCGGTGACCGTATCGCGCCCGATGGGCTCGCGCGGAAACACGATCTCCACTTCCGGCAGCTTGGCCGTGTATGCGTGCAGCGCCCGCGACTGCAAGCGCGCTCCCGGCAGAATCGCCCCGCCCAGAAACCACCCGTCGTCCCCCACCACGTCCGCGGTGATGGCCGTCCCGAAGTCCACCACCATGCACGCACTCTGAATCCGCTCGAACGCCGCCGCCGCGCAACAGACCCGATCCACTCCCACCGCCT